>Ga0210123_1000376_pt1 | contig 28470 bp, 20 predicted proteins | sample Muzzi_PWB_D2_FD_185535 | JGI IMG/M metagenome (GOLD analysis project Ga0210123, IMG submission 185535) | Wetland microbial communities from San Francisco Bay, California, USA, that impact long-term carbon sequestration - Muzzi_PWB_D2 (SPAdes) | ecosystem: Environmental > Aquatic > Marine >... | reverse complement strand
GTCACGTCAGGGTCCCCCGCACCCTGAGTCACGTCAGGTGCCTCAGCACCCAGCGTCACGTCAGGTGCCTCCGCATCCTGCACTGCATAACCCTCCTCACCAGATGCACGAGTAACCGGAGACGCCAGGATTCCGACTATGAGCAGCCCGGTCACCAGGTGGATTACAGAAACGGCGCGATAAAGAAATGATTGCGGATTATGAAACATGGGAATGAACTGTTACCTCGCTGACACGTAATTTTTCAATGCCGATCTTCGAACGCCCCGGGCCTGTTGAAGTACGGGCGCCGGGATGTGCGCCGGAGTCGCTAGCGCCGATGCACGCCCTCGCGCACAGCCTCACGCCCGGGCTCCCCTTGTGCAGGAAGATCATTATATGCTGGTTGTATCTCATGGCTGCCCTCCTGGACTGGATGGATACGCATGGCCTGCCGGGTATACCGAAAGCATAACCCGCAAGTCTCCCGGGAATCCAGCGGATAAGGCCGGATATATCGCTATCCGGTTTCGTCAGCCATCAGATCGGCAACCTTTTTGTAGCGGTTCAGGTCGTATACCCCCGCTTCGACCGGACTGACCCGTCGCATGTAATCGACAAACCATTGAAAGTTTGTCCAGATCTGCGGATGGGTCCTGGACAGGCCGTAGCGGCTGACCAACTCCAGGAATTGCTCGCGGGTGCGCGCCGCATGCAGTGCAGTAGTGAATGCCCCGATCGTGTTCAGGGGTACATTGAACATGAAATTGGGGTAACTGCCCAGCAGCCCGCGGTAGACCGTGAGCGTATCCTTGTCCGGCTCGCGGCGTTGTTCTTCATCCAGCATGAAGGCCACGTTGGTGTGCATCTTGTTGCGCACCAGGGTATAGGCAAGGTCCCGGTCAGGATTGTCTGTACTGACCCGCAGGAAACTGACATCCGGCATAAAGTCAACGAAACGCATGGCGTCGAGCGAGGCCGGCCTCGAGGCCAGGGTCTGCAGGCTCGTCTCCGCCTGTCGCTCCGCGGCGTCCGCACCTGGCCGGTAACAGGGTGGCTGCGTACAGCGGTTAAGCACATCCACGGGTCCGGCCAGCGACTTGAGGCGCCCGGTGACCAGCGCGACAAACTCGGCCTTGGGGTCAGACGTCCGGTACGGAATCTGCACCGGCATATCCTCATTGACGATTTCATAGGTGTCGGCGACCTTCAACTGCGCCTCGCTTCCCCGGTACCAGGATTTGCGCATGGCTGTACGGACCCCGGGGGGCATGAAATGCAGGAAATTATTCTCAGCGCCGGAGCGGATCAGGTCGAAGTACAGGCGCGTCTCCGCCTGGTGGGCCGCTGTCCCGAACACGTTGAAGTTTGCCACCAGCTCATAATAGGTGCGCTCCAGCATGGGATAGTCCATTACCCAGAGGGTTTCAGGAAGGGCCCCTGCAAACCCCTTTACGACCGTTGCATTGTCAAAATGCCTGAAAACGGTCAGCGCCGCACTGGTATTGGTGCCATCGCCATCCCAGATGTCTTCCAGTGACGGACCCCCGGGTTGAAACTCCCGGTAGTAGCGCCCTCGCAGACGTATATATTCGTTCCTTTCATGCCTGCGGTATGCCCAGTCCGGGCCCAGATCAAGCAGGCGTTCATCCTCCCGGGTCAGGACCAGGTAGGGCTGGACCTTTTCCAGGTAGGCCGGATCAGTCACCGACAAGTCCGAATCCGGGTCCTGAAACAGGACATAGAACTGATCATTGATGACATCGGTGGCAACCTGTCCGCGGCACACCGGTCCACGGATGAAGGTCATCACTATATAGTGAGCCGAATCGAGCATGAACTGATAGCGCGCGCGTGCCGGGATCGCGGTAAAGGTCAGGAAGGGATTGATGGCATGCTTGCGCGAATAGTCCGGCAGCTTTGCAACATCCCAGTCCGGCGTCAGGAACAGCGCCTCGAAGCGGCGCATCCTCGCGCCATTCAGCGCATAGGTGATGTGGGTCTTGTGAACAATCGTGCTGTCTATCCTGCTCAAGCGATAATAAAACGGCTGACCGGGATCGTCGTTCGGGCGCAGCGTGGGAATAACCCGGACGGGTTCACCCGGTGGCGTAGTGGAGCGCACCAGTTCGAAGAAATTCCCGCTGTTCAGACCCTCGAAATACAAATGGGCCAGGAACAGGTGTTCATACAGGTAACGGGAAACCAGCCGGTTCTTCAGTGCCGCGTTGTTGAAGAAGTCCTCCCATTGCCGGATCTGCTGCTGTTCTTCCTGCACCGGTGGTGACGGTACTGCATCGACGACGGCGCCTTCCAGTATCCATTGCCGCAGGGTCTCGTATTCGTTTTGACTCAGTCCGGTGATCGCCAGCGGCATGCCTTGCAGCGGCTTTTCATGCGCATAATCATCAAACCTGGATGGCAACGGGCATTCGTTCTTGCGTTTCAGTCCGAGCTGGATGTGGTCCGGCACCGGATCATTCGCCGGCCAGGGGTGCTCCCTGCCCAGCCGGATCATTTTGTACAGCAATGAGGCCTCCAGGTTGTTTTCCAGTTGACCGCCCTGCTCATTGAGCACCGGGTAAAAATCCCTGGCGCGCCACCCGGCAGTGGTCCGGGCATCGATAAACAGGCGCGTGGGCGCCATGTCGGACAGGCGTTCGCTGTCGTAAACCTGCTTTTTGGTTGCACCGCGGAACAGGCCCTGGGCCGAGGTAAGCTTCAGCTGACAGGGCGCATCATAGCAGCCGTGACAGGCGATGCATTTTTGTTCCAGGAGAGGTTTTATGTCCCGGGTGTATGAGTAGGTCTGTCGTGGAGAGACCGGGCGTTCCAGGCCCTTCTCGGTGACCTTCACCGGTTGCATGCAGCCCAGGGCCAGCATGGACAGCACGGCAATGAGCAGGTATGCGGACTTTTTCCTGAATTTCGGCATCATGCTCGCGTGCAGGCGTTGGAAAGTCGTACGGTCTGTAAAGTCATCAGGGGCATTCTGTGTATTCTTCAGGCGCGGGCCCATGTCATCCAGCCGGTAATATAATCATACCTCAAAAAAGGGGCCGCCCATTTGCCGTCTCCGATCAAGTGCCCGGGCAATCCCCTGATGACCGGCATCATACGTAAGAATGCCAACCTGTAGCCTGGATGAAACACAGTGGAATCCGGAAGTACATACCTGCGCAATCCCCTACGGCGTCATAAATGAGTGCGTGTCGCTGACGTTGTCTGCGCCGAATTCCAGCACGACCCGGTCCTTGAGCTTGCGGTAATAGTCCAGCGCAGCCACACCGGGCTGATCGGTGCCCGCTTCAGAGAAATGCAGCCCCATCATATTGTTATTTTTCCGGATATGCACATCAACCTGCACAGAGACCTTGTCATCGGACCTGAACAGCATCCTGTATTACCCGTATTCTTCGGCCACCTGCACGGGCTGCCCTGTTGAGGGATCACGTATATGCTGCCACTTTTACCGACAGTTTTCAGCTCACCCATACCCGCTGCCAGACCTGGGTTTGCTCCTGGACCTCATCGTTGGTTTTGGGCACGTTTCCCTTCCCCCGTCTGGTCGGTGTCACCAACGCACGGTGTTGGGTGTTGCGCCCATAGTTGTGCTCAGACCGGTTAGGGGCGGAAGCCGGTTGGCACCACGCTCCATTCCTGCTCAAACGGTTTCGAGATATCTGTGCACAAGGCTGACCGACATGGCACCCTGCCCCACGGCAGTGGCCACTCGCCTGACCACGCCATGACACACGTCACCCGCGGCGAAGATGCCCGGTACGCTCGTTTCAAGCAAGAACGGATCGCGCTTCGGCTTCCAGCCGTTCGGCCGCCGCCCGTCACGCATCAGGTCCGGACCCGTTAGAATGAAACCAGCTTCGGTACGCTCAACAATACCCGCCAGGAGGTCAGAATACGGCACAGCGCCGATGAAAATGAAGATTGCGTCCGCCGGCAGCGTTTCGGTCTTGCCACTCGCACTGTTTTTCACCGAGACAGTATCGAGACGCTCGTCACCACTTACGGCAATCACCCCGGTATTCACTCGCAGCGAGATATTCTCTGTGCCCTCGATCTGGTCGATCAGATAGCGGGACATACTTTTATGCAGGGAGTCGCCACGGATCAGAATCGTGACCTCGCTCGCAAAGCGTGACAGGAACATAGCACCCTGCCCGGCCGAGTTGGCGCCACCGATCACGAACACCTTCCGGCCCTGGTAATTAACGGCCTCGGAGGTCGCGGCCCCGTAGTACACGGAGGCCCCGACCAGCGGATCTATACCCGGCACATCAAGTTCACGCACCCGCACGCCCGTTGCAACCAGCAGGGCGTGGCAGCTCAGTTCGCTGCCATCATCCAGTGTTACCAGCCGGTAGGGTTCCTCAACCCGCACGCCGGTTACCTCCTGGGCCGTCAGGATCTCTGCCCCGAGACGTTTCGCCTGTGTCGTGGCACGGCGCGCCAGGTCCGCACCGCTGATGCCTTTGGGAAAACCCAGGTAGTTTTCGATCCGCGCACTGGTGCCGGCCTGGCCTCCGGCCACCTCCTTCTCGATCACAACTGTACGCAGGCCCTCGGAGGCCGCATAGACGGCGGCCGCCAGGCCCGCCGGGCCTGCGCCGATGATGATCAGATCATAAAAGGGCTGCCGCGCGGGCGCCCGCAGGCCAACCTTTTCCGCCAGCGTGCGCAGATTCGGGTCCACCAGCACGCTGCCGTCCGGGAAGAACACGGTCGGCAGCCGGGGGCGCCCTGTGGAGGTCGACTCGACCAGTGCACGCGCCTCCGCATCCCGCTCGATGTCCAGCCACTGGTAGGGTATCTGGCTGCGGGCAAGGAACTCCTTCACGTTGTGGGAGCACGCCGACCACAGAGTGCCAGCCACCCGAATGCCGTCGTATGGCAGTTGCACGCTGGCCAGCCAGTCGCCCAGCAAGTCATCCAGCACCGGGTAGAGTCGCTCCTCCGGAGGATCCCAGGGTTTCATCAGGTAATAATCAAGATCAATGGTATTGATACTGGCAATGGCCGCATCGGTGTCGGCGTAGGCGGTGAGTAATACCTTGCGCGCATCCGGGTAGAGTTTTATCGCCTCCGCAATGAACTCAATACCGCTCATGGCCGGCATGCGCTGATCGACCAGAAACAGCGCGACCGGTGCGTTGCGCCGCTTGAACTCCTGCACCGTCTCCAGTGCCTCCGCGCCTGATCCCGCTTTGACGATCCGGTAGTCGCTCCGGTAGTGAGACTGGAGGTCGCGCGCGATTGCATTGAGCACCTGCGGCTCATCATCAATGGTCATAATGACTGGTCTGGTCACTGCTTCAATTCTCGCATGTCAGGTTTCATTCGGAGTGTGCAAAATCGATCGGCAGCCGGACCAGGAAACAGGTGCTGCCCGGTTTCGATTTTACCGTGATCAGGCCGTGATGTTTCTGCACGACCAGGTTACGACTGATATTCAGTCCCAGCCCGGTGCCTTCCCCGGGGTTTTTCGTAGTGAAGAAGGGATCGAAAATCTTCGACTCGATCTCCGCGGGAATGCCCGGTCCGTTATCCTCAATCTCGACGACCACCCAGGCACCCTCCTGCCGTGCACGTACGATCAGCACGCCCTCGCCGCCCATAGCATCGATGGCGTTGTCGATGATGTTCGTCCATACCTGGTTCAGCTCACTCGCGTACGCCTGGATGACCGGCAGATCAGCGGCGTATTCCCGGTGCACGGTGACCCCCTTCTTCAGCTTGTTGTGAAGAATGATCAGTGTATTGTCCAGGCCCTCGCGCACATCCACGGACTGCACCGGCGCCTGGTCCATGTAGGTGTAGCTCTTCAGCGCCCGTACGATTTCAACTATGCGCCCGGTGCTCAGGCCGATTTCCGCGGCCAGGCTGTAGATCGCATGCGTACAGCCCAGCCACTCGATGACCAGGGAGAACTGCTGCGGGGTGAAGTCCTCCGCCAGCTCCGCAAGACCGTCCTCGCCATAGCCGAGGTTTGCGAGTGCCGGCACTGACTCCCAGGCGTTGTCGAGGTCTCGCCCTTCCAGCCATTGCTCCAGGGCGGCTTCCCGGTCACTGCGTGCCAGGGCGTTCAGCTCGGGGGGTCTTTTGGTACGCTCCCGCACCATCCGGTCCAGCTCCACCAGTTTCCCGAGGTGTGTCCGGTCGAGGCGCTGCTCCCCCATTTTCAGCTGTACGTTCTGCCATTTTGAAAACGTCGCCTGCAGTTGCGCGGAACCACGTTGCGCGGCGGCGGCGGGATTGTTCAGTTCGTGCGCCATGCCTGCACTGAGCTTGCCCAGGGAGGCCATTTTTTCCTGGATGATGAGCTGGTTCTGCGCCTCGTTCAACCGATTCAGCGTCTCCTCGAGCACCTCGTTTTTCCGCTCCAGTTCCTTCGACTTCTCGCGCAGTGCGCGTTCGCTGTCGCGCAACGCGGTTTCCGCCCGCTTGCGCTCGCCTATATCGCGGATAATGCCGGTGTAATAGCGTTGATCGCGAACCGTCCACGTCGACAGGGATAGTTCGATGGGAACCTCATCGCCCTGCTTCGTACAAGCGAACAACTCTACCGTGGTGCCGATCGCATGCGCCTCGCCGGTGGCCGTGAACCGCGCCATGCCTTCGCGGTGTGCCTCGTGGAAACGTTCCGGGATGATCAGTTCGAGGCGCCGGCCGACTGCCTCTTCCTCCGTGTAACCGAGGATGCGGGTGGCTGCCGCGTTCCAGCTGATGATCTCACCGGTGTGATCGGCCGAAATAATCGCGTCAATCGCCGATTCGGTAACCGAGCGGAACTTTTGCTCGGCCTGCTTGCGCTCGCTGATGTCGCGGATGATCCCGGTATAGAAACGCCTGTCATCCAGGAACCAGGTGGCCAGCGACAACTCAACAGGGAACTCACTGCCATCCTTGCGGATCGCGGCAAGTTCCACGGTCTTGCCGATTACGTGACTTGGCCCACCCGCGCTCACCCGGTGAACACCCTCCTGGTGACTCTTGCGGTAGCGTTCCGGAATGATCATCTCGATGGGCTCGCCGATTACCTCTCTCTCGGTAAATCCAAACAGGGCTGTTGCCGCGCTGTTCCATGAACGGATCCTGCCCGCGGCATCACCCGAAATGATTGCATCTATCGCCGACTCCATTACCGAACGGAACTTTGCCTCCGATTCGCGCAGGGCCATGCGTACCTTGGAAACCGTAACCTGGCGCTCGATGCGTGCCAGCACCTCGCGCGCATCGAATGGCCTGGTAATGAGGTCATCCCCCGACTCCAGCCCCCTGCCCCGGGTATCGGCGTCCTCGAGGGAGGTCATGAAGATCAGCGGTATATCCCGACTGCGCGGGTCCTGCTTCAAATCATTGAACAGTTCGAAGGGATTGACGTCGGGAAGGTGTGCATCCAGCAATACGAGATCGGGCCGGAGCGAGGTAATCGCCAGCAGGATATCCTCGCCCCCGGCGGCCCTGTTCACAACGTAGCCTTCCTGCTCCAGGAGTGCCTGCAGCTGATCCGCACTGGCTGCGTCGTGATCGACGATAAAGACGACTCCGCGTTCGGACAAAACTGCCCCCTCGTACCATTCGTTACAGCGTTTCGATGAGCATATTTCCAGCCCGTGAAAAGGTTGCAAGGCGGCGGCAACACTGACCGGGCCGGGAGACAGAACAAGGCTCAATGGCGTACAGGCAAGAATAGACGTGCGCTTGCTCAAATACCAGAGACTGGGGGCCTCCTTAAGCTACAGAGGATGTGCAAACGGACATACGGACAAGGACCGAAACCCGGCTGTATGGCAGACAGAAAGGCTATTGACTATACTTCTTCCTGTCTGCTGAACCGGTATATAGCAGTGCGAGGACAGATACAAGCCGGACAGTCGCGAGCACCACTTTCTGACACCAACCGACAGTGAGGACGCAAGCCATGCCCAGGTTCCTGATCGAAGTACCGCACGAGGAAGAAATCGTCGCATGCGCGCGCGTTGTCGAGATCTTTCTCAAGACCGGCTCACATTTCCTCAGCAACGCGGACTGGGGATGCAAGGACGGAGTCCACAAGGCGTGGATTATTGTTGATGTTGACAGCAAGGATGATGCCAGGAGGATTCTGCCTCCTGCCTACCGCCAGCAGGCCTCCATCGTGCAACTCAACAAGTTCACCATGGGAGAAATCGAGGAAATTCTCCGACATCACAAGGGCTAGCCTGATTCATAATCCATCGCAATGCGCAAGCTTGCCCGCGCAAACCAAAAAGTTCAGAATCTTTCCGGTTTTCATGACCTCACCTTGAACACCTTCACTCAAGAGAAGGATGTCAGCGGCACTCGTTCCTGAGTATTGCGATTTACCCGGTCGCATAAGCGGCGCCGTTGACAGCATCCTGCAACGCGCGTTGCTGCTGTCGCCGCATCCACTCCTGTATTTTCGCTTCATCGACATTCTGTGACCGCAACACTGCGCCCGCCAGATCGATTCCACGCGGAAAGCTTCGGTTTACTACAGGTCGTAGCCCCAACGCCTCGAAACGTGCCTCATCGGTGTCTGTATCCACGGAGATGAAACAGCTAAGACCCGGATAGCGGTCATGTATGACCGGCTTCATGGCTTCCGCCTCTTCATAGCGAACATTGGTGACGACTATCCCATCGCGTTCCGAGTATGCGAGTGTTTCCATAAGGCGGACATCACCCAGGTCCCCGAAGGCGACCGGGTAACCGTCGGCACTGGCAGCCAGAAAACGGTCATAATCTCCATCAACCGCATCGTAGGGTACACCGTGCGCCTCAAGTGCGTCTGCCACCGTACGGCCAACGTCGTTCATGCCGAAGACGATCACAGGTGCCGTAGATGTTCTCGGCGTGGTTTCACTGCTCGATACTTTAACCGTGGACCGTTGCCTGAGCATCCGGGCCAGGCTGTTGCCCAGAGCCGCCAGGCTCGGAGTACATGCCAAGCTTGCTGCAACGCCTGTAATCACTACACCGACAGTATTCTCGCCCAGTGCCCCACGCACTATCGGCATCGCAATAATCACAAAAGCAAACTCACTACCCTGTGCGAGCAAAAAGCCGAGTTGTACCGAGCCGGGGGTTGACCATCCGAAGACCCGGGCTGCGGCAGCAACCAGGACCGCCTTGATCGTGACGAGCGCGACAAGAAAGATGAGGATTTCCACCCAGTCAGTCAGCAGTATGCGCCAATCGAGTGACATGCCTACCGTGATGAAGAAGAAACCAAGCAACAGGTTTCGAAACGGTTTCGCCTCGGTCTGTATCAGGTGCCGGTAGGGCGATTCCGAGATAATCATGCCGCCCAGAAACGCTCCGAGTGTAAGGGAAAGTCCCGAACGACCGGTGGCAGCAGCCGTAGCAAGCACCACCAGGAGCGCCATTGCAGTGAAGACTTCCTCATTCCTCATCCGCGAAAAGAATCGAAATAGCGGCTTTATAGCGTAGCGGCCGATTAATACCGCCGTGATGAACGCCACTGCAGCCTTCATAACGGCCAGCGATACAGCAATGGCCAGATCTGGCCCGGTGGCTGACGCCCCTCTGTTCTCAAGCGAGGCGGCAAGAATCAGGAGAAAGATAGCGCAAATGTCCTGGAAAATGAGAATCGCCGTACCAGTCAGGCCGACGGGGCAGTTCTGCTGCACCCTCTCAGCGAGGGTGTGAACGACAACCGCCGTAGAGGAAAGCGCAAGCGCACCGCCAAGTATCAGAGCGTAATCAGGCGCATGGCCAAAGGCAATCGCAATTCCACCGAAGGCGAGTCCGCAGAGTACAATCTGGAGCGGCCCCAGTCCAAATATGTCACGACGCGCTTCCCAGATACTCGACAGCGTAAAATGCAGGCCGATATCGAACAAAAGAAACACAACACCCAGTTCTGCAAGAAGATGTGTGGTCTCGCTCTCCTGGATCAACCCAAGCGCATGAGGCCCGATCAAAACGCCAGCAACAAGGTAGCCAACGATCGAGCTCATACCTATCCTTCGCGCGAGCGTCATGGCAAGTATGCCAACAAAGAGAAGAATGATTGCCGGAGCGAGGGCGTGAGCTCCATCCATTATTCTTGACCTATTACGCCTGTATATTTGTTCATTCTGGTCACGCGTGCGCTTGATGCATACCCGACAGCAGTCGTTGAAAGCACTGAATGAGCACAAGTACGCGTAATCGCACCCACTATGATTCTAACCGGGTGGTTTGTGTGGACAAAATATATCTCGACCGCCTGTAGCCGCCTCTTCTTAATGACCACCGGATCTTCAATGCAGGCGATAACCTTCGCTGTACCTCCGCAGATTCGGCACTTCTCAACGTCGATTTCGCCTAAAGCGCCTACTGTTGGTGAAACCCGCTTCAGCCGCTGCGCCCATGTCATGGCCGCATGACGCCGAACTGGCGTTTGCTCCTCCTGATCCTCTGCGCTTTTGGGCTTGCTACCCTTGCTCCGCTTCGCCGGTGTCACAAGCGCACGGTGTTTGCTATTGGGTGAAAATTCACCGTGAATGCGCGTCAGGTTGGCATAACGAATTGTACCAATTTCACGCCATTCTTGCCGTTATTTTTCCATGCTAAAGGGGCTTAACTTAGCACCATTCTGGTCTGTCCCCATTTATCCATGCTCAATAAGTTATACATGGAGCCGAGCCGATGTTGCTAACCTGCCGTACACCCGCCGGTATGGTCAATCTGCCACCGGGCTGTAACGAATGCGACGAACCGCCGCCAACAGTTACCTGGATTTGCCCCTGCAAACAGATGCAATACTCGGCTACTGCCGGGTGATAGTGAGCTTCGCCTACTGTGTCGGGGGCGAGTTCAAACTCGGCGACTCTTGCGTCATCCGAGTGCGCCGGTGTCATGAGGCATTTCACTGGCTGGTTGGGCGTCACTGGGGACATTTTGACCAAGAGTCCCTTGATACCTTCACGCTACAGCTCTTCTGTTGCGCTTCAATGAACGCAGCCGTACATGAAACCCCCTCGGATAATTCTCCGACACCCTGAAACCACGGTTTACGACGGGCCTGATCGCCCCTGGCGTGGGCATTCAGATACTCCGTCAGACCGAGCATGGAATGCGACCGCTGGTTCGGGAAACGAACCTCCTGGACGTGACGTTCCGGAGGCAAGAGGATTTTATGAAAAATTCGAAGATTGGCAAGAATCTCGTAGGCATCGTAGACCCTGTAAATTCGCGGCTCACCATCGGCTACGGATTCATCACATGCACACCCGGCAATCCGGCTATCGATTGACTGGTCCGCGAAGCCGGTAACAGAACTGGGGTCGAAAGTAATCGCTTGAACGATTCGCTTCGGATTCGTGTATAAGATGTGCTGCGCAAGCCCCCCACCGAGCGAATGCCCCGTAGTATAGTAGCGCAACCCCTTGTTACTCTCGCCTTCGTAGTACTGGAAAATCTTCGCGGCTGCCTCACGTGCCCTGCTGTACTGATCATCCATTGGCAGGAACCGCGTTAGCCAGTGCGCGTTACCGTACACCCAATCCCGAAATCCCCAGGTGCCACGGAACGAGATGGTCACCTCCTTCCCATCTTGATACCTCCGTTCCCAAACCCGAAAGTACAAACCGACATCATCCTCACACGGCGGAATCCAGTCCGTATTCCTTATTTCTTTCCACCCCCGGGCGCTCAGTATCCCTTCCAGTTTTTCCCTGTCTTCCGCGGAGATCTTTTGTTCCGGCACTGGCGTACCGCAATCCTGATCCTCTGCATACGCCAGCGAGGACATAGCCGCGTACGCAACGAAGCGGTCCGCTGCGGCGGGAAGATTTGCGAGGAACATCCGGTAGTGCGATGACCGGATTCTCGGTTCGTTATTACCGAGAACCTTTCCTCCACAGTCTTCGACGGCAAGGTGCGTGCAGCCTGCAATTCCCATTAGCAGTGGAAGCAGGAGTAAAACGAGATATTTTTCAAGTTTGTGCAAAGTGTGGATCTGCGCCATGGTGTTATGCCTGAGGGTCATTAGCCCATCAACGTCCAGCGCCAGGAGCGCGCAGCGGAGCGTCCCGGGCCCGAAGGGGCATACCGGGCGCAGTGGTCAGGTTTTATTAATCTAGAATTTGAAATCTTCACCAGCTGTATCCACGCATCTAAAGGTCTTATTTGGACAATCAATTTCGCCTTTGCTGTTTCTAACGCAATTATCCCGGACATATTTTTCACAGAACTCGAAGCTGGAATCCATCCTCTCCCATTTGTCCAGTTGATAGACCAGCACCATCGCAATAACGCTTACGAGCCAAACATTTCTATAACGGCCGCGAAACGCATGCAATATGGACAATACTGAGACAATGATATATAGAACGGACAATAAATAACTCAATATATCGTTACTGGCAACAACACGAGTATAGGTTGAATAAACGCTATTTTCCCTGAAACCCGCCTTCACTGTGACGTTCAAGTACTCTGATAATCCTCTGGCCGTCTCCTAAATCAGGTGGTATTCGTTAAGTTGCAAGACAAGACGAGCCACCGAAATAGGAGACGACCCTATGAAACTGTATTGCGGAATCGACTTACATTCCAGTAACAATGTAGTAGCGGTATCGGATGAGCAGGATCGGCCGCTGTATGAAAAGCGGCTGAACAATGATTTGGATACCATCCTTGATGTATTAAAACCCTTTAAAGGTGAATTAGTTGGCTGTGTTGTGGAATCGACATACAACTGGTACTGGCTGGTGGATGGCCTGATGGAAGCAGGTTTTCCCGTTCGCCTGGCCCACACGGGGGCCGTGTCACAGTATGCCGGCTTGAAGTACACAAACGATTTTTCAGATGCCCGGTATCTGGCGCACCTGTTGCGGTTGGGCATACTGCCGACGGGGTATATTTATCCAAAGGAAGAACGCGGCTTGCGCGATTTGCTGCGCCGGCGTCTGTTGCTGGTAAGGCAGAAGACCCTGCACCACCTGAGCCTGCAGAGCCTGATTGCACGTCACAGTGGTCGGCGGCTCACCAGCAATGAGATCAAGAAGCTGGAGACCAGGCAACTCGCTGCCTATCTGGAATCACCCATCCTGCTGGGTGGTCAGATTACCCACCAGGCCCGCTGCTGGCTGGATGAAGCCATTTGCAGGATTGAGCAGGAACTGCAGAGGCAGATCCAGCCCCGCGAGGATTACCGGCTGCTGCAAAGCATACCGGGCGTCGGCCCTGTGCTGGGCACAACCATTGCGCTGGAAACCGGCACCATCGAGCGCTTTCCCAGCCCGGGAGACTACGCCTCCTATGCCCGCTGCGTGAAGTCCGAGAAAATCAGCAATGGCAAGCGTAAAGGTCAGGGCAACAGGAAAAACGGCAACAAGTACCTGGCGTGGACCTTTATGGAGGCCGCGCACTACGCGGCGATCTGGAGCCCACCGATCAAGCGCTACTACCAGCGCAAACAGTCTAAAAGCCACATTCTGGTCGCCAAGAAAGCGGTGGCCAACAAGTTGGCTCGGGCGTGCTACCACATGCTCAAGCGAGGTGAGGTGTTCGATGTGACACGCGCCTTCGGCTAACAGGTTTGCTGTGACGGACAATGGAATAGGGGCGTGGTGAAAATCCTGGCAACTCTGATTATTGACGTCACGGCACACAGCATTGGCAGTTTGTCTGATGCGCCCGATGCATGAGCCCTTTGGAGGTTGGCGCCATGACCCGTGGCAGCCCTGGCTCTGTACATGCCACTTGGCCATGCAGGGGTACTGAGGTTTTTCTGGAGCGGACTATCCGCTGGGGACTGGCAGAACACCGCCATGCCTGGATCCTGATGGGTGACTGGTGCGCTTCAGCTTTGAAGCAGCACGAACATTGAAAACCCAGGTGCGTGTTTAGATAACTGCCATTCATACACTATGATGCTGGCCATCAGGAGATTGCTTGGGCACTTGACCGGAGACGGCTAATGGGTGACCCCTTGAACTCTCCTACGTCTGGATCAGGGGTTGTTGAGCATCCCTGTTGTTTGTTAACCGCTTACGCATATACTTGTCCAATGTATGGGCAAAGTGCGCCCAAGTCTTAGACGTGTGCAGGCAGAAAGACTGTCCTGATAGGTATGCTGAACAGCATCAAAAGCAAGATTCTGGTATTCGCCACACTGGCTACGCTTATCCCGTCGCTGGGTCTTGGCCTGCTGTCGTTTCTGCAGAATGAGACGCTGATCGGCGACAACGTGGGGCGCGAACTGCGCGCGCTGGCGAGGTACACCAACCGCGAACTGGAGCTGTGGACCAATGAACGCATGCATGACGTGCGCGTGCTGTCCACCTCCAGCCTGGTCATCGACGGCCTTACCACCGTGGTCACGCCACACGCCGGGAAAGGTGGCACCAGCCCGCAGGCCCTGGCCCTTTATCTGCGCTCAGTGGAAGAAAAACTCGACTTGATGCTGGAACTGACTGTGGTGGATGTCAGAGGCCACGTGGTAGCCAGCACCGCGGCGGAGCCTGCAGCTGTGACGCTCCCGAAGACCTGGCCGCAGAGCACCCTTACCGAAGGCGTTGTCATCGTGCCGCCGCATTGGGATAGCGGCCATGCAATGGCGGCACTCAGTGTCGCGGTTCCGGTGTTGTCATTCGACAACGAACGGCTAGGCGCACTGGTCGCCGTGATCGATCTGGGCACGCTACATCCGCATCTGAAGAGCGAGATCAAGGCCCCACGGGGTGAAGTACTGCTGCTGGACGCGGAGGGCAGAACCCTGCTCAGCAGTCATCCGATGGCGAACACCTTGTCGCTGATGGATGTGACGCTACTGCAGCGCTTGCGTGCGCACCCGGGCAGTCCGTTGATGTATAGAGGAGCAACGCAGCGCGAGGTCATCGGCCTGGCCGATGTGTCAAACGGATTGCAGGTGACAGTGGTGGCTGAGCGTGATCGCGCTGAGGTTTACCGCGGCTGGGAGAAACTGCGCAATCTGTTTCTGATGCTGGTGAGCTTTTTAACTCTGACGGTGGCGATAATTGCTTATCGCCTGGGGCGTTCGATCACTTTGCCGCTGCAGCGCCTGATAGGTGCCGCCGACCGTATCGCGGACAGCGACCTCGACGTGAAATTGACTGTCATGAAGAACGATGAACTCGGCCATCTGACTCAGGTCTTCAATCAGATGACGGACAGGCTGAGCAGCACTCATGCCGAGTTAGTCGCCGCCAATGAGACCTTGCAGCAACAAAATCAACTTCTGGAAACGCTGTCCATCACCGACAGTCTCACTGGCCTGTACAATCGCAACAAACTCGATGCGATACTGAGCGATCAGATCGCGCTATTCAAACGCAACCGTCGGCCTTTCGCTGTGCTGATACTGGATATCGACCACTTCAAGACGCTCAACGACAGTCGCGGTCATATTGCAGGCGACGAGTTGCTGGCGGCTGTGGCCAAAATACTGGCTCAATCGATACGCAGTGTGGATTTCGCGGCGCGCTACGGGGGCGATGAATTCGTCATCATATTGATCGATACGCTGGCGGATGCAGCCATGGATACCGCGGAGCGTATTCGCTCGCAAGTGGAGAGTGCGCGCTACAGTGCCGGCGACGAAAGCGCCACGATCACGGTGAGTATCGGCATCGCACAGTGGCAATCCGAAGATGCAACGCCGGGGGCTGTGATCGCGCGCGCCGATGGGGCGCTTTACGAAGCCAAGCGCGCCGGCCGCAACCGGGTGCACCGCGTGGCCTAGACAGTTTATGGCTCACCCGTCTGTGCTTCTACCAATGATTTCAAGAGCCAACCCTCGAGTTCGTCCTCGGTTCGTACCCGCAGCCAGTTACCGTCGTAAGCGACTGCCGTGAGTGCCGAATCTTTTTTCAGCACGGATAGTGACGCTGAACTGCTTCGCGGTAGTTGACGCAGGTTGCAATCGGTCAGGGTGCGCATCGGGATGGGTGTCTGGAACATTATTGTTACACGGTGCCCGATGGCCGTCTTGCCACTACTCTGTTCTTGCGCCATGTCGATGATTTCACGGGACTGCGCGGCACGATCCACGGCCGTGGCGTAATCGTCTTTCGCGTAAGCGGCGTTGGCGGCATCGAGAAGGCGCTGAGCCTGTGTCTGCAAGGCTTGTTGCGGCGCGGTGTTCTTGTCAGATTTGAATGTCTTCATGAGAACTTCCACCTCCGCGAGAGTCGATGCGGCATCGGGCTGTGTCGCCATCCGACGTAATTTTACCTGAGCGAGGGTGGCCTGACTGTTGGTAGCCTGCAACTCCTTGGCTTGTTCCTGCTGATGAATCTGCTGGTTGTGGATCAGGGCATCTTTTTCCTTGAGCAATTGCCGCAGGTGCTCTATCTCGTTTTGTTCCGCTGTGCAGGATTCGGGTACCCTGACCAGGGGCGACAGGAGGGCACAGCCTGCCATGTTCGCTCCGAGCAACAGAGCGAACGCCCAGCGCGGGACGCGATACCTGTCTGACTGTGCAAATACCTCTTTCACCGCTGTACTCTCTGATCGAATCGGTTTTGATCATACACTTTTAATGCATTATCGCTTAGATCAGGCAACTTGTGTGATGCGTGTCCGTATTCCCTGTGCGCGAATCAGGTGCAATTTAGAGATATTTTGTCGGGGGTACACGCCCACTGGATTCGACGGACGGGCTAAAGGGGTCAATTATAAGGAGTCGCCGCGTCTCAATGGTCCGTTACAGTGTAAGGGAGTATAGGCTGAATAAACGCTTTTTTCCCTGAAACCCGCCTCCATTGTGCAGTCGCTGCCACCATTTTCCAGCCTGATCATACCGGAATCCTGCCTGAATTAGCCGCACTGAACTGTATAAATTCAGATCATTTGCCCTTTCCCCAGCCAATTCATGCCTCCAGGCAAATTGAGACCCTGTTGCATCTGCGCAATGCAGCAACATTGGTTGCACGTGAATGCTTCCTTGAGTCAGCCGAACATACCGGACTGCGGCGGCGCTCGACTGTCCGGCAACAGGAGCGCGGCTCGTGCCGGCAATTTTTCTTGCAGATGCACCAGGATCTTCTTAATGACCCCTATTGTTTTCACCCCTTTGATCAATCCATTCTCTATGTATTGATGGATCTTAAGGCAGTATCAACAGCCTTACAGCAATCGTTTGATCGGTAGTTTAATAGGTATACTGTCCCTGGAATCCCCCCCCAGCGTTCGAATGTAGCAGGCGGAGTCAGCCCGGCATCGTCGGAAAGCCCAGTAATGGGCCACGCGCGGCGCGGTCGCGTTCGTACAACGGCGGCGACTGCATATACAACACCACCAGTTGCGCCAGTGATTCCAGTGCGTTCCAGTGAATACGTTCCCAGCCGTGTGAACCGTCGATGCCGAATGTCGCCAGCGCGGTACGCAGGTCGTTGCCGGCTTCGACCGCGGAGGCGCTGTCGGAGCGATAGTAGCGGAAGATATCGCGTTGATGCGGTATCTCGAACTCCTGGCAGAGCTGCAGCAGGCGGTGTGTCAGGTGATAGTCGAACGGACCGCTCATGTCTGCCATGCAGATGGTCGCGCCGAATTCGCTGGAGTTTTGCCCGGGTGCGGTAGTGCCGTTGTCCAGGGTCAGCATTTCCGCAACATCGCCGTGCAGGATCGCCGATGCGCCGGAACCGACTTCTTCGGAAATCGTGAATAGCGGGTGGCAGTCCAGCGGCAGCTCGACGTCGGCATCGAGTATGGCCTTGATCGCACCGAGCAGCACCGCGACACCGGCCTTGTCATCGAGATGGCGTGAGACGATATAGCCGTTCGCCATGATGTCGGGCTGCGGGTCGACCGCGATGAAGTCGCCGATGTGAATTCCGAGGTGCAGCAGGTCCTTCAGGCTGTAGCTGTTTTCGTCGATGCGCATTTCCAGGTTGTCCCATTTCGAGGGCTGCTTGTCGACTTCATCCGCGAAGGTGTGGCCGGATGCCTTCAGCGGCAGCAGGGTGCCACGATACATTCCCATGTCGGCGAACAGCGTCACCCGTGCGCCTTCGGCGAAACGCGCGTTCCAGTGACCGACCGGCACCACCTCGACGCGTCCATTGGATTTCAGTGATTTTACCATCGCGCCAAGGGTATCGAGGTGAGCCACGACCGCTCGGTCCGGGCTGCTGTGTTCGCCGTTGAGTGTCGCGCGAATAGCGCCGCGGCGCGTGAGTTCGAAATCCAGGCCAAGTGAAGTGAGGTGCTCGCACATGAAGTGCACGATACGGTCGGTATAGCCGCTCGGGCTCGGGATTCGTAACAGCTTCACCAGGACGTCCGTTACATAGCTCTGGTCGATCGGTAGTTTTTTCATGGCTTTGTGAGCCCGGATCAGCGTGCGGCGGTTTGCGGGAACAGCAGGTCGATGAAGCGCTCCGCGGTGGGCTGGGGTTCGTGGTTTGCCAGACCCGGGCGCTCGTTGGCTTCGATGATGGCGTAGTCGGGCCGATTCACCGCCGGTACGATGAAATCGAGTCCGGTGACCGGGATGTCGATCGCGCGAGCTGCGTCGATGGCCGCCTTGCGCAGTTCCGGGTGCAACTCCGGCGTCACGTCGTGGATCGTGCCGCCGGTGTGTACATTGGCGGTCTTACGCACAACCAGATGTTCGTTCTCGGGTAACACGCTGTCGAGGGAATACCCGGCTTCGGCGATGCAACGTTCGGTCTCGCGATCGAGCGGGATGTGGCTTTCACCGTCGGTCGCAGCGGCGCGGCGGCGGCTCTGTTTATCGATCAGCGTACGCACCGTATCTCTGACATTGCCCACGATCTGCGCCGGCCTGCGCACCGCGGCGGCGACCACCTCTTCACCGATCACGATGATGCGCAGATCGTCGCCTTTGACATGTTCTTCGAGCAGCACGTTGTCGCAAACGCCACGGGCCTCGTCGATGGCCTTGTCCAGAGCGTCGTAGTCGTGAACGTCGACACTAATGCCAGTACCTTGTTCACCTCGCGCCGGCTTCACCACAACCGAACCGTATTCGTCCATGAAAGCGCGCGCCTGCTGTTCGTCCTTGACCCGAACCTGTGCCGGAACACGCAATCCGGCCTGGCGCAATACGCGATGCGTGGTCGCCTTGTCGTCGCAGCGACTCATCGCGACCGCGGTAGTGAGTTCGCTCAGGGACTCGCGGCAAACGATGCTGCGGCCGCCGAAGCTCAGTTCGAAATAACCGCCTTCCGGGTCGAGGATATCGACATAAATGCCACGCTTGAGGGCTTCACGGATGATGATGCGTGCATACGGATTCAGGTTATCGCCGACACTGTCGCCGGTGAACAGCGGTTCATTGTGCGGGTTTTTGTGCTTCAGCGCGAATACCGGCACGCGCTCGAAACCGAGCTTCTGGTACAGCCGGATCGCCTGGCTGTTGTCGTGCATCACTGACAGATCCAGATAGGCGCGGCCGCGCGCCTGGTAGTGCTCGGCGAGCTGGCGCACCAGCGCCTGGCCGATGCCGGGCAAGCTGGCCTGCGCGTCGACCGCCAGCGCCCACAGGCTGGCGCCGCGCTCGGGGTCGCCGAAGGCATTTTTGTGATCGACACCGGTAACCGCGCCGAGAACGTGGTCATTGTTCGCGTCCACCGCGACCATGTAGGTCAGCAGCCGCGAGGCATGGTTTCGCCAAAGGAAATCAGCGCCCGGCGGCACCATGTGCCGGTGGATGTACAGGTTGTGCACCGCTTCCGCGTCAGCGGTGCTGTTCAGCAGACGGATATAAAAACCCCTGGCGCGCAGGTGCGCAGGCCGATAGCGGTCCAGCCACAGACGAAATGTGTGCGATGGATCGAGGAAGATCTCCTGCGGCGCCAGTGAGACGGCGACGTGCGGATCGGGCACGTACAGCGCGATGTCACGGCGTGTTGGCAGTTCATCACACAGCGCTGCTACCAGCACGGCGGGGTCGCTGAATGTCTGCGCGAACAACAGGCGTCCCCAGCCACAGTCGACCACAACGTTTTCCCGCATGTCTCCATCGTGGTGCGCGGGCGCGCTCATGCTGACGCTTCGTGAGTTGCGACGCTGCAGACGAAGGCGCAGGCGTTCTTTGTTGTTCATACTCATTTGCTAAACTACCTGTTCCTGCATCCAGTATTCGAGCAGCACGATCTGCCACAGCTTGGAGCCGCGCAGTGGCGTGATGTGCGCGCCGGGATCCGAGAGCAGAAGGTCAATGTAGCCGCGCTGGAAAAGCGTGCGTTGACGCGCGGCGTCGCTGTCGAGTATGCCGCGGACGAAATCCAGGTATTCGCCTTCGATGTATTTCAGCGCGGGCACCGGGAAATAGCCCTTGGGACGGTCGATGACCGAGCTGGGGATCACCGCGCGCGCGGCTTCTTTAAGTACGCCTTTACCGCCTGCGGCGAGTTTGTGTTCCGCCGGTGTGCGCGCGGCCAGTTCGACCAGTTCGTGGTCCAGAAACGGCACACGCGCTTCCAGCCCCCAGGCCATGGTCATGTTATCGACGCGTTTCACCGGGTCATCGACCAGCATCACCGTGGTGTCCAGGCGTAGTGCGCGGTCGATGCCTCGTTTTGCGCCCGGCATTGCGAAATGTTTTTCGACAAACGCACGGCTGTAATCGTCGCCCAGCAGGTCCGGGTGCACCGCGTCGGCGAACTCGGCGTGATCGCGATCGAAAAATACGCTGGCGTATGTGTCGAGCGGGTCCCGCGCGTCGACCAGCGGTGGATACCAGTGATAACCACCGAATACTTCGTCAGCGCCCTGACCGCTTTGCACCACCTTGACGTGTTTCGCGACTTCCTGCGACAGCAGGTAAAAGCCGATCACATCGTGGCTGACCATGGGCTCGCTCATCGCACGCACGCACTGTTGCAGCGACGGCAGCAGGCATTGAGAGTCGACGAATATCTTGTGGTGATCGGTGCCGAAGTGTTGTGCGACGATGTCGGAATACTCGAATTCATCGCCTTTTTCACCGCCGGCGGCCTCGAAACCCACCGAGAACGTGCTGAGTCCGTGCTGTCCCTGTTCGGCCAGAAGTCCGACGATCAGGCTCGAATCCAGCCCGCCGGAAAGCAGCACGCCGACCGGCACGTCTGCGACCAGACGGCGTTCGACCGCGGTGCGCAACGCATCCAGTGTGAGCTGCTGCCAGTCTTCGTAGTCCAGCTTTGCTTCATCCGCCGGTGTTTCGAAACGCAGCGACCAGTAGCGGTGATCGCGGCCGCGACCGTCCATCTCGATCACGCGCACCGTTGCCGGTGGCAGCTTGCTCACGCCCTTGAGCATGGTGTGCGGCGCGGGCACGACCGAGTGGAAGCTCATGTAATGGTGCAGCGCGACCGGGTCGATCGCGGTGTCGATGCCGCCACCGGCGAGCAGCGCGGGCAGCGATGACGCGAAACGCAGACCGTTGGCCTGTTCAGCCACATAGAGCGGTTTGATGCCGAGCCGGTCGCGTGCCAGCACCATGCGGCCCGAGTCGCGTTCCCACAGCGCGAACGCGAACATGCCGTGGAAACGAGTTACGCAATCGATACCCCATGCATGATAGCTTTTGATGATGACTTCGGTGTCGCCTTCGGAAAAAAAGCGGTAGCCGAGCGCACGCAGCTCCGTGCGCAACTCACGATAGTTGTAGATACAGCCGTTGAATACGATGCCGAGGCCGAGTTCGTTGTCGACCATCGGCTGCTGCGCATGTTCGGAGAGATCAATGATCTTCAGTCGCCGATGTCCGACCGCCAGATGATTCATCTGGAAGATGCCGCCAGCGTCCGGTCCTCGCGGAACCAGCGCCGCATTCATTGCATGCAGGATTTCAACTTGTGGTTGTGTTCGATCGAAGCGGAATTCTCCGCAGATTCCACACATAATATCTCCAGAGTGGCTTATGAAAGTAAGTTCGTTCCTCCGGTGTGATACATACTACAGAAACCGGACGAAGATTTCAGCCCGATTCGTCGTGAGGTCATGGTTTTATTCGTTGCGTCATCAAATAACGTGAATTTAGTATCATGAAGATGATGCCAGAAACTTGCGCGCACAATTATGGTGCGCATCGAACGATTAGGTAGCTTAACCATCTTCGCTCGAACCAGGTTGAGTACGACATAGCGTACCAGTTCCAGCAGATAACTGTCCTTATCTACCAGTATTGCCTTGAACCGGCCTTGAAAAAGGTGACCTGTGCGACCATGACGTCGATTCGATGCTTGTGTATACATCCCATTAAGATGGCGCATCCCTTTTGATAAGTTACCTTCCGGCGTTTCAACTACAAGGTGATAGTGGTTCGTCATCAGACAATAAGCATGGCATATCCAATTGAACCGATTCACCACTTCCGCCAGTATCTTTAAAAAAAAACACCAGACGGTCTTCATCATCCTCAAAGATCGGCTCGCGCCGATCACCACGCGAGGTCACGTGATACAACGCGCCTGCATACTCTGTTTTCCGTAAATGCTACAATGCGAGAACTGACCCCATTCTTGCGAATACCACCTATGGGTGACCCCTTATTCGCTGGGGTAAAAGCCAGACCTGTCCCCTCTCCCCTCTTGTACCCTCTCCCCTCTATGGCTCTCCAACCTTGAGCCTGTCAGGTATGCCTCTAAACAAGTTTTTATCAGGATCAAATTCAATGTTAGTGTCGTTGTTGTTTGGATTGAGATAATAATTGAAGCTAATAAAAGGCTTGCTGTTGTGTAGCCAGGCGAAGTTCCCAAGATCTATTTCGCCATATATTTTTCCATACAGACCACTTCTTACATTGCCGTCATTATCCAGTTCTGTTCTGATGTGAAAAAATAATTAACATCATAAGCTGGATTACCCGCACCTGAATTTTGCATAACATCAGGTGAATTTCATATCGCCCTATTAATTCACTCTCATAGCCTGATACTGGCGCGTGATGCGGCATGCGTAATGCGGATTTTCCTTTGCTTATATCAGGCGTGTATTTAATCAGATACATCATCCAGGTTAGTAAATTTCAGCGTCAGAGTTACATCATAATCCAGACAGGTCTTTGCCCATACTATTCTATGACTTACAGTGTTTTTTTTGCAAAGAGCAGTCGATGTAATCGAAAGATGGGTTAAGGATATTCATATCGAGTGAATGGTTTTTGCTGGCTGCAGAAAACAGTTGATATCTGGATAACAGCAGATTTATGATTATTTATCATATCCGTAGTCGTATCCGACGGCTTGCACCTCGAGAAATCAAATCAAGGGGGTATGACCAATGTATAATATTTTTCGCATGAACTGCTACGGGGATCACGTACTTCCCCGGCGCGCCCCGCGGTTGATTGCAGCGTTGATCGTATTGACGCTCGCCTTCACCGCTCAGGCCAGAACCCTCCTCTTCGACAGCGCCAAACCGTCGGTGAATATCGGCACCATCGGTCATATTGACCATGGCAAGACCACATTGACTGCCGCGATCGTCAAGGTCCTCGATGAAGATGGCTACCCGACCACCGTTATTTCGCCGCAAACAATGCGAGCATCAGGATCGATACCGGGTAGCAGCACAGCGGCCGAACGGACTCGAGGGGTCACGATCAACACAAACCATGTCGAATTTGAATCGGAATCCCTGCGCTACAACCTTGTCGATCCAGTATCCCGTGCCGATTACATCAAGAACATGATCACAGGCGAAACGCAAGTGGACGGAGCAATCCTTGTCGTCGCAGCACCAGACGGTCCCATGCCGCAGACCCGTGAACACATCCTGCTCGCACGTCAGACAGGGGTGCCTGCAATCGCTGTGTTTCTGAATCGGGCCGACCTCGTCGATCCGGAAACGGCGGACCATGTCGAGCTTGCAATTCGGGAAATTCTCGACGACTACGGATACACGGATGCGCTCATAGTGCGCGGCAATGCCGAGAGCGCCCTTGCAGGGGACCCGTATGCACTGGATCAGATCCGTCAGTTCATCCATGTGCTTGATGGGGCCGTGCCTCTACCCGCGGCAGATGTTGACAAACCGTTCCTGATGGCAATCGAGGATGTGTATTCCATTCCAAGCCGGGGTTCTTCAGGCCAGGATTCGGTCACCAGCGGTCGCGTCGAGCGTGGAGTGATCAAGGTCGGAGACGAGATCGAGGTCGTTGGAATCCATCCAACGTCGAGCGCTGTGGTCTCGTCCGTTACCACGCTTAAGGATTTATCAGGACAGCCGCTGAGCCAGGAGCTCGAGCTGCGCGGAGCCGATGGTGGACCAGTGATTCCAGTAAAGGGACAGGTGGTGTGCAAGCCTGGGTCCATCACACCGCACACGCGCTTCAATGCTGAAGTCTACGTCCTGACGGCCGACGAAAGCGGAATCTCGGCACCGTTGTACAACGGCCAGACGTTGCAATTCTACTTTCTAACGACCGATGTCTTTGGAAGCATCAGTCTTAGTGAAAACACTGAACCGACTCTTCCGGGTGACGATATCATCGGTTTGATCGAGCTACAGACGCCTGTCGCCATGGAACAAGGCAGTCGGTTCGCGCTTCGACAGGGCAACGTGACGGTTGGCGTGGGTGTTGTCGTGGAGATTATCAATTAATGGATCTGCTAAAGGGGATGTAGCACTCTGCTGTCCCACGTTTTCATCATGCCCATAGAACCAACATAACCGGGTCGGCCCAGCGCAAGTGCTTGAAATTAAAATGTACTAGCATTGTATGGCTTGAATTTTTCGCTTAGATGTGTGTCTGCGAAAAGGTGACAGATTTATTTTTAGCGATGAGTGCTTCAATAAATAAATCTGCCACCTTTTCAGTAAAAATATAAGGGTTCGGAGACAAATGATAATTGTTTGTCACCGAACCCTTTTTGTTTTCAGGCTTGCCCGATAGATATTTGGGATCAGAGCAAAAACCAAGGAGTAAATTCAGCTGCATTATTACTCTGACCCCGATTATGATGGGTTGCTACGCCCGTGTGCAGCCATCCACCCTCAAAATGGCTTGTGCCTCCGTTTACCGGTAGGCAGGCCCTGGATGATCACAGTCGTCTCGCCGGTCGGGTTAACGATGCTGAGCGTGCCATTTAGCGGCGACCCTCCTGGTGGACAGGGCGCGGCATCCGGATTATTCACGGCGAAAGCGCCAAATCCTCGGATTGTAACGGCAGGACCTTCTTCGGGCACTGGTATTGTGAACAGCTGGAATGCCGAAGCGGGAATGTCCAGATTGACCGACTGCGACTCACCGCTCTGGACATCGTCGAGGTTGAGCTGTAGGGCGATGTTGTCGTTACACTGGTTCCAGAAAACGAACTCCGCGGCCTGCCGCGGACCGACACGTACCGGGGGTATATGCACATAATCATTCATGTCCCCCTTCAGAATGGTGGTCCCGGGATTGTGCGCTGACTGGTTCGTCCACTCTGGCGTGTGCGCTGGAATGTGGTGCATGGCGACCGTCGAGCCGTCGCCCGTGACGAGGGACAGTGTTCCTTCCAGGCCGCTTACGCAGGGGCCAGGCGCGAAGTGGATCACGACACTGTATTGTTGTCGGCCTTCCTGTTCTGGGTAGCGCGACTCCAGCATTGGCAGCGTGTACACGGCTGCCCCGCCCTGAACCACGTGGACGAGTTCCTGGGCGATCAAGCCCTTCCCGTCGGTAGTGGTAACGGTCGCGACAACGTCCTGCTTGCAGTTCCGGTTGTCGAGGGCGAGCTCTGCGTGCTGGGCCGGTCCAACGCCGAAATTTGGCACCAAAAGCCCGATATCGTCGATTCCGTCCTGATTGATGTCAGCAACTGCCTGGCAGCAAGCGAGACTGAGGACCAGCGAAGCGGCACACAGTACCGGCCTGGAAGCGTTGCGTGAACCGGGTGTAGGTTTAGTTGGCATCGTTCTCCTCCTAATATCCTAGATTCGAAGCGCCCGGCAAGGCATTTTCGTACAAACCAAGACCAGGGGGCGTTCTCAATTAAGCCTATGAAAGCATAGGACATATTGTATCATTTGATATTACGGTGAATACAAATGATACGAACAGTCTTAAGAGGCGAGTATAGGCTGAATAAACGCTATTTTCCCTGAAACCCGCCTCCACTTTGACGTTCAAGTACTCCGACCCCTTGAACTCTTGCAGGCAATGACCCTGGCTGATCCTCCACAGACTCGGCACTACTCAACGTCAATCTTGAAAACACGCTTCAGCCGCTGCGCCCAGGTTATTGCCATGGATGGCATGTATGCCGGTTTTGCAGGAGCAAAAACCGGTCATGGCCGCATGACGCTGAACTGGCATTTGCTCCTCCTGGCCATCCTCTGCTTTGGGCTTGTTGCCTTTTCCCCGTTTTGCTGGCGTCACCAGCGCTCGGTGCTTGCTGTTCGGCGCAAACACGCCATGAAAGCGTGTCAGGTTGACTCCGGGCTTCGGCACCAGGGTGGCCAGACTGTATGTGTGTTTGTTAACCACCTCGCTACCATGCACCATGAATGAGTATGAATTGATTTGGCCCGATGTGATATAATCCCCGACTGAGCAATGCAGGTCTTCGCAAGCACTCTCAACTTAACGATATTGAAGAGGGCCAGATTAATGACCAAAGCAACACAACATCCCACTATTTGCAGCGGCATGTGTCAAACTGACTGGGTACTGGATTCCTTCAAAGGCAAGTCTGAGCTTGAAAAGCTGGACAGCCAATCAGCTCACCAGTACATCCCTATGGATGTCTACGTCGATCCTCAGACAATAAACGAGCACTTCCGAGCCTCATCAATTCATAAACGGTGGGCTAAAAAATAACGAGTCGCCTTCTGTATACCTCAATTACCTCCTTGATCGCTTGTGGCTACATAATTTCATAGTAGCCATCAGCAATAATTTCCCGCCACCAATCCGCAAAACAAGGTTATGCTCACATGGAGAACTTCTATGGAGTATCAATTTACGATATCCTCAGAATAACGAGCATGAGTTTAAAATCGCCGGAAATCGGCTCGCCTTCCCCTGCAGGGTCAGGCAGGGATTAAAACAGACACTGATAGGCCATCGATAATAACAAGCGCTACCACTACTAAACTTGTTCCGCTTGACATCTATATTAGCTTGTACTATCAGTCAGATGGTATTTGTGTATAAAAAATGTTTACTGCGTGGCATCTGCTCGTACAAAGGCTGTGAATGTATCTGAAGAAGTCATATTAACAAGAAGAATACGTCATGAATAATGATTCAAAGCTCAAGACGCAAACCCTTCCAAGAGGGGTAATGCTTAACGCCTATCCTGACAGCATTGGCAAGAGCCTGTCAGACACTGTGGAATTACTCAAGAGGCCCGAGCTCAAGGATGCCTTTTCATTGTTCTATATTCTTCCTACCTTTTTCAACAGTGACCTGGATCGCGGCTTCTCAATCATCGATTACAACATCAACGAAGATCTCGTGAAGCCTGAAGATCTAAGTGATCTCAACGAGCTTGGCATCCAGATTAAACTCGATATGGTACTTAATCATCTATCTGTGCGCTCGCCACAGTTCATTGATTTATTGAAGAAAGGAAGCGATTCACACTACCGGGATTTTTTCATCGACTGGAACGAGTTCTGGAAGGCACACGGTACCATGGGGAAAAATGACCATGTGGTACCGCACAAGGAACATCTGGACAAGTTGTTTATGAGAAAGCCCGATCTGCCTATACTGAAAATGCGTTTCCCGGATGGATCCCTCCAGTCGTACTGGAATACCTTTTATCAAAAAGTAGAGTTCGATGAGATTACGGCCGAAGACTTCAAACACATCAAGGAACTCGACCCGCAGGAGGCATCGAATATTGCCCAGACAATCAAGGTGGTTATCGAGAACAAGGGGCAGTTGGAGGCCGTTGACATGGAGGAGATCGCCCAAAGCAATGGCAGACTGACCCGGGATGAGCTGATCTCGATTGTCTGCTGCAAGCGTGAATTTCTGGGTCAGATGGACCTCAACGCCCGCTCGGAGCTGGTCTGGGAGTTCTACGATGAAACCCTTCGAAAACTCAGCGAGTACGGGGCAAAAATTATTCGCCTGGATGCATTCGCATACCTGCACAAGGAACCGGGCCAGTCCAATTTCTTTAACAGGCCCGGTACCTGGGATTACCTTAAACGTCTGCGCAGCATTGCCCAAAAATACAAGCTGACGATCTTCCCGGAGATCCATGCCGAATACGGAACCGGTATTCATACGGAAATTGCAGAGGAAGGCTATCCGATATACGATTTTTTCTTTCCTGGACTCGTCATCGACGCGCTGGAACGGGGCAATAAGAAAGCCCTGTTGCGCTGGATAATGGAGATTAAGGCCAGGGGATACCAGACTATCAACATGCTCGGATGTCATGACGGGATCCCTGTGCTCGACCTGCGCGGCAAGAAGGTCAACGGCACTTACAGGAAGGGTTTGCTGGGTGACAAACGCATAGAAGCCACGATCAAATGTATTACCGATCGGGGCGGGATGACAAAGAACCTCTACAGCGCCGATGGTAAGAAAATCGACTACTA
>Ga0210123_1000375_pt1 | contig 28569 bp, 20 predicted proteins | sample Muzzi_PWB_D2_FD_185535 | JGI IMG/M metagenome (GOLD analysis project Ga0210123, IMG submission 185535) | Wetland microbial communities from San Francisco Bay, California, USA, that impact long-term carbon sequestration - Muzzi_PWB_D2 (SPAdes) | ecosystem: Environmental > Aquatic > Marine >... | reverse complement strand
GCTCTCGAATGCGCTTACAGGTGATCAGACCCAGAATGTTCGGCCAGTTGTCGCGCTTGAGGATTGCGGCGTAGCGCTGGTATCGCGACGACCTTGCAGCTCCACTCGGCATGGTGCAGTCCCCCCTTCGGAGATCCGGGAGCGAGTCTCCAAACTAGTTGCCGGAAGACCCCGACCGGTGACACCTGAAACGGAAGGCATCGCCACATCAGACCGCCCACTTCTCTCCCAGCGATTCCGAGTATCCAGCCGTCGTTTCGCCACGGCAGCGAACGTTTCGCTCCCGACACCCTCCCGGCACTTTCCGATCCGGCGATTCAGCGATTCGGCCGGCACAGGTCCGGCCGCTTCGAGCCTGGACGTCCAGCCTGGGTCTGTCCCATCTCCCCTCCCCTCTCCTACCCGACCCCCGCCCCCTCCCCCCGCCGCAGCCGCGCGCACTCCGGGTACGGAAAGAAGTCGATCACCTCACCGCCCCGGTTGAGCTCCTGCATCGACCGCCAGAGCTCCGCGTCCAGCAGATCGGCGTGATGCTCGAAGAACACCTCCCGATCCACGCCCTGAAACTCCAGGAACCGCTCGAACTCCTCCGGGAACACATCGTTCTCCCCGGCCGAAAACCAGGGCTGATCCGCCATCGCCTCGTGGGCGTCCCGCGCCGGCGGAATGCGGCGGAACCGGCAAGCCTCGAGCGGCATCAGCTCGTCATAGTCGTAGAACACCACCCGGCCGTGCCGGGTCACGCCGAAGTTCTTGAGCAACAGGTCCCCGGGAAAGATGTTCGCCGCCGCCAAGTCCTTGAGCGTGTCGCCCCAATCGATCACCGCCGCCCGGCGCTCCGCCTCCGAAGCCCGCCGCATGAACAGATCGAGCGGCTCCACCCGGCGCCCGATGTACGCATGCCGCACCACCACCCGATCCCCCTCCACCCGCACCGTCCGCCCCGACTCCCGGAGAAGCTCCGCCAGCAGATCCTCCGACACCCGCTCCCGCGGGAAGATCAGGTTGTCGAACTCCTGGAAATCGACCAGCCGGCCCACTCGGTCGTGGAACAGCACCTCCCGGTACTTCTCCCGGATGCGCGCCCTCGTCGTGCTCTTCTCCGGCGGGAACGAGTCCTTGATCACCTTGAACACGAACTCGAACGACGGCATCGTGAAGACCGACATCACCAACCCTCGCTCCCCCGGCGCCACCACGAACTTGTCCTCGGTGGCATCGATGACGCCGGTGAGGTCGGAGAAGAACTCGCTCTTGCCGTGCTTGTGGTACCCGAGCGAGATGTAGAGCTCCGCTACCCGCTTCTTCGGCAGCAGCGCATGGAGGAAACCGATCACCTCCCGCGGGCTCTCGACCTCGGCGTGGAAGTACCAGCGGGCGAAGCTGAACAGGATCGACACCTGCTCCTCGGTGGTGAGCACCGCATCGACCACCAGGCGGCCGTCCTCGTCGAGGATCGCGAGCACCACCGGAACTACTCCCTCACCCCGCCGCGCCCGGGCCACCAGATAGGCCGCCTTGTTGCGGAAAAAGAGCGGCCGGAGCACGTCGAGCGCCTCCACCTCCGGGCCGCCGAGCTGCTCGATCACCGCCTCTTCCACCCGCCGGGCGACCCGCTCGGCGTCACCCTCCAGATCGAGGAAGGGCGCCCTGAGATCGGCGTCGCCGAGGACCTTGCGCACCACCGACGCCTCGATCCGGTGGACGCCGTACATCCGGGCGCTCGCCATCTCCCAGCCCCTGAACGGAAGCGGGAAGTCCCGGGACAGGTAGTCGATCCTCGAATCGAGGCCCAGGTGCGGGAGGAGCTTGCGGCTGACCGAGTTGAAAAAGGTCTGGGCGAGCTCGAAATCGTCCCGCCCCAGGATGACCGCGGTGTAGGCCACCTTGACGGCCCCGAAGAAGACCGGGTCGCCGACCTGCGAGCCGACCTGCGACCGGAGCGAGGCGAGCGTCTCCGCCACGCAGCGGTCGTAGAGGCCCAGCCGCTCCACCGTGTCCCGGCGAATGCCCTGCCACTCCCGCCGCTCGAACCGCTCGCGCGCCCGGCGGGTGATCGCTCGGTACCGCTGATGGTAATCGTCGAATCCGTGGGCCAGAATGTCCGCCGCCTGGGCGGCGCTGCCGTCGATCATGGAAGCGACCCTAGTGGTCTGAGTCACGAATCCCTTGCCTTCCGTTGTGGCGCCGTGGGGTCGGATACCAGGCGCCGGGACGCAGGCGATGCCGTAGCATCGTTGAGGAGCGGCAACGCCGTAGACGGCCCCACGCCGCCGCAACCCGAAGGGCGCAGGGGGGTTGCGGGTGTCTCCGGTGTTGCTCGTCGTCGACGATGCTACGGCATCGCCTCCTCCTCGCGCCTTGGATTCACTCCGCAAGACCCCTGCGCGGAACGCAAGGGACTTGTGACTCAGACCACTAGCACCGGGAAACGGCCGTCGCGCCGCCCTCCGGGAGGGGTTCGCGGCACGCGCGCAATCACGCGTCATCGGCACTTTCCGAAGCAACAGAGTAACTGGACGGAGTGACTGCAACGCTATACTCGGGAACCAGCAGGACACGCTCTCACCCGGGAGATCCGCGCCCCTCGAACCGCCGTCGGCACCCCGGACACTCAGGAAGGATGGCAATGGCACCGAATTCGGACACGAAAACCCTCCGCGTCGGACTGATCACCTCCCCCCACCACCTGGATCCCCGCGACGCTCAGGACTTCGTCAGCGCATTCGTCGTCACCCAGATCTTCGAAACCCCCTACGCGCCACCGACCGGCAACGAGCCGCCGGAGCCGATGCTCTTCTCCGAGTCCCTGCGCCTCGAGTCCGGCGCCCGGGAAAAGCAGGTGTTCTCGGCGGCGGTGCGGGGCGGCATCGCGTTCGCCGACGGCACGCCCCTGACCGCCGAGATCGTTGCGAAAAGCCTCGAGAGCTCGCGCCTCTTCACCGAGCACGCTGAGGTGGAGGCACGGGGCAACCGGGTCATCTTCCGCCTGACGCGGCCGAACGCGCGGTTCGACCTGGTCCTCACCCAGCGCTTCGCGAGCATCCTGCTCGAGCGGGGCGGCACGATCATCGGCACCGGGCCGTACACGGTCGCTCCGGATACGCGCCCCGAACGGGTCCACCTGGTCAAGAACCCCGACTACCGGCACCCGGTGGCGATCGACGAGATCCTGTTCATGACCTTCCCGGTGAACGAAGAGGGACGGCCGCGAGCGCTGATTCGAGCCATCGAAGAGGGGGAGGTCGATCTCTCGAACGTCCTCTCCCGGGAGGACGTCGGCGAGCTTCGCGGCATGCGCAAGTGGCTCGAGCCCGGGAGCTCGACCGCGATCCTCTACTTCAACACCGAGCACGAGGCGCTGGCCGATCCCAGGGTGCGCCGCGCCCTGGCGATGTCGATCGACCGGAGCGCGGTCACCAAGGTCTCCTACCCCAACCCGCTGACCTTCACCGCCACCAGCCTGCTGCCGCCGCTCATGGGCCGCTGGCAGGACGGCCTCTCCCACGACCCCAAGGAGGCCGCGCGCATCCTGTCCGGGCCGGACGTGCCGAAGCCGGACCGGCTGTCGCTGCTCCTGATCTACGGACCCCGGCCCTACCTGCCGAACCCGCCGGGAGTCGCCGAGGCGGTGGCGGAAGCGATCGGCTCTCTGGGGATCGAGGTCGACGTGCTCCCCACCGCGAGCAGCGAGGAGTACTACCAGGCCATCGCCAAGGGCGGCTACGACATGGCCCTCGCCGGTTGGATCGCCGACACGCCGGACCCGGCCGACTTTCTCGAGGCGGTCCTCGCTCCGGAGGCGGTCCCGGTGCCGGGCCAGCCGCTGGTGGTGCACTCGAACCTCAGCCGTTGGAAGAGCGACGAGATGGCCCAGGCGCTCCACCGGTTCAGGGCGGAGTCGAGCGACGAGGCGCGCGAGCAGATCCGCCACCTGGTGAGCGACCAGGTGCCGCTCCTGCCGCTCATGTACGGACCGACCATCTACGTCTATACGCCGCGGCTCCAGAAGTTCGAGCCGAGCCCGCTGGGGATTCCGCTTCTGTACAAAGCGGACCTGATTTGACGCCGGAGAACGAGCCCCCTACACTGCCGCCCATGGCCTGGATCGAAACCATCGACGAATCGGAGGCGACCGGTCGCCTCCGAGCGCTCTACGAGCGGCTCACGGCACCTTGGGGTGGCGTCGACAACATCCTGAAGATCCACGGGCCGAACCCGCAGTCCCTGGAAGGGCACTACGAGCTGTACAAATGGTTGATGAGGGGCCGCTCGCCGCTCTCCCGCGCCCAGCGGGAGATGATCGCCGTGGTCGTCTCGAGCATCAACCACTGCCACTACTGAATCACCCACCACGGGGCGGGGCTCCGGAAGCTCACGGACGACGACGCGCTGGTGGAAGCCCTGGTCGAGGACTACCGGAGCGCTCCGCTCGCGGCGCCCGACCGGGCGATGCTCGACTACGTGGCGAAGCTGACCCGCGAGCCCTGGACGATGACCGAGGCTGACGTCAGATCGCTCCGCGACGCGGGCTTCGACGACACCGCGGTCCTCGACATCTGCCAGGTCGCCGCGTACTACGCGTTCGTCAACCGGCTCGCGGACGGCCTGGGGGTCGAGCTGGAGCCCTACTGGGAAGACGACCGGGAAGAAAAAAAATAGCCCAGGTTCTCCGGAGGCGGAACGCACCTTAGAGAACCCGGGCCAACGGAACCGGCCCCCGTGCCCTGGGTGTCACGGGGGCCGGAACCAAGCTTGGTCCTAGGTCGAAGCGCCGACGGGCTCGCCCACGACGGCGTCGATCTCGATGCCGAGCTTCTCGGCGACCCGGCGGCCGTAGTCCGGATCGGCCGCATGGAAGTGCCGGATCTGGAGCTCCTGCACCTCGCGCCGGGCCTGGGACAGCGGCCCCGCGATCGCCGCGGCCAGCCGCTCCTTCTGCCCTTCGTCGAACAGACGGTAGAGGTTGCCGGCCTGCGTGTAGTCGTCGTGGTCGACGGTCGAGTCGAACCGGTCGACGATGGTCTGGCCGAGCTGCCACGCCGGATCCTTGTACTTGGCGTCCGGCTTGGGCGTGCCCTCGATGCTGTTGGGCCAGTAGTTGGGGGCGTCGCCGTAGCTCTCGGCCGTGGCGTGGCCGCCGTCGCGCATGAAGTGGTGCACGGGGCACTTCGGCTTGTTGACCGGGATCTCGTGGTAGTTGACGCCCAGCCGATACATGTGGGTGTCGCCGTAGCTCATGAGCCGCGCCTGGAGCATCTTGTCCGGGCTCGGGCCGATGCCGGGAACCAGGGCGCTCGGCTCGAAGGCAGCCTGCTCGACCTCGGCGTGGTAGTTCTCCGGGTTGCGGTTGAGCTCGAGCACGCCCACCTCGATCAGCGGGAACTCGGCATGGGGCCAGACCTTGGTCAGGTCGAAGGGGTTCCAGTGGAACTCGTCGGCCTGCGCCTGGGTCATGACCTGGATCTTGAGCTTCCAGCGCGGGAGCTCACCCCGCTCGATCGACTCGTAGAGGTCCCGCTGGTGGCTCTCCCGGTCCCGGCCGATCAGCTCGGCCGACTCCGCGTCCGTCATGCACTCGATGCCCTGCTCGGTCTTGAAGTGGAACTTGCACCAGACCCGCTCGCCCTCGTCGTTGATCAGCGAGTAGGTATGGCTGCCGTAGCCGTTCATGTGGCGCAGAGTCTTCGGAATTCCCCGGTCGGAGAAGAGGATCGTCACCTGGTGGAGCGACTCGGGGCAGAGCGACCAGAAGTCCCACTGCATGTCCATGTCCCGGACGTTCGCCTTCGGGTGGCGCTTCTGGGTATGGATGAAGTTCGCGAACTTGTAGGGATCGCGGATGAAGAAGACCGGGGTGTTGTTGCCCACCATGTCCCAGTTGCCGTCCTCGGTGTAGAACTTGACGGCGAAGCCGCGGACATCACGCTCGGCGTCGGCGGCGCCGCGCTCGCCGGCGACCGTCGAGAAGCGCAGGAAGACGTCGGTCTCCTTGCCGACCTCGGAGAGGAAGGCGGCCTTGGTGTAGCGGGTCACGTCGTTGGTGACCTTGAAGGTGCCGTGGGCGGCGGAGCCCTTGGCGTGGACCACGCGCTCGGGAATCCGCTCGCGGTTGAACTTCTGCATCTGCTGCAGCAGCTCCACGTCCTGCATCAGGACGGGTCCGCGCGGTCCGGCGGTCAGGGCCTGCTGCTCGCTGATCGGGGCGCCGGTCGCCGTGGTCAGCTTCTTGTCGGTGGAATCGTTCGACATGTCGTACCTCCTGGAGCAAGATCTGGAGTGCGGGCTGTCCTCTCTTAGAGCTTCAATGTACTCCCCCAACCCATAGGTGTCCAATATTTCTTTCCGAAGGGTGCTATAGTCTTAGCCTATGGAGATTCACCAACTCCGCTATTTCATCGCCGTCGCCGAGGCGGGGAGCTTCAGCCGGGCCGCAGAGCGCTGTCGCGTCGCCCAGCCGTCGCTGAGCCAGCAGATCAAGAAGCTGGAGACATCCCTCGGCCAGATCCTCTTCGACCGGCTACCCCACGGAGTGTCGCTGACCGACGCGGGCCACGCGCTCTTGCCCCGGGCCCAGAGGATCCTCAGTGAGGTGCGGGAAGCCCGCGGGGAGATCGAGCGCGATCTGGCGGAGGGGAGGTTGCCGCTGGCCGTGGGCGCCATCCCGACCATGGCGCCCTACCTGCTGCCGCCGGTGCTCCAGCGGCTGATGGACGAAGCTCCCCGCTGCGAGCTCACGGTGCGGGAGGACCTGACCGACCGGCTGATCGAGGCGCTCCTCGACCTGGAGCTCGACTGCGCCGTCATGAGCACGCCGATCGACCACCGGTCCGTGGAGGTCGAGGTGCTCGGATCGGAGCGGCTGCTCCTGGCGGTCGGGCAGAACGTCACCCTGCCGCGGCTCTCGGGCCTCGAGCTCGAGATGCTGCGCACCCAGCCCTGGATCGTGCTCCACGAGATGCACTGCCTGGGCGAGCAGATCCGGGACTTCTGCGAGGCGAGCGAGCTGACGCGCCAGATCGTCTGCCGCTCGACCCAGATCGATACGGTGCAACGGCTGGTCCGGCTGGGGCTCGGCTACTCGCTCATCCCGGAGATGGCGGCGCACGCCGACGCCCTGGAGACGCTCTCCTACTCGCCGATGCCCGACCGGGAGCCGAGGCGCGATATCGCGGTGGTGTGGCGCCGGGACCGGAGCCGGTCACGGCTCGCACGGCGCTTCGTGGAGCTGATTCGGGAGGATCTCGAGACCGGACGGCACCGGCTCGGGAAGGAGGGCTGAAGGGGACAGAGGGCTGGCGGGGCGCGCTTCAGCCGCGCACCGGACGCGGGTGGCGGCGTCCCTGGGAGAGGGATCGAGGGAGTCGGAGGGAGATTCGTAAGGTGCGCTGAAGCGCACCCTACGAGGCGTCGGCCAGGCAGCGCTCGCGCTCGTCACCATCCAGATCCGACACGGGGCGCCCCCGGCGCCGCTCCCGGATGCGCGAGCGCAGGCGCTCGAAGATCACCGAGTGGCCAAGGTAGCCGACCGCCCACAGCCCCGAGGCCGCCAGATGGACGACGATCCAGGCGGTGCGCCAGCCGTCGGTGACGGTGGTCTGGATCAGGTAGCCGGAGATCACCATCGGCGCCGCGGTCAGCAGCATCGCCACACCGGACATCCGCCCCGCGCGCACGCCCCGGCGCCAGTGCTTCCAGATGTGCTCGCGCCAGATGATGCCGATGCCGAAAACCAGGAGCGGCGCCCCCAGGACGTGGAGGTGTTGAATCGCCGGCTGGAACGGGTGGTTGACCACCGCAAAGGGGTCGACCGGCTCGAGCAGGTACTTCATCCACGCGTACACCAGGCCCGTGCCACCGACCAAGAGGGTCGACAGGTGGACCGTCCATTGCTCCCAGCGGCTCATCGCGTCCCTTCCCTTCCCTGTCTCAGTCCCCGTCGTCCGCCGCCGTGGCGGAAGCAGCGGAGAGCTCCTCGATCACCTGGTGCGTCGCCAGGACTCTGCGCACCGCGTTGGTGGTGGCCCGGGCGGTCAGCGTCGCCCCCGTGACCTGGCGAATGCTCCGCTTGAGCTCGAGCTCCGGCCCCAGGGGCTCGCCGGTGAACTGGTCGTACCAGATCTCCCGGGGGATGTACTCCGGCGGCTCCTTGAAGCTCAGGATCTCGATCCGCCGCACCGCACCGTGGGGATCGACCACCACCATCAGCGTCTCGGGCAGAGTCCGCACCCGGTGAGTGTCAAAGTAGGCGGTCCCACCCGGCGCGTCGTCGCAGGTGGCCTGGTACGGATGGACCAGGGCGCTGCCGATGGTCTCGCCCGCCAGCTCCGACGCCCGTGCCACCTGCTCCTCGGTCAGGAACACCGTCCCCCGGTCCACGGTGCAGCCGGGGAAGGCCATCTCCAGGGCCTCGTCGACGTTGAGGAAGACCCGCGCCGCGGCCGGCGACGCCGTGCCGACCACGAACAGCAGAGCGCCGAGCAGCGGCGCACCGAGACGGACGGCGAGGGCCGGCGTGCGCCGACCCTCTCTCACCGAGCGGTTCGCCCGACCGGCGGACCGATCAGAAGATGTAACCGAGCGCCACATTGAACTGGTCGATGCCGGTTCCGGCTTCGTTGTCGTAGTCCTGGTAGTCAACCTTGAGGATCGCCTGGGGGAACGGCTTCCAGGCCAGGCCGAGGGTCAGGCTCTCCTGGTCGTTGGCCGGGTTCCGGGCGAAGCCGGCCGGCACCGAATCCTGGGTGTCGAGCTGCTCCCAGCGCACGTACGGGATCAGCTCCTGGTCGCCCGCGCGACCGCCGAACAGGTCGTAGCCCACCTGGGCGTACCAGCCGGAGAGCTCCTCGCCCACCGACGAGGTGCCGGAGAGACCGAGGGCGGGGTTGAGCTCCGCGACGTCGTCGAGGTCCGCCCGGACCCCGAGCAACCGGAGCTCGAGGCCCCGCCAGCGCCACTCCGCGTGCCCCTCGTAGATGGTGGTGCCGACCTTGATCTCCTCGCCTTGCGCACCGGTCAGGTCCTGCCCGGAGTCACCCAGGTAGGCCGAGCCGCCGAAGAGCAGCCCGGGAACCGGCTGGTAGTCGAGGCGGCCGACCCAGGCGAAGTCCTCGGCCTCGGCCTCGGAGCCCTTCTGACGGCCACCGCGCAGGCCGCCGGCCGAAAAGTCCTCGCCCTTGAAGCCGTTGACGATGTAGGTGCGGTACGAGACCGGGCCCACGTCACCGAACAGGCCGAAGCCGTTCTCGCGCCAGGTGGAGGGAATGATCCGCCGCTCCACGTCGGGGCGCCTGGCACCCAGATAGACCGTCGGCTCGTGGAGCTCGTTGACGAAGCCCATGGGCACGAGCACGAGGCCGGCGCGGACGTTGAGCTCCGGCTTCCAGAGGTAGTCGAGGTACGCGAACTCGACGGACACGTCGCCGCCCTCTTCGACCGAGCCGTGCTCGAACTCGACCTCCGAGTTGAACAGCCAGTTGTCGTTGAACTTGTAGCCGAAGTAGACGATCGCGCGCAGGAAGTCGAGCTGATCGGTCTCGCCCGAATCGGCGCCGTCGTCGCGGGTCGAGTCGAAGCGCTCGTAGAGCATCTCGCCGTAGCCGCCGACCGACAGGCCCTGGCCGGTGCGGTAGATCTTGGACGCCGCCGGGCCGTAACCGTAGTCGGAGCGATCCGCGGTGGCTGCTGCCTCGCCGAGCTGCTCACGCTCCATCTCCTCGGCGAGGATGCCGATCTGCCGCTCGAGCTCGTCGAGCCGGTCCGCCATGGCATCCGTGCCGGCCGAGGCCGATTCGGCCATCTCCGCTTCGGACTCCTCGGCCATCTCGACCGTCTCGGACGACTGCTGTTGCTCGGAGCGCATCTGCTCCAGCTCCGCCCGCAGGCGCTCGACCTCCTGGCGCAGCTCTTCGATGGCGCTCGCCTCGCTCTGGGCGAACGCCGGGGCCGCCGCCAACGCGACGACGGCGCACAGGGCAACAACGGTCAGGACCGCACGCACTCGGCGCGGTCTCTCGAACAAGGGCATCGATATACTCCTCACTGGCAAGGGCTTCGGCCCGTGCCGGATACGTGGACGAGCGCGGACACGCTCTGCCCACGGTCACTCGGGGAGCGGAGGCTCGGCACCTCCGACGCGATGGGACGTCCGACCTCCGCTCCCGCCTTCATCCCGGCCTCCGCCGGGGACGATTCCATGAGCTCCTCTGAGCTCCCCAGAGCTCGCCAGAGCTCGATGCTGGTGCCCCCGGAGAGGGCGCTGATCCGGCCCGCGAGGCCGGAGGTGATCGTGATCCGGACGCCACCCGGCCCGGCGACTGCGAATGGGGCCGGCCGGGTCGACTGGGCGACAGCGACCTCGACGCCAGGGTGCGCCTCGGCCCAGTCGAGGGCCCGCTCCGGTCCCAGCACGTAAAGGCCGGTCGCCAGGCAGTCGGCCTCGAGCGCCCGCTCGGCCCAGACGGTGAGGCTCCCGAAGTCGGGTGCCGGACGGCCGGTCCGGGGATCGAGCAGGTGGCCGATCCTCCTGCCGTCGACTACCGCTCCACGCTCCGAGTTGCCCGACGTGGCGACCGAGCCCGTGGGCAGGTCGAGCCGGGCCACCGGCCGTGACCGCTCCACCGGGTCGGCCAGGACGACCTCCATCGACCCTGAAGATCGGCCACTCGGCCCAACCGGACCGGGCGGAGCTCCAAGGACGGCGACCTGACCTCCCAGATCGATCTCGGCATCGAGGACACCGGGCGCCTTGGCCAGCACCGCCAGTGCGGCGTCGAGGCCGGCCCCCTTGCCGAAGCCCCCTTCGTCAATCCGAAGCGCTTCGGACGCGCGGACCGCGGTGCCGTCCGGTCGGATCTCGAGCGCCTCACCTGAAGCCCCGCGGGCCCGATCGACCTCCTCGGCGGAGGGCAGACGGCCGCCGTCCCGCAGGCCCCAGGCGGCGACCAGGGCGCCGACGGCCGGGTCGAAGGCCCCGCCGGTGGCGCGGCGACAGGCCTCCGCTCGGCCCAGCTCGTCGGCGAGGGCGGGCGAGAGGGGCACCGGCCGGCCGGCCGGGGCCTGGTTGAGGCGCGCGAGCTCTCCCGGCTCCCTCCCCGGGCGGGGCCAGGTGGAGAGCCGCGTCTCGGCTCGCTCCAGCGCGTCGATCGCCGCCTCGCTGGCGCCGAGCGCGGTCTGCCGATCGACGGCCGTCACCCGGATCGACGCCCGGGTGCCCATGAGCAGGAGGCTCCGCTCCACGGTCGCGCCGCCGCCCGGACCACCCTCGACAGCCGCTCGCGCCGCCACCGACCCCACCACCGACAACGCGGCGGTCAGCAGCAGAGCGAAGGCGGATGTCAGGATGGAGCGAGGCATGGCGCGGAACGGGGCTCGGCGGTTCGTCGGCTGGAGGTGATCGCGAGCTCGGTCGATCGGGCGGTGTCTGGCAGCGTCAGCAGAGTGAAGCGTCGTCAGGTCTCAGCCGGCCGCGGCCTCGAGGGCACGCGGCGCGCGCTCCGACCGCTCCCGTCGTGCGCGGTCGGCGCAGGCTTCGCAGAGGCCGAGGATCTGGAGCTGCCGCTCTTCCCGGGAGAAACCGTGGGCGCGACAGATCTCGTTCAGCATGGCCTGGATGGCCGGGCTCACGAACTCCACCACCCGGCGGCACGAGCGGCACGCCAGGTGATCGTGGCGCTGCCCGGCGTGCACGTGCTCGTAGAGATAGCGCTCGCGGCCGAGGCGCTGGCGCTGCACCAGGCCGCAGCCCACCAGCAGCTCGAGCGTCCGGTAGACCGTCGCCCGCGACACGCCGTGACCGGCCTCGCGCACGCCTTCGAGCAGTTGCTCGGCGTCGATGTGACCGTGCTGGCGATAGATCTCCTCGAGCAGAGCGAGGCGCTCCGGGGTGACACGCATCCCCCGGTTGCGGAGGTAGTCGATGAACTGTCGGCGCTCGGCGTCGGCGACCATGGTGACGGGGCTCGGTTCGGTCGGATTCGGTGCGGTTCGAACGGGCTCGAGTGGGCCTCGGATCGGCTTCGGATCGGTCCTGCCCGGCTTGTTGAGAATGTTTCTCAACAACCTTGGGTTCATTCTGGACCGTTTTGGTCCTATTTGTCAAGCGGGGAAATCCGGGCCGGCCGCCTGCACCGACCGGACACCGAGCGGAGAGGTCGGTTCAGATGGGTCGCGATGCTCCGCAGGGCGCGCACCAGTTCGTAGGGTGCGCTTCAGTCCGTAGGGTGCGCTTCAGCGCACCAGACCATAGGCCGTCGCACCGAAACGCACCCCACCAGAACCGTGGAACCTACGGGCTACCGGCCCTTCGAGAGCCCGGCGCGTCACGGTGTTCCGACGGGGCAGATCGGACGATCCTCGGTGGACAGCAAGTCCCTGTGAAGTTGCCAAGACCACGTCTTCTTTTCCCTGAATGGCCAGAGCTTCCGCGGTGGAAACACCGGACACGAGGGCGCAACGTCCGAAAGGACGGGCAGATCGCCCCGTGAAGAGGCTCTGACCGGCCGTGGAGTCGGCCCCTGAACGTTGGTGAGCAACCCGTAGTACCGCTCCCAGTGGTCACCGGTCAGGTCCTTGATGTTATCGGATATATCCTCTCCGCAGTGCACCTTCTTCAGGGGTGGATCGGGCAGATTGCTGATGCTGAGCTCGATGCACTCGTCTTGGGAACGACCGTGGCCGGAGCACGGGCGCCGGGCCGGGGAGATCGGATCGTGGGTCTCGAGCCCGTCGAGCTTCTCGAGCTCGACGAGGAACGACTCCGCCTCGTCCCCCGTCAGCTCGACCACCAGGGACTGGGCAACCGCCCTGGGAGTGAAGGATCCGGTCTCGGAATCCCCAAACTCGACCAGCGGCACGACGAACTTGTTCCGCCCACCCGAGACGAGGCACTTCTCACGCACCTTGACGAACTCGCACACACCCACCGTTCCTCGGGAGAGCTCGACCTTCGTGTAGATCTTGTCGGGGTCCATGCCGATCGGCCCATGGCTCCCGAGGACCTCCTCCAGACTGGCGGCCCAATCGAAATCGGTGCCCTGATTGGGATTCATCGGGTGCCCAACCATCGGAGGATCTCCGTTGGAGTCGCACTGCGCGGTACCTCGGCCATGTGGCCGGTCGTTGGGCCTGCAGTGGTAGCGACGCGACGAGGCACTCGCCAGTGGGGACGACGAGTCTCTCGAGACCGCGCCCGCTTCGGCATCTCGTTCAGCCCGGGCCCCGGTTCCTTCCCCGAAGGCGAACGTGACTATCCAGCCGGCGAGGTCGAAGGGTGGTTCGCCCTCAAATGGCTCACACACCTTCCCCTTCTCATCCTTGAACTTCTTGCAGTAGTGCAGCAAGGGTGCGTGGTCAGCGGCCCTGACTAGTAGAGCGACCAGGGTGTCGTCGTTCGCGTTGGACGGGTCGTTGACCTGCGGCACCACAAGAATCAGACCGTAGAGAAAGATCCTGACGATCAGCTCACCGCCCATGGCGTTCTCCTTCCTGTCGAACTGCAGAATCCGTAATCGATCCCTCCACCCGGAACGCGGCCCAGGCGAAGGTGAAGGGGGCGTTGCTGTCCCCTTCTGACGACATCGCGAGCTGAGCGGAGCGAAGCGCCTCCGGCGCCGGCACGCCTTGCCGCAGCTCGCGGTAGAAGAGCTCGAAGAGCCGGGCCGTGGGGCGGTCCTTCGCATCCCAGAGGCTGCCGACCACCGTCGGGACGCCGGCAGCCAGAAAGGCCCGACTGAGTGACGAGAGACCGGCCGAGCCGTCCGGGCCTCCGGTGTCTCCGCTACGGCACGCCGCCAGCACGACCAGCCGCGCGTCATCCATATGCCGCTCTGCCAGGTCCCGGGCGAACAGCGCTCCCGTCCCGGGGCCGGCTTCGGGAGCGAGGGCCAGGAACGAGAGCAGGGGATGGGACGGATTGGCGATTGCGTGCCCCCCGTAGTGGATGACCTGGTGGCGGGGAGCCTGTTCGAGGAAACGCCCGACGGTGGCTTCAGCGCCGGTGAGAATCGTCACCTCGGGGAAGAGAGACTCGATCGCCCGGGCCTCACGCCGCGCTCCCGGAAGCTCGTCGAGGCCTGACAACGCCGGATCGTGCTCGGGATCGGCCACCACCAAGACCCGCGGCGGGCCATCGGGCGGAAGACGCTGCACCGCCGGCCGCGAAGCGACCGCGAACGCCGCGCTCGGGCTGAGGAGCACCTGGTGGTCTTCGATCAGATGGTTCCCTGTTTCCACGTCCCAGAGAGCCGCGAACGGTACGGCATGGAGAGTGCCGTCCGGGATCACGACCAGGTCGTCTCCGGCCTGGAGGTGATCCCGTACCGGCCCGACAAGTCGCTCGTAGAGCCGCGCCCCGGCCTCGCGGACGGCCTCCCGTCCGTCACCCCGCTCGAGGCGTCGCCTGAACACCCGGACCAGCCGATCGAGCTCCGATGCCCCTACCGTGACCTCCCGGACCCAGACGCCCTCGCTACGGACGAGACCGACGAGCAACCGGTGCGGCAGGACGAAGTACTCGAGCAGAGCCGTTCCCGACCTGAGCTTTGCGCGGACCTCCTCCAAAGAGACGAGCTCCCCTTCCGACGGTTCCTCCGGCCGGCCGCCCCAAAGATCCAGTCCACCCACATCGTGAGCGCGCTCGGCCACCACGAGGGCACCTGGAAGGTCGCCCTGATCCAGAGCGAGCGAGATCATCTCCGCGAAGACGGGACGGGTCTCCCCGAAGAACTTCCCTCGGAGCTCGACTCCACCGACCCCTCGGTGCTGCTCTTCCAGCAGCGCCAGCGCTTGGTCGAGATCCTCTTGCGCCAGCTCGAGGTCCCCCAGACCTCGGTGGGCGCGGGCGCGAGCCCGTAGCGCCCGGGGCTCGCCGCTTCGGTTGTCGGTGGCGCGGTAGATCTCGAGCGCCTTGCTCACGTCGGCCATGGCGTCCCCGGCCGATAGATCCGCCTCGAGGTCGCCCCGCGTCAAGAGGATGTCGGCACGGGTGATCGACGCCACGGTCTGGTCGCCAATCGTGGCCGACTCCTCGAGCGCCCGCTCCAGGTCCGCCAACGCCCGGTCCGACTCATCCAGGGCCTGCCAGACCTCGGCCCGTCTCCGGTACGCGGCGACCGAGAAGGCTGGGTGCCCGGCCTCCTCCGCGGCCCGCACCATCGCGTCGGCGAAGTATCTGGCTGCGTACGGGAGCCCCGCTCGGAGAATCGCCGAGGTCGGTTCCGCGTAGAGCCGCACCCGGCCAGGGGCGTCCAGGGAGGAGGCCTCTGCCAGGGCGGCGTACCGGTGCCTCCAGGCGGTGCGCTGGTCGCCGAGCCGCTCGTAGCTCTCGGCCAGGGAGCTTTGGACGCCTACCCACGCCTTGCGGCTCGCGTCCTTCCCCAGCTCGCGGACGGCTTCCTGATAGGCGGCGAGCCCTTCACCGTAGCGGCCCTCGATGTTGCAGATCAGGCCGGCCAGTTGGAGGCTCCGGCCTGCGACTTCCGCCCGGCTTCCCCCGTCGCTCTCTGTCGCATCGAGCACCTGCGCGATCCACCCCAATGCCCCGTCGTAATCCGACTCCTGGTATCGGCAGAGCGCGAGGTAGTAGTCGGCCCACGGGGTCAGCGGGCTGTCCAGGGCGGCGAGCTCCGAGCGCGCCGCGGCCAGCCGATCGGCCGCCTCCCCGAGACGGTACTGCTCGTAGAGAGTGATCGCCGCCGTCAACTGGTCATGGGCTGCGCTCTCGCGGGGATCACCGGACGCTGCCTCCGGCACGCCTCCGCCCCCCTCGGGAACGACCGGCGCGCGTGACGTCCGGAGTCCCTCGATCCGCCCCCTCGCCTCGGTCGCCCAGCCGGACTCCGGGTCCACCTCCAGGTAGCGCTCCCAAGCATCGACTGCGGCCTCCCTGAGGTAGAGGGCCTCGAGGGCCAGGGCGCCGTTGAATCGCGCCTCGGGGAAGCTCGGATCGAGCACCAACGCACTTGCGGACGCGTCGAGCGCCCGGACGAGATCCGCGGCATCCCCCTGCTCCGTGGCCCGTGCCAGGTACGCCGCGGACAGGTCGCTCAGCGTCCGCGCGTCTGCTCGACCTGCGAGGCGGACGCCTTCGAAGACCTCGACCGCCTCGGAGGCGTGTCCCCACAGCACCAAAAGCCTCCCTTGGAGCCCGGAACCATGCCCGACCGCCGGCGAGGCAACGTCGCGGTCGGCGCCCCGGAGGGTTGCTGCCGCCACGGCGGAGAGCTCTCGTCCGACGCGAGCTCGGGACGAGATCGCCCGCTTCGCCACCTCGGGATCGAACGGCGCATAGTCGAACCCTCCGGAGAGCCTCCCCTCGATCGGGCGGGCGGGCCAGCCTCGGACGGCCACCGCGATCGGATCGCCCGCTTCTCCCGGACCCCCGCCGAAAGGAAGATCCCCGAGGGCAAACCACGTGCCGCACAGCCCGAGAGCGACGATGCTCGCCAGAACGCCGAGACTTCCCGCTCTGGGAGAGCGCCGGGACATTAGCCAACGCCTTAAGCGCGACGAAGAAAGCCCCATCAGCCGATTTCTTCCTCCGAGTCGGTTTAGACGGATATAACACATGATTTGAATAATCGAGAAATCGTCATGTTGCGACGGTAGTCGTGCTCTACGAGACTGGACGGACGGAGGCAGGGCCTTTCCGCCGTGATGGCGCCGGCCATGGATCGGAGCTTCACCCCGGGCGTGCGAGATTCGGCGGTCCAAATCCGTCCAGAGGAATGAAGACGCCGGTGCGTACGGCAGGCGTGGCTCGCGACGCGCCGCAAGCTCCCGTTCGAGTCACTGGCGGCGTGCCTTCTGCCCGATCACCTCCATTGCATCTGCATCTGGCGGTTGCCGGAGGGCGACGCGGACTTCTCTTCCCGCTGGCGCTCGATCAAAGGTCGGTTCACCCGCCTCTTCGCTCCCCCCGAAAGGCCCGCCCGGGGCGACGGATCGACCGCCTCACGGAGGAAGCGCCGGGAGGCCAGCGTCTGGCAGCGGCGGTTCTGGGAGCACTGGATCCGGGACGAGGAGGATCTCCGGAGACACCTGGACTACGTGCACTACAACCCGGTCAAACACGGCTACGTGCGGAACCCGGAGGATTGGCAGTGGACGAGCTTTCACAGGTACCTGGCCCGCGGCTGGTACGAGGTGGGTTGGGGGCACCGAGAGCCCGAAGCGATCGTGGATCTCGACGCGGGGGAGTGAGGAGGGGAGGAGCCTGGTGCGCTGAAGCGCAGCTTACGGATCGCCCCCCAAACCCTCGATCCCTTTCCCCCCGCGCGGGGGGAAAGGGACGCCCCCTCCCGGCCCGTCGCTACGCCAAGGTATGGACGGTTCGTAGGGCACCGGGCTCCTACCCCTCTGGGCTGCCAAGCGTTTGCGCAGCGAAGGGCCGGGCGGTGGCGCCCCTCTTCCACCCCGGGGTGGGAGAGGGCGGGGATCTGTAAGCTGCGCTTCAGCGCGCCAGGCCCTGTCCATTCCCCTCCCCCACCACCTCCCGCCAGAGCGCCTCGGCCCGTTCGAGGAGCTCCGGCAGGTCCTCGTCGAGGAGGTACCCGTCGCGGGCGAGCTGGGCCGCGTAGGCGGCGTAGCGGCCGAGGTAGGCGTCGAAGCTGCCGTAGCGCTCTTCGATCGACTTCCGCGGGTCGCCGGCGGCGCGGCGCTCTTCGGCCGTGGCCGGGAACGGGAGGAAGGAGCCCCGGAAATCGGCGAGCTCACCTGGCGCGCCGATCTCTTCGGCGCGCCAGTTCCATGGCGTGTAGGTGGCAAGCGGTACAGCGACCTCGGGCATCCGGAGGCCCGAGCGGGGGTTGCCGTCGGCATCGACCTGGGGCACCCGCACGCCGAACGGCTTGCCCACCACGGGCGGTTGTTTGGTGACGATCCCTTCGGTCCAGAACCGGGGGCCGTAGTCCATACGGTAGGCCTCGTGGGGCCGGTGCGGCACCTCGACGCCGGGGATCTTCGGGAAGGCGAGGTCGGCCGGGGCCACGAGGGTGCCGTCGTCGACCCGCGGGTAGCGGCTCGGCGGCGGCTCGGTCCCGTCCGCGACCCAGGCGTCCAGCGCCACCAGCAGGGCCCGGAGGCTCCAGAGGAAGTCGTTGGGGTTGGCCGGGTAGCGGGTCGCCGCGCGCTCCGGCGGGAACCGGTCGACGAAGTGCTGGCCTCCGGCCAGGTGGTAGATCCGCACCCGGGGGTCGAGGGGCATGTCGGCGCGGCCGTCGAAGGTGGTGTGGATGAGCGACGCCGCACGGCCCCAGTACTCGTAGCCGGTGTTGGTGAAGACGAGGCGCGGCGCGGGACTTCGCTCCAGCAGGCCGTCGGTCCTGCCCGTCTCCGGGTCGGTCTGGGCGGCGCCGGTGAACGGGAAGACGTCGGTCGGGTAGAAGAAAGCGGAGTACGGATGGGCGTCCCGGGAGGGCTGGCCGAAGCGGTGGTTGAAGCTGCCGCGGCCGGCGCCGGCGGTGTGGACCATCAGGCCGTCGAAGGCGGGCCGGCCCGCCTCGTCCACGTTGAACCCCTGCCAGAGAAACTGCCGCAGAAACCTCCCCGTCTGGGAGATCCCCATGCCGAGAGTCCGCTCGACCGGCGCCGGGCTCTCTTCGGCGTAGCGCAGGTAGGAGACGAAGTCCCGCACCGCCGCCAACCCCAGGCCGACGACCACCGGCCGGTCGGAGACGTAGACCGCTTCGTAGATCTTGCCCGGCACGAAGCCGGCCGGGTAGACGATCGACGCCCCGTCGAAGCGCCACCGGTCGCTCGGGATCACCCGCCGGGGCGCGAGCCGGCTGTCGCGCACGGTGAGGACGTTGCGGGGATCGGCGGGGTCCTCGACCGGGTAGGCCACGTGGCCCCGGTGGCCGAGCTCGAAGACCGTCGAGGGCTCGGAGAAGACGTTGTCCGAGCGCACTAGACCTTGAAGGGGGCCTTGAACGGGGCCCTCGACCGGCCGGTCCGCCACCACGGGAACGGGGTCGAGCTTCAGGCGGTCGTCCGGTTCGCCTTCGATCGGCCGGGGGATGTCCCACTGCCAGCCGACCCAGGCCAGGGTGAACCCCCGCCGCAGGAGGAAGCCGTCGCCGAAGTCCTCGGCGCTCGTCGGGTCGAAGGTCCTGGCCGCGCCCCGGTCGAAGTAGCGGACGATCGCCTTGCCGCCCCGGTTGGGCACCTCCAGGAAGAGCGCGCCGTTGCCCTTCGACGGATCGACCGGTTTCAAGATGTAGAAGTCGGCCCGGAAATGGACCCGTCCGTCCTCGTGCCCAGCTACCCCTCGGGGCGCCCGGTCGAGGTCGACGATCCGGGCGTTGGCCGGGTTCTCCGGGTCGACCGCGAAGCGGACCGTGCCCACCAGCTTCTCGTAGGGCCCCGCCAGGCCCCAGGCCGTGCCACCGGCCACCGGCTCCCGGCGGGCGACGTCGAGGCCGACGACCTCCGCCGCGGCCGGGACCGCGACCGAGCCGAGGAGCACGAGCCCGCCCAGTGCCAGCACCGCCAGCCAGCGGCCGGGGAGCGCCGCGGCTTGCCGCCCCCGGCTCACTGCACCACCTCTCCTCCGCCCTCCCCATCCCCGCCCGCCTCGGCCTCGTCCATCGCCTTGCGCTCGTCGTCCGTCGGCGGCACCACCACGGCCGGCACCTGGTGCTCGCGCACCAGAGCATTGAACGCATCCACCTCCTCGCCTAGCAGCCGGTCGAGCTCTCCCTTGTGCTCGAGCCACTCGGCCCGAAGCTCTTCGTAGCGCTCCCTGGCGCCGGCCGAGACCGGCGGCCCCGAGCCGTCGACCACGCCGAACAGGTAGGCGAGCTGGGCGTTGAACCGGTTCGGATAGTTGATGATGTCCTGGAAGTTGGTGGTCTTGGTCTGGACCACCGACTCCTCCCAGGAGGTCAGGTCCTCGACCAGGGCCTCGCCATCCTCCCTGATCGAGTCGATCGAGTCGATCGAGTCGGCCGCGTCCGCCGCGGCACTCAGGTCCTCGACGCGCGCGAGCTCCTGCTCCACCTGCTCCCGAACCCGCCGCACCCGGAGCACGGAGTCGTTGAGCGCGTCGATCGTCTCCCGCATCCGCGCCAGCAACGCCTGTTGCTCGGCGTAGGAAGCGCCTGTCATGTCCTGTCGCGGATCTTCGACCAGCACCACCTCGCCGGTCGCCTCGTGGTCGCCGGCGGCGAGCCGCAGCGTGTAGGTCCCCGGAGCCACGGTCGGCGCCCCGACGCCGCCGAAGGTGAGGAGACCCGGCACCTCGGTGACACCCTCGGCGCTCAGGTCCCAGACGAACCGGTTCATGCCAGCCTTGACAGTGAGCGGCTCGGACCACCCGTCACCGAACGGTGAGGGCTCCCCTCCGCCGCCCGCCGTCGGCCGGCTGCTGAAGGTGCGAACCACGGTTCCCTCGGTGTTCGTGATCTCGAGGGTGAGCTCGAGGGGCTCACCTTCGTCTTCGTCCGCTTCCGCGGCCTCGTCGTCTTCCGAGGAGCCCGCGGCTTTCTCACCGGACAGCGCCTCGGCCAGATCCTCGGAGAGGACGTAGTCGATCACCGCTCCGTTCTGCGGGCTCTTGCCGACGGCCGCCCCCGGCCGACCGCTGCCGAAGAACGCCCGGACCGTCGGGTCCGCACGGTAGAGGTAGAGGTCCGCCCCTTCCGCCTCGGCCACCTGACGGAGCGGCGCCAGGTGATCGAGGACCCAGAACGCCCGCCCCTGGGTGGCGGCCACCAGGTCGTCGCCGGCCACGGCGAGGTCGGTCACCGGCACCACCGGCAGATCGAGCTGGAACGGCTGCCACCGGGCCCCGTCGTCGAACGAGACGTAGAGACCGGTCTCGGTGCCGGCATAGAGGAGCCCCCGGCGCACCGGATCCTCCCGCACCACCCGCACCCAGTCCCCGTCGTCGATGCCGTCGGTGATCTTCGTCCAGGTGGCGCCGTAGTCACCGGTCTTGAAGGCCAACGGCGTGTCGTCCCCGAGCTTGTAGCGGGTGACCGCGACGTAGGCCGCCCCGGGCTCGTGGGGCGAGACCTCGATGGCGTTGATCTGAGCCTCGCCGATGCCGGGGGGTGTCACGTCACTCCAGGTGGTGCCGCCGTCGCGCGTGACGTGCACCAGCCCGTCGTCGGTGCCGGCCCAGATCGTCCCCGCCTCGTGCGGCGACAGCGCCACGTAGAAGATCGTGTTGTAGACCTCGCCGCCGGCCGACTCGTTGGTGATCGGCGTGCCGCCGAGACCCTGCTTGTCCTCCTCGTCGCGGGTCAGGTCGGGGCTCACCGCGGTCCAGGTGACGCCCCGGTCCTCCGAGCGGAAGAGCACGTTGCCGGCGTGGTAGAGCACTCGCGGATCCTGGGGCGAGACCTCGATCGGTGCGTTCCAGTTGAAGCGGTAGGGCTGGTCCTTGGGCTCCACGCCGAGGCCGAGGAAGGGCACCGCCATGATGTCGCGGCGCCGGCCGGTGCGCTCGTCGTACTCGTCGATCATCCCCTGGTAACAGCCGGCGTAGCTGAGCGTCGGGTCGTCCGGATCGAATGCCACGTGGGCGCTCTCGCAGCCGCCCACCGGGTGCCAGTCCTCCCGGCCGATGCCTCCCAGGGCGGCGCTCGCGATCGACACGCTGCTGTTGTCCTGCTGGCCGCCGTAGACGCGGTAGGGGAAGCCCCGGTCCACGTCCACCCGGTAGAACTGGGCCGTCGGCTGGTTGCCCTGAGTCGACCAGGTCTCGCCACCGTTGAGCGACACGTTGGCGCCGCCGTCGTTGCCGTTGATCATGAACCGGTTGTCCCGGGGGTTGACCCAGAGGGCGTGGTTGTCGCCGTGGGGGCTCGCCACCCGCTCGAAGCTCCGGCCGCCGTCGATCGACCTCATGAACGGGGCGTTCAGGACGTAGACCGTGTCCGGGTCGATCGGGTCGGCGAAGACGTGGGTGTAGTACCAGGCGCGGGCCCGGAGCACCCGCTCCTCGTTGACCCGCATCCAGGTCTCGCCGCCGTCGTCCGAGCGGAAGAGGCCGCCGTCGTCGGCCTCGACCATGGCCCAGACCCGGCCGGGCCGCACTGAGGCGGCCACGCCCACCTTGCCCATGAGCTCGGGCAGGCCGCCCTCGTCGACGCTCTTCTCCGCGCCCAGCCGCTCCCAGGTGGTACCCCCGTCGGTGGACTTCCAGACCCCGCTGTCGGGGCCGCCGCTTCGCACCTCCCAGGGGCGGCGCCGGTGATCCCAGAAGGCGGCATAGAGGATGCGCGGGTTGGTCGGGTCCATGGAGAGACCGCTCGCTCCGGCGTCGTCGCTCACGTGGAGCACCAGCTCCCAGGTGGCGCCGCCGTCGGCCGAGCGGTAGACCCCGCGCTCAGGCGTGTCCTTCCAGGGCGAGCCCTGGGCCGCGACGTAGACCAGGTCGGGGTCGTGCGGATGGACGGCGATCGCCGAGATCTGCCGGGTCGCCTCGAGGCCGAGGTGGGTCCAGGTGACACCCGCGTCGGTCGAGCGATAGACGCCGTCCCCGTGGGAGGTGGTGACACCCCGGACCGGCGCTTCGCCCATGCCGGCGTAGATCACGTTCGGGTCCCCCGGCGCCACCGCCAGGGCGCCCACCGAGCCGGTCTCGAAGAAGCCGTCGGAGACGTTCTTCCAGGTGGTCCCGGCGTCCTCCGTCTTCCATACCCCGCCGCCGGTCGACCCGAAGTAGTAGGTGAACGGGTCCTGGGCGACCCCGGCCACGGCGGTGACGCGGCCACCGCGGAACGGGCCGATGTTGCGCCACGTCATGTCTTGAAAGAGCACCGGATCGACCGGTGGCGCCTCCTCGGAGGCCGCCTCGGCCACCAGGACCGAGGGCAGGGCGATCAGCGTGAGCAACAGCACGAGGGCGAAGAGCGAGCGGCTGGCGAACGGACGGTGACTCATCGGACGGTGCCCCCTTGTGGTGGGTTGATCGATCGGACGGAGCGAGTATAGATGCCCCGGAACCTGAGCAGTCGAGCGAGGATCGAAGCACCCCCTCCGGCCACTCGCGAAGCTGTCGCGCCCCCCTCCTCTCGCGGATGGAGCGGATGGAAGGGATGCCACGGTCCAAGCTACGTTTCCCGGCCCGGCAGGTTGCGCCTGCCTTCCTTGCCCCGATTAACCGAATGCACTATATTTCGTAATTCCGTTACTCAGAAGTACCCAGAACTCTGACCAATGGAGGACCCAATGAAGCTGACCAAGCTCACGATGAATCTCCTGGCCGTCGCGCTCCTGCTCGTCACCGCATCCGCAGTCCGTGCCGCCGAGACGGGGGCCGCACCGAAGCTCGACACCGCTCAGCAGGCTCCGGCCCTCGAGAGCCCGGACACGAGCTGCAGCACCGATGGCCAGTCACTCGCTACGGCCGACGGCCAGGAGCCTGTCCCGATGGCGTTCAACACCTGCGGTTCCTGCAGCACCGACGGCTGTGCCGGAGCGCTTCGCGGCTCGTTGTGCTGGACCGGAACTGTCCAGGGCTGGGGCTACTGCGACCTCTACACCGGCGGAAACCGCTGTCCGTCCGGAGGTTGGGAGTGTTCCTGCGGCACCGGCCCCATTCCGTGAGGGTCTACTCGTACCGGGATCCCGAGGCGCGCTGAGCGCTAGCCCGCGTGCCGCTCGGGATCTCGGCCGGCCGGTGGAGGGCGGACAACCCGCTCCCACCGGCCCGCCCTCCCCATCGGCTCCCATCCCCCACCATCAGACACCCCCCGATGGCATACTGCTCTCCCGAGTCCCCATCCACGACCTGCCAGGAGAGCCATGTCCCCCGAGACCCGCGAGCCAGACATCCGACTGAACGAAGAAGAGAGCCGGTTCGAGGCGTCCGCCGGCGGCGGCACCGCGACGCTGCGGTTCCGTAGGCTGGACGACCGCACCCTGGACTACGCGAGCACCGTGGTGCCGCCCGAGGCCAGGGGCCAGGGAATCGCCGGCAAGCTCGTACGCTACGCCCTCGATTGGGCCCGGGAGAAGGGCTACAAGGTGGTACCCGGTTGTTCGTACGTGGAGGCGTGGATCGCCAGGCACCCGGACTACCAGGACCTGGTCGCCGAGCGCTGAAGCCGCCCGGAACCGCTCACCCTCAGGTCGAGCGCCCGCGGAGGACCACGAAGGTCAGGTCGTCGTGGGGCAGGTCGGTCTCGGCCCAGCGGCAGGCGTCCTGCTGGAGCGCCGCGATGATCTCCTCCGGCGTCCGGTCCGCCACCCGGGCGAAACGGTCGCGGGCCTCGGCGTAGCCGAGCGGGTCGCCGGACGGCGCGGGAAGCTCCGGGAAGCCGTCGCTCATCAGGAGGACCGTGTCGCCCGGCAGGACATCCAGGGTCCGCTCCGGGAACGCGTCGTCCAGCCCACCCAGGGGCATGCCGCAGAAGGTGAGCTCCTCTACCTCCCCGGTCACCGCCCGGTGGACGAGGACCGGCGGCATGGCGGCCGACGCGATGGTCAGGGTGTGGCCCTCGAAGCGGGCCATGCACAGAGCCATCGTCATGCGCTCGAGCTGCATACGACGGATCGCCCGGTTGGCGGAACGGAGGAAGTCCGCCGGATCGGAGTGGCCGGCGTCGGCCGTGAGCAGGCTCTTGACCACGGTCACCATGGTCCCCGCCCGGGCACCGTGGCCGGTGGCGTCGCCCACCGCCAGCGTCAACACCCCGTCCTGGGGGGTGTAGAAGTCGTAGAAGTCGCCGCCCACCTCGGTCGCGGTGGTCATGGCCGCCGCCAGTTCCAGGCCGTTCACCCGCGGTAGGCAACTGGGCAGCAGGGAGAGCTGGAACCGCCGCGCCTGCTCGAGCTCCTCGGTCTTCCGGAGGTACTCCGCCTCGAGCAGCCGCCGGGAGAGCTCGCGCTCATGGTGCTTGGAGAGGTCGGCCGCCATCCGGTTGAAGGCCTCGGCGAGCTGGCCGAACTCGCTCTTCGAGCGTACCGGCACCCGGGTCTGGAGGTCTCCCCGAGCGATCCGCTCGGCACCGCTCGTCACCACCTCCAACTGGTGGGTCATCTTCCGCGACAGGGGCTGGATGCCGAGCAGGCCGACCACGACGAGGCCGAGGCCGACACCGAAGTTGCGCGCGGCCGTCTTGCGCACCTGGGTCAGGGACCTGCGGATCGGCCGGACAACGCCGAAGGTCAGGCCACTCCCCATATCCTCGGAGGTGGCCAGAACCCATTCGTCGGTCGCTGACTCGCCCAGCAGCCAGCCGTCGGCGATCCGCTCGAGACCGAGCTTGTCGAGAAGCGCACGGTCCTCGTCGCTGCCGGCGTAGAGGGTTCCCTCGCGATCGATGGCGAACGGAATCTCTCCCGCCTCCCGGGCACTGCGGGCGAGGACGTCCGCCACCAAGTCCTTGCCCTCGACGCACGCGGTGAGGTGTCCCACCACCTTGCCCTTCTCTTCGACCGCCACCTGGAACTCCTGGCCGAAGAGCAGTTGCTGCTCCTTGCGGCGCTCCGCGAGGGTCGCGCGCTCCTCGTCGCTCAACCGCCTGCGGGCCGCGATCGCCTCGTGGAGCTGGACCGTCACGGCCACGCGCGCCTTCTCCTGGGCCTCGAGGGCGGCCTCCATCTCGTGAAGCTCCTGGTCCGCGATACCGACCCCAGCCGCCTCGTAACGTTCGATTCGCGCCCGAAGCTCCACCGTCTGCTCCGCCAGGTCGGCGGCGATCCCGCCCAGCACCTCGACCGCCAGGCCGACGGCCGCCCCCTCGCTGACCTTGCCTTCCGCCATCGTGCGTTTGGCCTCGCGCAGATCGTCGAGGATCCGCGGTACGTCGATCACCACGGCCTCGGAAAGGTGCACGGAGACCTCGCCCACCGACGCGCCGGCGGGCCACTCCGGCAGCTCGGCCAGCCCCCGCTCCGGACGCTCCGGCGGTTCGGGAGCCGCCGCGAGCTCGACGGGCGGACGATCCGCGGGCACGGGCGGCGACGGCACGAACTCCAGCGAGTGGACGAGGCGGGCGGTATCGCCCATGGTGAGCACGAGCTCGTCGAGAAGCGGGTCCGCCCCGTCGGCTCCGGCCACCTGGTCTCCCGAGAGACTGCGGAACGGAAACTCCCCGAGACGGGCGAAGCTCGCCATCAGGTCCGTGCGAATGGAGTCCATCCGGCCGTCCATCTCCTCGGTCAGGGCCCGGCTCTCCTCCTCGACCGCCGACCGCACGGCCCGGAGCGAGGTGGCATAGGTGAAGAGGACGATGGCGGCGAGCGGCACGATCGCCAGCAAGAACAGAGCGACCACGAGCTGGGTACGGATCTTCATCGAACAGAGCCCTCCGATGGAGCGTGCGCGGCCGAACCGCGTGACCGCGTTGCCTGCGCCGCAGCCTCGGATCCGCAGGCACCAGATCCGCGCGCGCGGCCACGCGGTTCTGCCGCGCAAACTCCTAGCCTGGACTATTCATGAGGCGCCGTAGCGAGAGCCGCAAGTGTGTGTGAGATCAGGGCGCACGTAGCGATGCGCGACGCAGGCGTACTCGGCAGTCCGTTGAGGAGCAAAGAGCGAGTACGCCCTGAGATTGCATGCAATTGCGGCTCGCAGTAGGTGACTCATGAATAGTCCAGGCTAGGCGAAGATACGTGATCGCGGCCGGCGGGTTGCAGCGTGCCCTGGGCACCTCCACCGGGGGAAGCGGCCGAGCCGGTCTGCTACGATCAGACGCCGGTCCACGCCCATGTCAGAGCGCTCCACGTCCCCAGCCGCTTCGCCCGAGGCACCGACCCTCGACGCTATCCGTGCCGCCCGCGAGCTGCTGGGCGACCGCGTGCGCGAGACCCCGGTCTGGCGCTGGCGGGGGCGCGAGATCGACGCCCTCCTGGGACCCGAGACCGAGGTCTGGCTGAAGCTCGAGCTGTTCCAGTACGCGGGCACCTTCAAGCCCCGCGGCGCCCTGCTCAACATGCTCGCGGTCGCCGACCAGGACCCGGAGGCCCTGGCCCGTGGCGTGACCGCGGTCTCCGCCGGAAACCACGCCATGGCGGTCGGCTTCGCCGCCCGCGCCCTGGGCACTACCGCCAAGGTCGTGATGCCGAAGAACGCCAGCCCGGCGCGGGTCGAGGGCTGCCGTGCCTACGGTGTCGAGGTGGTGCTGGTGGACGATGTCCACGCGGCGTTCGACGAAGTCCGACGGATCGAGCGCGAGGAGGGGCGCATCTTCATCCACCCGTTCGAGGGCGAGCAGACCGCCCTCGGCACCGCCGGCGTCGGCCTCGAGCTCGTGCGCCAGGTGAGCGGCCTCGACGCGGTGATCGTGCCGATCGGCGGTGGCGGGTTGGCCGCCGGCGTCGCCGCCGCGGTCAAGCAGGCGCGCCCGGATTGCCAGGTCTTCGGGGTGGAGCCGGAAGGGGCCGACACCATGCACCGGAGCTTCGCCTCGGGCAAGCCGGAAGCGATCGACCGGGTGCGGACGATCGCCGACAGCCTGGGGGCTCCCCACGCGGCGCCCTACAGCTTCGCCCTGTGCCGGCGGTTCATCGACGAGCTCGTGATGGTGGACGACGACGCCCTCCGCCGCTCGATGGCGCTCCTCTTCCGCGAGGCCAAGCTGGCCGTGGAGCCCGCGGGAGCCGCCGCCACCGCCGCCCTGGTCGGACCGCTCCGAGAACGCCTCGCCGGACGGCGAATCGGACTGATCGTCTGTGGCGCCAACATCGATCCCAAGACCTTCTGCCAGCTCATCGCACCGACCTCCGAGCGGAAGTCGGAGTAGAATCGGGCACGCCTCCCAGGAAGACGCGGCGCCCAATCGCCGTTTCTCTCGACATGAGCACCACGCCGACGACCGTCGATCAAGGTTCCTTGTACCGCCCCTCCACCACTGCGCTCCGCCATGCCTGCCTGGTGGCGAAGCAGGCACTGCTGTGGCCGTTCTACAAGCTCTACGAGCGTCGGCTCGAAGCCGAGATGAAGGGCTGGGAGCTTCCCGACCACATCGGCATCATCATGGACGGCAACCGGCGCTACGCCCGGTCGCTGGGCAGCTCCCACGTGAGCCTCGGGCACCAGGCCGGAGCGGACAAGCTCCAGCAGGTGCTCTCCTGGTGCTACGAGGCCGGCATCCCGGTGGTCACGGTCTGGAGCTTCTCTCTCGACAACTTCCACCGTGACACCTCGGAGGTGGAGGCGCTCCTCCAGCTCTTCGAGGACCGGACGCGCGAGCTCGCCGAGCACTCGGAGGTGCACACGAACCAGGTCCGGGTGCGCTACATCGGCAAGACCGAGCTGTTGCCGGAGGGCCTGCGCGACGCGATCCGCGGCGTCGAGGAGGCGACGGCGCGCTACGACCGGTTCCATCTCAACATCGCCATGGCCTACGGCGGCCGGGAGGAGATCACCGACGCCTTCCGGTGCTACCTGGCGGACCAGATCGAGCACGGGGGCACCCTGGAGCAGGCCCTCGAGAGCTTCGACGACCGCGCCATCGAGCCCCACCTCTACACCTCCGGCCTGCCGGAGCCCGACCTGATCCTCCGCACCTCGGGCGAGGTGCGCCTCTCCGGCTTCCTCCTCTGGCAGAGCGCCTACTCGGAGTTCTACTTCTGCGACACCTACTGGCCCGCGTTCCGCCGCATCGATCTGCTCCG
>Ga0210123_1000374_pt1 | contig 28617 bp, 22 predicted proteins | sample Muzzi_PWB_D2_FD_185535 | JGI IMG/M metagenome (GOLD analysis project Ga0210123, IMG submission 185535) | Wetland microbial communities from San Francisco Bay, California, USA, that impact long-term carbon sequestration - Muzzi_PWB_D2 (SPAdes) | ecosystem: Environmental > Aquatic > Marine >... | reverse complement strand
AGTTGTCGATCGACCCGCTGCCGGGCGATCGAACCGCCAAGGCGAAACGGCCCGACCTCCGCCTCCACGCCGATCTGCATCGCCGAGAACCCGACCGAGTCGGCTGCAATGGAGTCGGTGGCGACATAGGGAGCTCCCCGCACGCCACCCATCAGGCGAGCATACAGCCGTGCCCCCGCCGCGGGCAGGTCAGCCGACGCCCCCACGTGGCCCACGCGCGAATCGAATGCGTCCCAGCGAGCGGCGCGGCCGCCCGCGTCCAGGGTCAACCATGAAGCCGGCCGGACCCCGCCTTCGAGCTCCGCCTCCACGGACGGCAGCGAGGCGGCATTTGCCCAGCGCAACCCGGCACTTCCCCAGGCCCGCGACCAGGTGCCCCGAAGCTCGGCTCCCCCGTGGGTCACCGCATCGCTCCTCCCTGGCAGCGAGCCTTCTACCGCGTCGAGCGCGCGCTTCGATTCCCCCAGCCAGCCTGCGGCCTGCCAGTGGTCCCCAAGTCCGAACCGACCCCCGAGTACGACCCGCGAACGATTCCCCGTTCGCGCCTCCCCGACCGTCCGCTCGAACGAGCGCTGGTCGTACTGGATCTCCACGCCCGAGGTCCCGCCGCCGGGCAGCCACGCGAGGCCTCCCGAGAAGCCCTGCAGCTCGCCGACCGGAGCGCCCACCTGTAGTAACTCGAAACCCGCGCGGGCCGCAAACGATCGTCCCATGCCGTTCGTGAATACGAGCCGGAGCGATTCGAGGCCGGGGTCTCCGGATCCCGCTTCGATCCGGGAATATGCGCGCCTGTCCGTGCGCCGAAGCGTCGTCACGTCGACCCGCCAGCCGCCCGCACGGCGCTGCGCCCGGACCTCATCGATCATTGCGAGCTGGATCTCCGACAGGTCCGGCTGCGCTCCGATCAGGGGGACGATGGGCCGCCCATCGATACGCACGTCGAGCGCCGTCGGACCGAACGGTCCATCAACGAGATGGATGGGCCCGCTGAAGTAGTTGGCCCGCACGAGGGTGGTGCCCGGCGCCATACGGGCCAATAGCTCGCCCAGGTTCAGGGCATTCGATCGGGCGATCCGCTCGCGGTCCCAGACAATCGTCTCACCGGGAACGTCAGTCGGAGCGGGACGGATCGGATCGGCCAGGACGGCGAAGGTGGAATCCGCTGCGCTGTCGGCCAGAACTCCGAACAGATCGCCCGTGATCACGCGGACCAGCGAATCCGACAGTACCGAATCGGCCGGCAGCGCGAGGCTATCTGTTGCGGCCGAGTCGGCGGGCACCTCGTCCTGGGCGCACAGCGGGGCCGCCGTGGCTGCCAGGACGAGGCCGGCCATGCAGACGAGAAGCCACACGGGTGGCCGGAGAAGCCGGCGCATGCTCCCGGGTCAGTCGCTCAGATTGTGGATGATGCGGTCGGCGAACTCCGAGGTCTTCGCGAGCGTCGCACCGCTCATTTGCCGCTCGAGGTCGTATGTGACGACCTTCTCCTCGACCGTTCGGGTGATCGCCCTGACGATCCCGTCCGCCGCCTCGTCCCAGCCGATGTGCTCGAGCATCATCACGCCCGACAGGATGAGCGAGGTCGGGTTCACCTTGTCGAGACCGGCGTACTTGGGTGCCGTACCGTGGGTCGCCTCGAACAGCGCGGTCTCGTCGCCCACGTTTCCGCCGGGCGCCATACCCAGGCCCCCGACCTGCGCAGCGCACGCGTCCGACAGGTAGTCGCCGTTCAGATTCGGGAGCGCGATGTAATCGTACTCGTCGGGACGCAGCAGGATCTGCTGGAACATTGCGTCGGCGATGCGGTCCTTCACGACCAGCTTGCCGTCTGGCCGCTTGCCATCGAACGCGCTCCACAGCTCGCTCTCGGTGATCGTCTGCTCTCCGAATTCCTCGCGCGCCACCTCGTAGCCCCACTCGCGGAAGGCGCCCTCGGTGAACTTCATGATGTTGCCCTTGTGGACGATCGTCACCGACTCGGCGCCGGCCTTCATCGCGTCGCGGATGCACATGGCCACGAGCCGCTTGGTTCCGAACTCGGAGATCGGCTTCACGCCGATGCCGCTCCCGGCGCGGATGTCGCAGCCCATCTCGTCGTTCAGGAACCGTCGCACCTTTTCGACGTCGTCGCTGCCGGCTTCCCACTCGATGCCCGCATAGACGTCCTCGGTGTTCTCCCGGTAGATGACCACGTCGAGAAGGTCGGGACGTTTGACGGGCGACGGCGTACCGCGGATCCACCGACACGGGCGCACGCATGCGTAGAGGTCGAGCCGCTGCCTCATGGTCACGTTCAACGACCGGATGCCGCCGCCGACGGGTGTGGTGAGCGGCCCCTTGATCGCCACATGGAAGGTCCGGATAGCCTCGACGGTCTCGTCGGGAAGCCACTCGCCTGTCACACGCTTCCCTTTCTCGCCCGCGAATACCTCCATCCAGCGGAGTTCACGTTCGCCACCGTAAGCCTCGCGGACGGCAGCGTCGAAGACGCGCACGGCCGCCGCCCAGATGTCCGGGCCCATGCCGTCGCCCTCGATGAACGGGATGATCGGGTGGTCGGGGACGTCGAGATCTTGTCCCTCGCGGCGAATCGGGTCGGCATCGTCGGGTATGACCGCGTGCTGCGGCGAAAAGCTCATGGCAATCTCCGGGTCGTGTTCAGCGTTTCAGTCTGGCCTTCGGGCGGGAACGTCAGCTCTCGCGCCGTTCGATGAGAACGTACGGACGATCGATGTCGCCCGTATAGTTGGCGCGTGGGCGAATCAACCGGTTGTCGTGATGCTGCTCCATGACGTGGGCGGCCCATCCTCCCGTCCGCCCCAACGCGAACAGGGGCGTGAACAGGTCGAGCGGGATGCCGAGGTGGCGATATACGGTGGCGCAGTAGAAGTCGACGTTGCAGTTCAGTCCCTTTCGCGATTTCATGCCGTCTTCGACCGCCCGCGACAGCTCGTACCACGAAGAGTCTCCCGAGGCATCACCCAGCCGTCGCGCCATCTCGCGGAGATGCGTGGCCCGCGGATCCTCCGTCCGGTACACCCGGTGGCCAAACCCCATGATCTTCTTTCCGGCGGCCAGCTCCCGGTCCAGGTACTCGTCCACGCGGTCGAGCGTGCCGATCTCTTGGAGCATGCGCATCGCCTGCTCGTTCGCTCCGCCGTGCAGCGGACCCGAGAGCGCGGCGACGCCGGCGGTCAGGGCGGCGTGCATGTCGGCGAGCGTCGAGGCGACGACGCGGCACGCGAACGTGGAGGCGTTGAAGCCATGCTCCAGATACAGCAGCAACGACGTGTCCAGCGCCTCGGCCGCGGTCTCCGAAACCACTTCACCGGACATCATGCGGAGGAAATCCGCTGCGAGCCCGAGGTTTGGATCCGGGGCCAGCGGCTCGTTCCCTTGCCGCAGTCGGTGCCAGGCCGCCACGGCACATGGCAGGGTCGCCACGAGACGACCCGCCTTGCGGAGACTCGCCTCCGCCGAATTGTCTCCGGCATCGAGATCGATCTGATCCAGCACCGACACGCTCGTCCGGAGGACCGACATCGGCGTGGCGTCGGCGCCGAAGGTCCGAAGCGCCGCCAGGAGCTCGCCCGGAAGGCGTCGCTCTCGGGCCAGCAAGCCTTCGAAGACGATGAGCTCGGTTTCGGTCGGAAGCTCCCCGTACCACAGCAAGAAGAGCGACTCGGCGAACGATCCCTGCTTCGCCAGAGGGTGAATGTCATATCCCCGGTAGAACAGGCGGCCCGCCTGCCCGTCGATGTAGCACAACGCGGTGTCGGCTACCGCGACTCCGGCCAGTCCCTTGCTGTCCTCTACCATGCTCCCTGCGACCGCCTCTGATGTGGGTAGTCAAGAAAAAGGGGCGCAACTCCCGGCCCGCGGAGTCACGCCCCCTGCTCGATCTCAATCGAGCCGCATCCGGTCACCGGATCGCCGGATCCGGCTCCGCCTTGAGAAACTTGCTCTTGAGGTCCCCGTTGGACAGCTCCGCGAACGAACCCTCGGGGAGGCTGATGCGACGCTGCGCCTGGGACGGATCAGAGAAGCACACGAAGAGCACGGCTTCCCTGCCCTCCGCGGCCTTCTTGTCCTCCGGATCCGGCCAGAACACGTCGCGGGAGGCCAGCCAAGCCTTCCAGCGACGACCGCTGTCATCCTCGAAATTCCTGGTCATTCACACCTCTGGGTGGAGACTCGACTAACCCGAAACAAGTCAAGTAAAGTAGCAACGAACGGTCGTTTTGTCCACCGAAAACCGCCTGTCGGCGCGGCTTCGCGGCCTTGACGGCAGCAGAGGCGTGAGGGTTCGCGTCAGTCGGCCGGAGGCATGCGGAGACCGAGGGCGACCCCGGCGCCAAACCCCGCGATCATCAGTCCGAGCAGCACGGTGACGAAGATATACAAGAGCCCCCCCTGAGAGTTCACGTTCTGGTCCTTATCGTCGGGCCGCGACGGCCCGCCAGTCGGGAAGATGGGGTCCGACCGCGACTCGTGTCCAGCCCCATGCGCTCGCCGCCTCTGCGGCCCGGATTCATTGCGCGGCCGTGACCGCGCATCTAACCTCCGAAGGAGGATTGGTCGGGCCCTGACGATCGCAGGCCCGCATCGACGCGTTCACCGATCGCAGCGGAGGCCGAAGCATGTCGCGCACGGGTGAAGTCATACGGGAAACCGAGCGGTTCAGCGCTCGCAACTACGGTCCCCTGCCCGTCGTGCTCGAGCGCGGCGAGGGCTGCTGGGTGTGGGACGTCGACGGGAAGCGTTACCTGGACATGCTCGCGGCCTACTCCGCCGTCAACCAGGGCCATCGTCACCCCCAGATCATCGACGCCCTCCATGCTCAGGCCGGACGGCTCACGCTCACATCACGCGCCTTCCACAACGACCAGATGGGACCCTTCCTCCACGCCCTGTGCGAAGCGACGGGCTTCGAGCGTGCCCTTCCGATGAACACGGGGGCCGAGGCTGTCGAGACTGCTATCAAGGCGGCTCGAAAGTGGGGATACAAGCGGAAAGGCGTGCCAGACGGCAAAGCCGAGATCATCGTCTGCGAGAGCAACTTCCACGGCCGGACGACGACGATCGTCGGCTTCTCCTCCGAATCCCAGTACCGCGACGGATTTGGTCCGTTCGCGCCCGGGTTCGAGATGGTTCCGCACGGCGACGTGGACGCCCTGGAAGGGGCGATCACCGAAAACACCGTGGCGTTTCTCGTCGAGCCCATCCAGGGCGAGGGCGGCATCATCGTTCCGCCGGACGGTTACCTGGAGCGTTGCCAGGAGATCTGCCGGGCGAACGACGTCCTCCTGCTCAACGACGAGATTCAGACCGGCCTCGGCCGTACCGGCCAGCTGTTCTGCGGCGACTGGGACGGGACGCGGGGCGATGTCCTGATCGTCGGGAAAGCCCTCGGTGGGGGCGTGTACCCGGTATCGGCCATCCTGGCGAACGAGGATGTCATGCAGGTCTTCCACCCGGGCGACCACGGCTCGACGTTCGGCGGCAACCCGCTCGGGGCCGCCGTCGGCCGCGCATCGCTCGAGGTCATCCTGGACGAGGAACTGCCGCGTCATTCTCGCGAACTCGGCGCATGGTTCGCCGACCAGCTCCGGGAGATCGACTCGCCGCACATCGATCACATCCGGGGCCGTGGCCTGATGATCGGTGTCGTGATCAGGGAGTCCTCGGGCGCGGCCCGACCCTTCTGCGAGGCGCTCATGCAGCGAGGGATACTCTGCAACGACACGCATCACCAGACGATCCGGATCTCACCGCCGCTGGTGGTGACGAAAGAGATTCTCGAAGAGACTTTGCCGGTGTTCGAGGAGGTGACCTCGGGGGCGGGCGTGGCGGTCTAGGCCACGATTGGCTTACCGCAGCAGGGCCCGTCGTTGCTTCATCACCTTGTTGTAGGCCGCGATCCGGCGGCCCTGCGCGAGAAACTCGGAAATGACCTGCGGCCTGCCGCGAGCGAGCCCCCCCGGCAGAGCCCGCATCACGGTGCCGAACGGCACGGCGTCGTACGGAGAGCACTGGTGCTGGGGAAGGCGGGCCACCCGCGCCCGAAGCCCGGGATCCCGCGCCACGCGATCGATGACCAGGCACTCGAGCGTTTCCGGGGCGCCGACCGCTCCTTCCTCCCTCCCGCAGTAATGGGCGGGTAGAGCCTTCACGTCGCGCTCCCGCCACCACCGCTCCAACGCTGCGTGGTCCCCCCACCCATGATCACCGCTGCGAGGCTGCGGGCCTGCAGCAGGGCCTCCGTGATGCCGTCGCCGATCACGAAGTCTTTGTGGGGCATCGTACGCCATGTACTCCTGCGCCCTCACCTGTTCTGCCACGAAGGACCGGCGACCGTCGGCGCCCACCACGAGCGCCGCGTCCACATCGTAGATGCCCCCGGCGTGCTGGAGGCGCACGCCCACGGCCCGGCTTCCGTCGAAGCGGACGGCGCTCACTCGCGTGCCGTCCCGGAGCTCGACCCCCGCCGCCACGGCGGCCTCGGCGAGGAGGCCATCGAGGCGGCGGCGCGGGCATCGTCCCGCCAACCCGTCGGGGAACGTGATGTCCGCCCATGACCCATCTTTGCGGAGCCGCATAGTCGGGCTGGCGGGCGCCTCGCTGCGGACCGCGTCCCCGACCACGAGCTCGTCGAGAACGGCCAGGCCGGGCGGGTGGATGGTATGCGTCGAGAGTACCTGGTCCGACGGGAGCCGGTCCCGCTCCACGGCGAGCACTTGCAGGCCGGCCCGTGCGAGGAACGTCGCCAGGACGCTCCCGCACAGCGAGCGCCCACGATCACCACGTCGAATCGCTGCCTGAACACTGCACCCACCTCCCGTGAGATCAGCCGGCGCGCTCTACCTCGTACTGCTCGATCTTGCCGTCCGGCAGAATCCGCGTCGTGAGGATCAGCGGCACGTCGCCGATCTGGAGCCGGTACGCCCGGAAAGTCATGCCGCCCCGCAGCTCTTCTGCCACCTGCTCGAAGACCTCGGGCGATCCCAGCGGACCGAGCGAAGTCTCGTAGTCAGATAGCGCCTGTTCGTCGAAATAGGCGTTTCCGTTGTCGCTGAACTGGCTTCGCTCGATCGCTCCCTCCTGGAGGCCGGCGAAGATGGCTCTCGCCTGGTCGAGGGCGGCCGCGTCCTCTGCATCCGCCGACTCGAACAGGATCGACGCAATGCGGCTGCCGATCCGACCCGGGGCGCCGCCGTCCCCCGGATAGATGTTCGTGTAGACGACGACGGCCGTGGCGTCGTCGGGGAAGACCTGATTGGAGGTCGTGTAGCCCGAGACAGCGCCCCCGTGCATGATTCGCCGCCTCCCGTCGAAGGTGCCTACATCCACGCCGAGGCCGTAGCCGGTTGCAAGCCCGTTCTCCAACCGCTGTTCCGTCTGCATCGTATGGTAGGACGCGGGCTGGAGAACCGTCTGGTCGATCATCGAGATGTCCCACAGGGCGAGATCGTGGGCGGTCATGCCCAGCTCACCAGCCGCGAATAACCACCCCGGAGCCTCCTTCGGCGCGAGCCGCAGTGGGGCCAGCGCGTTACGCAGATATCCGTCGGCGTCATGCTGCCCGAGCGGGGCCAGGTCGACATTCGTCACCGATCCCATGCCGAGGGGCGCGAACACTCGCTCCTGCAGGAGCTCATAGACGCCCATCCCGCTGACCTGCTCGATGATGAGCCCGGCGATCGTGTAGTTCGTGTTGCTGTACTGCCACTTCGTGCCCGGATTGAAGTCGAGGGGGCGCTCGGCCCAGCGCTCGAGGATCTCGCTCGCCTCGACCGGCCGCTGCATTCGCTGGAACACGTAGTCGTGCGGCCAGAAGTCCTGGTAGCCCGAAGTCATCGAGAGCAACTGCCGAACCGTGACCTCGTCGGCCTGCGTCAGTTCCGGCAACCACCGGGAGACCGGGTCGTCGAGGGAGAGCTCGCCGTCTTCCGCCAGAAGCAGGACGGCGGTCGCCGTGAACTGCTTGCTGACCGAGCCGATGCTATAGCGCATCGACGGCAACGCCGGAATCGCCGGCTCGAGCCGTCCGTTCCCGTACGCCTGCTCGTAGGCGAGGTCACCACCCCGGACGATCGCGATCGAAGCGCTCGGCACGCCGGTCTCGGCCAGAAACGAGGTGACCGTGCTATCGACGCGGGCGCGTTCGGCGCCGGACAGCGTCTGCTGCGCGACCAGCTCGCGTGCGGGGAAACCTCCGAGGGCCAACCCGGCGAGAGCCGCCATGGCGGCCCGTGTCGCCAACCTGCGCTTGCTATAAGAACGCACCATCGGACACTTTCCTTCGATGAAGTCGATCTGCGGAGACGTATCGTACGATCACTGTATGGACCTCGCCTGTTCCGTTCCCTTTGCAGCCAGTTCGAACCTGGCGATCGGCGTCGCGTTGCCGAGCACTAGATCGGCCGCGTGGGCTCCCACCGAGGGCCCCTGCTTGAAGCCGTGGCCTGAGCCGCAACCGACGATCCATACGTTGCCGAAGCCCGGATGCCGGTCGATGAGGAAGTCTCCGTTCGAGCTGTTCGCATACTGGCACACGCGGGCGTCGACGACCTTCCGGTCGGCCAGATCCGGAAACCGTCGAGCCAGGAAGACACGCGCCTCCCGCTCCGCCGTGGACGCGACCGTGCGGTCCAGCGTGTCCATGTCCTCGACGAGGGGTCCGTGGCGGTCGTGGGCGAGCTTGAAGCCCCGGCCGGCGAGCGCCGGAAATCCGTAGAAAGGCATGTCGGCCCAAATCGGCAGCGAGCCCGTCTCCTCTGGGCCGACATCCAAGAACAGCACGTCCTGTCGTGTCACGAAGAGTCGTCCGCCCAGCGTGTCGGGGCAGACGCAGTCGAGCCAGGAGCCGCATGAGACCACGAACTGCTCGGCTTCGATACGGCGCCCGTCGGTCGTCTCGATCCACGACAGCGCGCCGTGCTTCCCCGAGGTGACACGAATCGGGGCCGCCCTGCCCCGCACGAAGTGGACGCCCTCCGCAACCAGCTCCGCCGCGAGGCGCTGCACCGCCCGGCGCGCCAGCAGTGTCCCGCCCCGGGGTTCGAACAGGGCCTGATCCTCCGGTTCGACCCGCAGAACCGGATACCGCGACCGCAGCCCGGATGGCCCGAGCCGTTCGACCGGGATGCCCAACCCCTCGAGCACCCGGACCGACGCCTCCGCGAAGACGTCGCCCTCCCGGTACATCCACAGCACGCCCGTCTCGTGGAACAACGGTTCCGACGCCCGGTCCGACAGCGCCCGCCACTCCACGAGCGACGCCCACGCCCACTCCGCATACCGTTCTTCGGCTCCATACATGCAGCGGGTGATTCGGCTCTCTCCTCCGGAAGAAGCGGCGGCGTGGCCCGGCTCGGCCATCTCCAGCACGGCTACTCGACGCCCCGCCCGCTGCAGTGCCCGGGCCGTCCACAGGCCGAACACGCCACCACCGATGACGAGAACATCGAGGCCTGGCCCGCCCATCAACGGAGCTCCACGCGCCCCGCGGCTGATTCTACGACCGCGACCAGGCCAGGCTCGGGAGCCTCGGTCACCGCCATGTCCAGGCCGAGCAACCGCAGTTGCTCGCGGACTCCAGCGGGGTCCGGGTGCCAGAGTCGGAAGTCGACGAGTGCCCCGGCCGTGGGTGCCAACGCAGCGGGATGCGGGGAGTTCCCCCAGTCGATGAGAAAGGGAACCACGCCGGCTGCGCGCTCGGCGTACGGATCGGACAATCGCCAGCGGAGGATGCGTCCATCCGGCCGCTCTCTCAGTCCGCGCTGCACGGCGCCCAGGTCGGCCTCCGATGCGGCGGCCTCGATATCGTCAGACCTTAGCGCCCAGGTGACGAGGCACGGCCGCTCGACGGCACCAGCTCCGAACCCGATTCCGCGGGCAGGTGCGGGAAGTGTGGGGTCCGGCGCGACGACCTCCAGGTACACCTCGGGTCCGAGGGCCACGAGGGCGTTGTGGGTTCCGAAGGACGGGTGTCGTCCTCCGGGAACGGGACGAGTTCCGAGTCGCTCCTCGATCGCTTCGATGCCGGCAGCGAGACTGGGGGCGGCAAGCACGAGATGGTCGATTCCGGCGGGCAGTGCCATGCTCACTCCGCCGGCTGGATATCCTCGCCGCGGGTCGCCGATTCGATCACGATGGGCTCCACGGGCACGTTCTCATATGCCCCGACGGAGTGCGTCGGCTTTTCGGCGATCGTATCGACCACGTCCATCCCGTCGATGACCCGGCCGAACACGGCGTATCCCCAACCGTTGTCGCCGCCGCGGTGGTTCAACTGCGCGTTGTCGACGAGGTTGACGAAGAACTGCGCCCGGGCGCTGTGCGGGCTACGATTGCGCGCCATTGCGACCGTGCCTCGCAAGTTCTTCAGCCCGTTGTCCGACTCGTTCCGGATCGGGTCGCGCCGGGCTTCCTTCTGGGCCATGTCAGGCTGGTGCCCCCCCGCCTGAACCATGAAGCCCGGAATGACGCGGTGGAAAACCAGGCCGTCGTAGAACCCTCCCTCTACGTACGCCAGAAAGTTCTCGACGGACGCGGGCGCGTCCTCCGGAAACAGCTCGATCCGGATTTCGCCGAGGGTCGTGCTCAGGGTCACGGTGGGATGCGGCATGGAATCTCCGTATGCGTTGGTGGCGACACTCATCGACGCCACCGGAGTCTCGGTGGTCGTGGCACGTGTCGTCTCGCCGGACGCGCCCCCGGACGACCCGCAGGCCACCAGGACCAGGATTGAGAACGCGGTGAGCGAGGTCCCCGTACAAACGGCGTTTCTGATCATTCCTCCTCTTGCGAGCTCATTGAGAGAGACGCCGGCCGGAAGGGCGCTTCAGGCCCAGGGCACCTCGTCGCGCGATACGTCTCCCGCCTTCAAGCGCTGGATCCACTCGAACTGCGACTGCAACACCTCCATCACGTGCTCGACGATTTCCTGCGCCGACTCACGGTTCGTTTCCTCGGTGAGGTACGAAGTGTAGTCAATCGGCTTTCCGAACACGATGTAGACGCGCTTGCCGAACTTCGGCCACTTCGCGTTGATCGGCAGCACCTGGTCGAGCCCGTCGACCGTAACGGGAATCACGGTCGGGCGATCCTCCAGGATTACCACGCCGGCGCCGGGCCGTCCCCGGCCGATCTTGCCGGTCCGGGTTCGCGTCCCCTCCGGAAACAGGATCATCGTACCGCTCTTCAGCGCGTGGAGCATCCGGTTCAGCGCCCCGATGTCCTTCCGGCCCCGACGCACCGGAATGCACTTCCACTGGTCGGACCAGAAGGACTGCCAGGCGTTCTGGTAGAAGAACTCCTCCCCCGCCGGATTCCAGGGAATCAAGTACGGCTTGATGAGCGAGGGTCCAAAGAACGCCGTGAAGCCGATGAAGAAGCTGTCGATGAGCGACTGGTGGTTGGAAAGCAGCAACGTGTTCCGTTGGCGCGGTACGTTCTCCCGCCCGATCACGGTCGTCCGGTTGAACACGAAGAACAGCACGGCGCCCACGACAAACGAGAAGAGGTGCGTTGCCAGGTAGCTCGTCAGTGGCCAGAAGAAATTGAACACCGGACCCCGATGGTCGGGGCGGTAGCGGTGGGTCATGGCGCTCCTGAATGTCGAGAGCTGATGGGGACCACGGCTCTAGGACCGAGGACCAGAATGCCGACGCCCTCGCTTGCACGGCAAGGCGCGACATGCGCCCCACCACTCGACGCTCTCCCGCCGGGGCGACATATTAAAGGCATCCAGCCAAATATACGCGCTCCGGGCGCGCCGGCCGTGCGGCACGGCGCGCCGGACTGACCCGAGAGGACCCATGGCCCGCGAAGGCAACCAGGACACGTTCGGCGCCCGCCGGACTTTCACGACCCCCGATGGTCGAACCGCCGTGATGTACGATACAGGCGCGCTCACGGAGCGCGGCATCGGACGCGTCGATCGTCTTCCCTATTCGATCAAGTTGCTCCTCGAGAACCTGCTGCGACACGAAGACGGCACGTCCGTGACGGCCGACGACATCGAGGCGCTCGCTGCCTGGGACCCGGCCGCCGATCGAGAGATCGCCTTTCGTCCTTCCCGGGTGATCCTGCAGGACTTCACCGGTGTTCCCGCAGTGGTCGATCTCGCCGCGATGCGCGATGCGATGGACGCGCTCGGCGGCGAAGCATCCCGGATCAACCCGATGATGCCGTCCGAACTGGTCATCGACCACTCGGTGCAGGTGGACTCCTTCGGCAAGCTCGCCTCGCTGCTGATCAACACTGAACGGGAATTCGAGCGCAACTACGAGCGCTACGCCTTCCTCCGCTGGGGGCAGTCGGCGTTCGAAAATTTCAAGGTCGTCCCCCCGAGCACCGGCATCGTCCACCAGGTGAATCTCGAGTACCTCGCGCGCGTCGTGTTCGCGGAGCGGACCGAGGAAAGCGACACGCTGCTCGCCTATCCCGACACCCTGGTGGGAACCGACAGTCACACGACGATGATCAACGGGCTCGGGGTGCTGGGCTGGGGCGTGGGCGGCATCGAAGCCGAAGCAGCCATGCTCGGGCAACCGATCAGCCTCCTCGTCCCCGAGGTCGTCGGCTTCCGACTGCATGGGGCTCTGCCGGAGGGCGCGACGGCCACCGACCTCGTGCTCCGTGTAACCGAGATGCTGCGCGCCCGTGGTGTCGTGTCGAAGTTCGTGGAGTTCTTCGGCGAGGGGCTGCCGGCGCTCTCGCTGGCTGACCGGGCGACGATCGGCAACATGTCGCCCGAGTTCGGCTCGACCTGCGCGATCTTCCCGATCGACGTGGAGACCCTGAACTACCTGCGGTTCACCGGGCGTGACCCCGCAAACGTCGAGATGGTGGAGGCCTACGCCCGGAAAGCCGGCCTGTTTCACGAGCCGGGCGACCACGAGGCGGACTACACGGACACGCTCGAGCTCGATCTCTCGACGGTCGAGCCCAGCCTGGCCGGCCCGAAGCTCCCGCAGCAACGGATCCGGCTTGCGGACTCGAAATCATCGTTCCTCGACTGGCTCGAGGAGAGCCGCGCGGCCGGGACCTCCGCTCCCCCGGCCGAGATTAAGCGCTGGGAGGCCGAAGGCGGAGACGGCTCGTACGGAGCCGCCGCCGTGGCACTCGAGAAGCACGACGAACCCGAGGGCGTCCGGGTCGAGTGGGAAACACTCGACGGAGAGCCCAACGAGTTCTATCTCCGTGACGGGGCCGTCGTAATCGCGGCGATCACGAGCTGCACGAACACCTCGAATCCCAGCGTCATGGTCGGCGCAGGCCTCCTGGCACGGAATGCCGTGGCACGCGGCCTGACGCGGCAGCCGTGGGTGAAGACGAGCCTCGCCCCCGGCTCGAAAGTCGTGACCGACTACCTCGCCGAGGCCGGGCTCACCGACGACCTCGAGGCGCTCGGTTTCAACCTCGTCGGCTATGGTTGCACGACCTGTATCGGCAACAGCGGTCCGTTGCCAGTGCCGATCTCGGAAGCGATTCATGAACACGACCTGACGGTATGCTCGGTGCTGTCCGGCAATCGAAACTTCGAAGGCCGGATCAACCCTGACACCCGGGCCAACTACCTGGCGTCCCCGCCGCTCGTGGTCGCATACGCGCTCGCCGGCCGGATGGACATCGACCTGTACTCCGAACCGCTGGGAACCGGGACCGACGGGCAGCCCGTCTACCTGCGCGACATCTGGCCCTCGCAACAGGAAATTCGTGAGGCGGTGCGCTCTTCCGTGAAGACGGAACAGTTCGAGCGCCAGTACGCCGACGTATTCCACGGCGACGAGAACTGGCGCGAGCTGCCGATTCCCAGGGGCGACCGCTACGAGTGGGACCCGGACTCGACATACGTCCGTCTACCTCCGTTCTTCGAGGGCATGGAGGCCGAACCCGATCCCCTCACCGACATCGAGGGGGCGCGGGTGCTCGCCCTGGTGGGCGATTCGGTCACCACCGACCACATTTCGCCGGCCGGGGCGATCGCGAAGGACTCGCCGGCCGCCCACTATCTCGAAGAGCACGGCGTCGAGCGCCGCGACTTCAACTCCTATGGCTCGCGGCGCGGCAATCACGAAGTGATGATGCGCGGCACGTTCGCCAACGTGCGGCTCCGCAACCGCCTGGTGCCCGACATCGAGGGCGGCTGGACCCGCCATCTGCCCGACGGCGAGGAGATGACGATCTTCGACGCCGCCATGAAGTACCGCGAGGAAGACGTTCCGCTGATCCTGATCGCCGGCAAGGAGTACGGCACGGGATCCTCCCGCGACTGGGCCGCGAAGGGCCCGGCGCTGCTCGGGGTCCGCGCGGTCATCGCTGCGGGCTACGAACGGATTCACCGCAGTAACCTGATCGGAATGGGTGTCCTGCCCCTGCAGTTCCCCGACGGGAAGAGCGCGGAGGACTACGGGCTCGAAGGAACGGAGTCCTACGACCTCCACGGAATCGCCGACGGCCTCGTGCCGAGCGGCACCGTCCGGGTCATAGCCCGGCGCGCCGACGGAAGCCCTGTCGTCTTCGATGCCAGGGTGCGCATCGATACAGCCGTAGAACTCGAATACATGCGCAACGGCGGAATCCTACAGACCGTCCTGCGCCAACTACTGGAGAGTTCGGTATGAGGCAACGAATCGCGGTTCTACCGATCCTGCTGCTCATCTCGTTCGCCGCGGCCTGCGGCGGCACCGCACCACCGCCGGAGGTCGAGCTGACGCCGGCCGAAGCCGCGCCGCCGAGGCTCGCACCGCCGAACGACGCGGTCGAAATGGCCCGGACCGTCGAGCTGACCGGATCCGAGATGGGCACGATGTGGACCTTCGAAGGCGCCCCCGTGGAGCGCTGGGAAGATCAGTACGGCTTCACGGCCACGGACGATTGGCTCGAGCGAGTGCGGCTCAGCTCGCTGCGCTACGGCCAGTTCTGCTCGGCGTCATTCGTCTCAGGCAGCGGCCTGGTGATGACGAACCATCACTGCGCGCGTTCCTGCGTCGACGCGGTGGGTCAGGAGGGCGAGGACTTCCTGCGTGACGGCTTCTACGCCGAGACCCACACGGAAGAGCGAACGTGTCCCGGCCTCTACCTCGATCAGCTGGTGGCCATCAGCGACGTGACCGAGCGCCTGACCGGGGGCGAAGAAGACATGACGGCGACGGAGCGGGCCCAAGCCGTCGGGACCCTGTCCGGAGAGATTGAAGACGAGTGCGAGGCGGCCTCGGATCACACCTGCCAGGTCGTGTCCCTGTATCACGGCGGGCGCTATATGCTCTATGAGTATCAGCGCTATCCGGACGTGCGGCTCGTGTTCGCGCCTGAGCTGCAGACCGGCTTCTACGGTGGCGATCCGGACAACTTCACGTACCCGCGCTACGCGCTGGACGTGTCCTTCGTCCGCGCCTATGGCCCCGACGGCAAGCCGGTTGCCTCCCCCGAGCACTTCGGCTGGGATCCTGAGGGCGCCCAGGAGGGCGAGGTCGTTTTCGTGACGGGCAACCCTGGTTCGACGAGCCGCCAGATCGCCGTCTCGCAGTTCATGTACGAGCGCGAGATCCGGCACCCACTGATCCTGCAATTCCTGGATCAGCGCCTCGAGGCCCTGCACGCCATTCCCGATCCACAGCTGGCCCGTCAGATGGCGAATCAGATTTTCGGGCTGTCGAACACCCAGAAGCTGTTCCGGGGTGAACTCGGGGGCCTGCGCTCGACCGAGCTGCTGGCGCGAAAGATTCGCTGGGAGCAGGAGATGAGAGGCCAGCTGAACGCCGATCCCGAGGCCGCCCGCGGCTTCGCGGGCCTGTGGGACCGCATCGCGCGGCTGCAGGAGGAAAAGGCGGACCTGTATCCGCAACTGGTGATCGACAACACCGACAACCTGGTTGCCTCCGAGCACCTGCAGCTCGCCGCGGCCGTCTCCACCTGGGCCGACCAAATGGCCCTGCCCGAAGACCAGCGGGCGGCGCCTTTCAAGGGCGACGCCGCGGATCAGACGCGGCAACGCCTCCTGGAGACCGATCCCGCGGCCAGCGGCCTGTCGGCCGCGATGCTCGCCGGTCGCATCGAGATCGCCCGTGACTGGCTCGCGACGGACGATCCGCTGGCTTCGGCGCCCCGCCCGGGAGAAACGGCGGAGCAGGCCGCACGCCGGCTGATCTCCGGCTCGCAGATTGGTGATGCGGACTTCCGGCGTCGCGCCATGTCGATGAGTCCCGAGAGCCTCGCCGCGCTCGGCGATCCGCTCATCGATCTGGCTCGTGCCATACGTGCGAAGGGTCAGGCGGCCGGACAGGCCTGGCAGGACGTCACTGGCCGCGAGAACGCCGCCAGCGAGAGGTTCGCGAAGGCGGTCTTCGAGGCGTTCGGCACCGACCTGCCGCCCGACGCGACCTTCACGCTGCGCATCACCGACGGCGTGGTGGAGCGCTACCCGTACAACGGGACCTTCGCGCCGCCGCACACGACGATCTACGGCCTCTACGCCCGGTCGGCGGAGTTCGGCAACGAGGATCCATGGACCCTGGCCGACTCGTGGGAAGAAGCGCGCGACGAAGTGGACATGTCGGCGCCGCTCGATTTCGTCTCGACCAACGACATCACGGGCGGCAATAGCGGCAGCCCTGTCGTCGACAAGGATGCGCGGGTCGTGGGCCTGGCCTTCGACGGCAACATCGAGTCGCTACCCAACGAGTTTCTGTTCGGCGCCCCCGGCGGCCGCACGGTGAGCGTACACTCGGCCGGCATTATCGAGGCGTTGCGTTCGGTGTATGACGCCGACGCCCTGGTGAAGGAACTGCTCTCGGAGTAAGACCAGTCTGTCGGGTAAGCCGCCTCGGGGGGCCGAGCCTTCCGGATCGCGTTTCGAGACGCGTCGTTCAGCGGATCACAGCGCGCGGAGGAAGGTTCGGCCCCCGAGGCAAGCTTCCCTACATGCGCTGGTACCCCGGACCGCTGCCGCCCTCTCTGGGCATCCAGCGGGGACCCAGCACGTCAGTGGCCCGGCAGTCGATGCAGTTGGGCGCGTTGACGACCAGGCCATCCTCGGTCCATTCGTAGACGCCGGCCGGGCACATGTGCTCGTACATCTCTCCCACCTCGTGCGGGACCTGATCCGGCGCGATCAAGTGGGACGGGATGTCGTCGCGCGTGGTATTTCCGGATCGGAAGACCGCGTCGACCTTGCTGAAAGTCAGCTCGCCGTCAGGCTGGAAAGGTGCGGGCCGCGTCGCTCGCTTGGGTTCGGCCGCGTCCTCCTCCACCTCGATTCGTCCGCCGGGCACCCGCCCCCCGGTCGCGATCGCCAGAGCGCTCTTCATCCCGCCCGCGTAGAAGCCCGACTTGAACGCGAGCCGCATGTTGCGCCGCCGGTGCAGGTCCCGGCCGATGACGCTATCGCGCACCGCGGCGTCGTATCCTCCCAGGGCCGCCCCGGACGTGTTCCCCGCCTTCAAGGCGTCGAAGATCGCCCGCGCCGCGAACATCCCCGAATACATCGCGTAGTGAATGCCCTTCAGCGAAGGGACATCGACGAGTCCCGCCGCGTCGCCGGCCAGCACGAGCCCGTCGCCGGTCATCCGCTCGGGTAGCGAGTACCACCCGCCTTCGGGGATCGTCCGTCCGCCCCATTCCACCATCTCGCCGCCCTCGAGCGCCTGCCGGAATAGCGGATGGAGCTTCATGCGCTGGAGCAACTCGTGCACGTCCAGCGTTCCGTCGCGGTAGTCGAGGCCCACGACCAGGCCGAGCGCTAGCAGGTCTTCGCCCATCGGGTACATGAACGACCCGCCAAACGCGTCGTTGGGCAGGGGCCAGCCGAGTGTGTGCACGACGTGCTCGAGCGGCTGCTTCACGGTCCAGAGCTCCTTCACGCCAAGCGCGTAAATCTGGGGATTCGGCGACCCGACGCCGAGCTCGCGCTGCCACGCCTGGGTGAGGGGCCCTCGTGTGCCCTCCGAGAGCACTGTCACCTGTGCCGTAACGTCCGTCGGCGGCATGAAGGCGTCGCCGGGCTCTCCGTCGCGATTCAAGCCCGCCGGGGTGGTCCGTACGCCGACCACGCGGTCGCCCTCCATGAGGAGACCGCCGGCCGGAAATCCGGTGAACACGTTGACCCCGGCCGCCTCCGCCCTCTCTCCCATCCACCTAACGATCTCGCAGATGGAGGCGACGTAGTTGCCGTGGTTGCGCATCGGGGGCGGTGTCGGCAGGCGCACCTTGCCTCCCTCAGTGAGGAGATAGACCCGCTCACCGCCCACCGGAGCCCGCACCGGGAGGTCGGCCACCTCGAGGTCGGGGAAAAGCTCGCGGAGGGGTGCGATGTCGACCACGGCGCCCGACAGACAGTGCTCGCCGAGCGTACCGGCCTTCTCCAGCACTCCGATCTCGACCGATCCAAGTTCGCCCCCCCGCTCGGCATCAGCGGCCACGAGGCGCGAAAGCTCGATGGCCCCGGCGAGTCCTGCCGGCCCCCCACCCACGAAGAGCACGTCCATGGGGACGGCCTCGGCATCAGGAGGATCGTGATGGATCAAGCGATCCACGGGCAGGTCGGGCTGGTGCGCGCGGGGAACGAACGCCTCGTTCGAGGCTGACTCGACTGTCATATATTACCGGCTCTCGTCGATGGATTCGCGGGGACGCCGGCTTGCGGCACCGGGTCGCAGACGGTCAAGATGAGCCCCGCCGAATCGAGTGTCCAGAACGCACCGTGAGTTCGACCTGGAGGACCTTCTTGCGCCGAGTCACGAAATCCTATGGAAGCGGACGGGTATCCCGCGCTTTCGTCGAATTCTTCCAGGCCGAGGCCGGCGGCGGCATTGTCATGCTGGTCGCGACTGCCGTGGCCCTCGTGCTCGCCAACAGCGCCCTCGCCGGTGCCTACGAGTCGTTCTGGCACCAGTACGCCGGGTTCACGGTAGCGGACTGGAGCCTGAAGCTGTCCCTGCACCACTGGGTCAACGACGGGTTGATGGCCGTCTTCTTCTTTCTGGTCGGGCTCGAGATCAAGCGCGAGCTGCTGTTCGGGGAGCTCGCATCTCCGCGGCGCGCGGCATTGCCGGTGATCGCCGCCGTCGGAGGCGCCGTGCTTCCGGCCCTGCTGTATCTCGCATTCAACGCCGGAACTCCCTACGCCCGCGGCTGGGGCGTCCCGATGGCGACGGACATCGCCTTCGCGGTCACCCTCCTCGCCCTGCTGGGAAGTCGGGCGCCATTGTGGCTGAAGTCGTTCGTCACGGCGCTGGCCATCGCGGACGACATCATGGCGGTGCTGGTCATCGCCTTCTTCTATGCGGGGGCGCTGGACCTCACGGCGCTTGCGTGGGCCGCCGCCCTCGTGGCCGCGCTAGCCGGTCTCAATCTGTCGCGCGTGATGCGGCCGGCGCCCTACGTGCTGCTCTCCATCGGCCTTTGGTACTTCGTACTTCAGTCCGGCATCCACGCAACCATCGCCGGCGTAGTGGCCGCCGCGTTCGTCCCGGCCTCGCTGGGACGCCTTCGCGGCTCCGGCGGAGACGAAGACGCCACGGAGGCTCTGCGCGACCGGCTCGATGCGCTGAACGCATCCGACGTCCCGCGGGAGGCCTGGGAGCTCATCGACGAACGGGAGGCCGATCTCGAGGAGATCGCCGAGGCCGCGGCCCGCCACAGCGCCCCGCTGTATCGCCTCGAGCACGCCATTCATCCATGGTCGGCCTTCCTGATCCTCCCCGTGTTCGCATTCGCCAATGCCGGAGTCGCCATCGCCTTCGACGATCTCGGCGCCACGCTGGGCGGACCGCTGGCACTGGGCATCATGGCCGGCCTGTTCGTCGGTAAGCAGATCGGGATCACCGGCGCTGCCTGGCTCGCCGTGCGGACGGGCATCGGACGTCTGCCAGAGGGCGGTCGCTGGTCGCAGGTGTGGGGGGGCGCGGCGCTGGCGGGCATCGGGTTCACGATGTCGATCTTCATCGCATCGCTGGCCTTCCCCGCCCCCGAGGAGCTGGCTACGGCCAAGCTCGCGATTCTCCTGGGGTCGCTGGCCTCGGCGGCGGCCGGGGTGGTCCTGCTGCGCATGGCCGGGGATCGTGGTGCTGACTGACGCACTGCGAGTCGTCGCGAGCATCGCCGTCTGGGTGATGTGGCTGATCATCACCGCGGCGTGGACGCTCGTCGTCGCCGTAGTCTGGGCGGCGACGGTGTGGTGGGACGAGCGCCGCTGGTACGTCGGCCGGGTGTTCCGGGCGGGCGCGAAGGTCCTGGTCTGGGTGAACCCATTCTGGCGAGTCAAGATCGAGGGCGAAATTCCGCCGCGTGAATCAGAGCCCTTCGTGGCGGTCTGCAACCACGAGTCGCTCGCCGACGTCCTCCTCGTCGGAACACTGCCGTTCGACATGAAGTGGCTCTCGAAGGAGGAGATCGCGCGGGTCCCTTTCGTCGGCTGGATGATGCGGATGGCGGGGGATGTGCTGGTCCGGCGCTCCGATCGCCGGAGCCGGGGGGAATCCTACGACGAGCTGCTCGCCTGGCTTGGGCGCGGCGCCTCTGTGATGTTGTTTCCGGAAGGGACGCGCTCCCGCACCGGCGACATGCTGCCGTTCCGCAGCGGAGCGTTTCGTCTGGCCCTCGAAACCACGCGACCCGTTCAACCCCTCGTGGTGAGCGGTACCCGCCGCGCGATCAAGGCCGACTCCGTGCTGTTTGGCCGTGCTAGGGTGACCGTGACGATCCTCGAGCAGGTGCCCACAGCCGGGCTGGGTGACGAGCAGGTCGACGAACTCCGCGATCACGTCCGCGACCTGATCGACGCGGCGCGCGTCGGTTGACGCCCCCCCCGGGTTCAGTGCACGCGGTTTGTGTCAGTCGCCCGCGAGGACCCCGGCCTCATCGAGAATGTCGAGGACTCGATCGATGGGCAGTGCCTCCGCCGTTCCGAGTTGGCCTCTCGTGGTCTCCGCGGCGAACAGCGATGCGATGATCGCCTCCTCGGTCGCGTCCATCGCTCCGACGAAGAGCCGGCTCAGGGCTCCGCCGCCAGGGATGTCGATCGGTCCGCGATCCACGCTGAACGCTATGGCGTAGTCCCCCGACCCGTGCGACATGGATGATCCCGTCCGGGCCAGGCCTCCGAACGTGCGCTCGGCCAGGCGTTCGAGGCTGCGATGATCGAGGGGCGCGTCGGTTGCCAACACGATCATCACGCTCCCACCGCCATCGGCATCGTGCGGTTCCCGCGCCGTCTCGGCCAGGCGGTCTCCCACGGGGACCCCGTCGATGACCAGGCGACCGCCGAAGTTCGTCTGAACCAGCACGCCGACAGTCCAGGTCCCGGCCGGGGTCGCGATAACGCGGGACGCCGTCCCGATGCCCCCCTTGAAGCCCAGGGCGCGCGTCCCCCTCCCGGCTCCCACCGCCCCCTCGCGCACCGGGCCGGTGGACGCATCACGCAAGGCGGCGTTCACCTGCTCCGGTCCGATCGGCCGAAGGCGGATGTCGCTCAGATAGCCGTCGTTGGTCTCGCCGACAACCGGATTGATCGACCGGATGTTCTCGTGGCCCGGCATCGCCAGCAGCGTGTCGATCAGCGCGTCGGCCGCCCGAAACACGCTTAGCGTTCCGGTCAGCAGAACCGGCGTCTCGATCTCTCCGAGCTCCTGTACCTGGCTCAGGCCGACCAGCTTGCCGAAACCGTTCCCCACGACGATCGCCGCCCGTACCGGGCTCTCGAACAGATCACCGCGATGGGGCAGGATTGCCGTGACACCCGTGTTGAGCGAGTCACCCCATGCGAGCGTAGCCTGTCCGACGAGCACGCCCGGCACATCGGTGATCGCGTCGAGCGGCCCGGGCGGGAGATGGCCGATGCGGATCCCGACCTCTCGTGGGCGGGGCCGATCCTGGCCCGGTAGCGCGGACGGGTGGGTGAGCCCGGCACACGCGAGGAGCAGCATAAGAGGGACGGCGGCCCGGGCAGCCGTCCCTCTCATGGCCGCGGACATCCGGAGCGTACGTACTCCCGGTCGGCGTCCTGCACGCCGGCATACAATCGCGTGTCGCGCGCCGAGAGTTCGTCGGACAACGGACCCTTGAACTCCGCCTTGTACTCCGTGTTGTAGTGGATCCAGGCATTCTCGACGTCCACGTAGGCGGCGGCAAGATCTTCACAGCTCGCCTGACCGTTGTCGTGCGCCACGGCCCGGCCGTAGAAGCGACTGATTGTCGCCAGCATGTCACGCCCCGCGCTGTCGATCTGCGCGGCCGTCACGCCGCCGATGGCCGGCGAGTCGGCGGCAGCATCTCCCGATCCGGCTGCTCCGTCAACTCCGCCCGTAGTCTCCCCCGACCTGGCGTCGCCGGCATCCCCCCCGGCTTGCTCGTCTCCCGACAGGGTCAGCAGCCCTGCCACGATCGCCGTGATCACGAGGAGGCCACCGATGGCGGCGGCAATCGCGCGCTGGTGCGCCCCCAACCCGGCGACCGGACTCGGCCGCTTTTCCTTTCGGCGTTCCGGCTTCTCGGGTTCGGCCGCATCGAGCTCCCGAGCCGCCTCGTTCAGGGCCGCCACGTGGTCTTCGCGGGCCAACGCCGCTTCCGCCTCTTCCGTAACCGGATCTGCCTTCTCCTCGGCCAGCGGCTCGGAGACATCGAGTTCGATCCGTACCGGTCGCACCCGATCGATCAGGGCATCCACGTCGACGTCGTCCGGCGCCGCCTCTTCGCTCGTCGCTCTCGCGGAGACCTCGGTCGGCTCCTCCTGCTCCGCGACGAGTTCAGGCTCTTCCCCTTCCTCGTCCTCGTCCTCCGCGATCTCCTCGTCGATCTCCTCGTCGAGATCCGGCTCGAGCTCCGGTTCAGGTTCGGACTCCGGCTCATGCCTTTCCGCCGAACTCGCCTCGACGTCGGACTCCGGCTCGACTGCTTCCTCCGGTTCGACCGGCTCCGACGGCGACGGCGAGGGGATCTCGATATGCGGACGGGGCGACGACTCGGAGCGGACCTCGTCAACCGTCGCATAGTTCGACCAGTCGAGGTAGGACCGCTTCACGCCGCGCGCGAGCAACGACTCGTTGCTGGCCATCTCGTAGAACGGGAGCTGCAGGTCGCCCGCGAAGGCGTCGGGCGTGGACCGGAAGCAGCCTCCCTCGGAGCGCTCTCCTCCCGCCACGAAGACGAAGGCGCACTGCCAGGGCTCGTCGAAGTGCTGGTGGTGCGTCCGCACGTCCTCTTCGGTCATCCGCACCTCTCCCCCGAGGTGCCGATGATACCAGCCGGCCAGGACGCCGCGCCGCCGCTCGACTTCGAGCTGCAAGGCCAGGGTGGCCTCGCGTGAAATCTGCTCGGTCGCGTCCTCGTGGAAGTCGAAGCGTGCCGGAAGCGCAGCCGTAATGTTCACGAAGCGCCGATTCGCGTTCGGATCCTCGCACAGGTCACCCACCAGATACCCGAACGGGGTCTTCTCCGCCGGCGTCTGCCAGACGTGCTCGTGCATCGTCAGCCAGGCCCGCTGATCAACGAAGATCTCATAGCTGGCCGATACGGCCTCGAACGGCGGAGCCGGCACCGGCTTCCAGTAGATGCTCCGAAGAAGCGGCCGCGGCGTCCAGATGTGGTACGCATCAGAATCCGGCTGACGCTCCTGCGGGAGCTGCCAGCTCGGGGTCTTGCGTTCCTCGTCCTTTCGGTCGTCGGTCATACACTCCACCGTCGGGGACTCGCGAACTCCAAGGAGGGGAGCAGAGGCAAAGATGCCCCCGCCATGCCGAAAGCGGCAAGTAGATACCGCGTTGACACCGAAAGGCGGAGGCGCGAGTCTCGCGGGGGACCGCAGGCGCGCAAACTACCCATCGAGGAGAAGATCCGATGCGTTCGTTCAGTCTGTTTCTCGTCGCCTTCGCGCTGGTGGTCGCCCCCGCCCGGGCGCAGTTCCGTGAACAAACGCCCGAACAGGGAGGACTGGGGGTCACAGTGGACGCCACCTTCGCACAACTCAGCGGGGGCGGAAGTGTGATGGTCGGCGACTCTGTTGGATCCGGTTTCGGACTGGCGGCGTTCGGATTCTATCAGCCGCCCCAGTACCCGATTCGGGTCGGACTCGGGAGTTCGTATACGCGCTTCTCCACCACGGGGCCCGGCGATGCTTTCAACAAGGTCAGTGTTTACGCGGCGGGCGCCTGGCGGATCGCCGACCCCAATACGTCCGTTGTGCCCTACATCGGCGGCAACATCGGCTACGTCCACCTCGACGACGACGAGTTCTACTGCGTGAACACCGACGTCACGACGTGCCCGGCGGAAGATCTGAGGCGTGGACGAACCTGGTCGGGCCTCGAGCTCGGTGCGGTCGTGGGAGTCGACCTGCCGATGTCCGAGACGTTGACCTTCGATGTGGCCGGTACCTTCTCGTGGCTGTCGCTCGGAGACGTAACGGCCGGGGGCGAGTCGATTCCCAGCTCATCCACCAGCGTGTCGACCTTCGGTCTGCGAGCCGGCGTTACGCTCTTTCCGTAGCGCTCGCGGGCAGTTTCCTCGTCAGGCCAGCCCCTCGGGAAGGCTTGCGGGACTCCTGCCGGCGAGTCGCGCGCGCCCGAAGCGGTCGTCGCCGCGACCGTCCAGCAGCGATTCCGTGAACTCGAGCCGCTGTTCCAGGGCATCGATCTTCAGGTTCTGTGCTTCGAGCAGCGTCCGCATGTGTTCGTAGTGCAACTGATCGGATCGATCGTCGCGCCGGCTCGCGGCATTTGCCTCCAGCATCAGCCCCAGACGCTTCGTCAGCGGCCGGAAGATCAGCACGCCCCCGATGGTCAGGAACAGTGTCATCGGCACCATGGCAATGAACAGCTCCTCCACGCTCCCTCTCTTTCACCCGACGGCGCCGCCGACAGGTCATTCGTAACGAAGTGACTCCACGGGATCGATCGACGCCGCTCGCCGCGCCGGCAAATAGCCGGCCGTCAGGCCGATGACGACCAGGATGGATACGCAGGCGATGCTGATCGGCCACGAGAGCTTCGGATTCGCGATGTACTGCAGGGCCGGATTGTCGAAGGGCAACCAGTCGACCAGGAAGACGAGCCCCGACGCGAGGATGAGCCCGGCGATGCCTCCGGTCAGGCAGATCGCCAGCGCCTCGAACACGAACTGCCACTTGATGTGCCGCTTTCGGGCCCCGACGGCGAGCTTCACGCCGATCTCGCGGGTACGCTCGCGCACCACCACGTACATGATATTCGCAACGCCGACCCCGGCGACCAGGAGCGTGAACAGCCCGACCAGGCCGAGGAAAATCTGGATGCCATAGCCCACCATGCTGGTCTCCTTCTCGTCCTCGAAGAAGTCCCACATCGGAATCGCTCGTTCATCGGTCGGATCGAACTTGAATTTCGCCCCCAGGACTTCTCCAATCCGCTGCTTAGTCTCGGCCGCCCGCTCTACGGTTCGCGGCTTCACGAGCAAGTGGCTCACGTAGCGATCCCCGTACGTGGCCGTGTACGTCGAGGCCGGGATGATTGCCCGATCCTCGTCCGGTCCATTGTTGTTACTGTCCTGGAACTTGCTCTGCATGACGCCGATAACGGTGAACGGCGCGCCGTCGAGCTGCACGGTGCGGCCAATCGGATCCTCGTCACCGAACAGTCGGTAGGCGATCGAATCGCCGAGGAACAGCACCCGCCGCCGCTCCTCCAGGTCTTTCGCGGTAATGAACCGTCCGCCCGGCTTCGGGAACATCTTCCGGAGCTCGGAGAAGGCCGGATAGACACCCTCCATGTAGGTCGTCGTGCGCACGTCGCCGTACTCCAGCATCGTGCCCCACTTCCCATAGGAGGGACTGACCTGGTCGACTTCGTCGATCGCCTTCTGCAGAAGAACCAACTCGTCCTCCGACAAGCGTATGCGCCGTCCCCGCGGCAGGCCTTCCCACGGCTTGCTGGTCGAGCCGCCCCAGATCATGAAGATCTTCTCTCCGGCATTGAGCAGGCCGCTGGACACGGAGCGGCGAAGCCCCTCGCCGAACGCGAGCAGCAACACGATGGCGATCGTCCCCCACATCGTCGCGAACATCGTCAGGAGCGATCGCGTGCGCTGTGCCTTCAGGTCGCCGATGAACTCGCCCAGCAGGATCTTCCACATCGTCCCTACTCCCCTTCCACAGCTGGCCGGTTCACTGGCGCAGGCACTCGACTGGATCGAGCGCCGCCGCACGACGGGCCGGGAAGAACCCGGACAGCATCGCAACGAACATGAGCAGCCCCATCGTGACCCAGGCGACCTGCGGCGAGATAATCGGCGCTCCCACGAATTCCCGGATCGGCAGGAAGCCCATCAGCTCGACGATTCCCACGGAGATCCCGAAGCCGATGATCGCTCCGATCATCACGATCGCCGTGCTCTCGAAGAAGAACTGGCGCAGGATGTCCGTGCGCCGTGCTCCCATGGAGCGCTTGATGCCGATCTCCTTCGTCCGCTCCTTGACGACGATGTACATGATGTTGGCCACGCCGATGCCGCCGACCGTGAGCGTGAAGCTGCCGACGATCAGGAAGAAGACGTCGAAACCCAGAAACAGGTAGGAGAACATCTTCTCGAACTCCGCGGTGTCCCACACGCCGATCGCGTCGTCGTCGGTCGGGTCGAACCGGTACTTCCGGCCCAGCGTCTCGTAGACGCCGCGTTCGGCCCTCTGCGTCGCGGCTCCCCCGGTCGTCCGGTAGATGATGTTGCTGACGTAGCGCTGCCCGAACATCGCGGCGTGTGTGCTTGACGGGATGAACACCCGGTCGCGATCCCGGGAGTTGTAGGACGAACTCTGCTGCTTGGGCCGCATCACGCCGATCACGGTGAACGGCGTCTCGCCGATCATCACCTGGCGGCCCACGACGTTGCCCGGTTCGTTCTCGAACAGGAGGTCACGGAGCGCATCGCCGAGGACGGCGACCCTCCGTCGCTGATCTATGTCGTCCTGGTTGATGAACCGCCCGCCGACATCTGGAATGACGTTGCGCAGGTAGGTGTACGACGGCCAAACGCCCGTCACGTTCGGATTCGTGATCGAGCGGCCGTGCCGCACGGGCGAACCGCGCCAGCTGTACTCGGGGCTGATCAGCACGATCTCGGGAATCTGGGCCGCGAGCATGGTGGCGTCCTCTTCCCGCAGCCGGATGTCGCGGCCGTTACCGAACCCGGCGAACGGTTTCGTGGTCTCCCCCCCGAACAGGATGACGATGCGATCGCCGAGGCCATGGAAGCGCTTGATGACATGCGTCTCGAGCCCGGTTCCGAACGCCAGCAGGACCACGACTGCGACCGTGCCCCACGCGATCCCGAGGATCGTCAGCGCCGTGCGCAGCTTCTGCGCCCTGACGTCGGCCCACATCTCCCGGAGCGCGCGCAGAACCGAGCGCATTCAGCTGATCTCGCGCGGCGCCGGCTCGACGACCTTCTGACCCTCCTCGAGGCCGTCGATGACCTCGATCGTCACCGCGTCGCTGAGGCCGGTCTGGATCGTTTTTGCCTCGGGCAGTCCGCCCGCGCCGAGCACCCTCACGACCGCCGTGTCACCATGGAACTCGATGACGCGCTCGGGAATCGACAGCACGTCGTCGCGGCGTTCGATGATCACGTCGGCATTGGCCGAGTAGCCAGCGCGAAGCTTCGCCCCCTGCACGTCGGTCAGGCGGATCTCGACGGGAAACACCGTCGCGTTGTCTTCTTTGCGCGCTTTCAAGGAGATCGACGCCACCTCGCCGGAGATCTTCGCCTCGGGCAGCGCACCGATCTTGATGTCGGCCGGCATGCCCTCGTGCAGGCGGCCCACATCGATCTCGTCGACAGTTCCGCGGAAGATCAGGTTGCTCATCTCGGCCATCGTGACCAGCACCGTGCCTTCCTGGAAGTTGCTGAGCGCCACGACCGGGTCGCCTTGCTCGACGAGCGTCTCGAGGACGAACCCGTCGATCGGCGACCGGATCACGCCCTCGATGTTCCGGTTATCGATGCGTACCCGCCCCGTCTCCATCAAAGCGACCCGTTCCCGGGCCATCTGTACCTGTACGCGAGACTGCTCGTAGTTCCGTTCGGCCGTCTCGAGCTCTTCCTGGGTGATGAACTCGCGCTCGCGCAGCTCCCGCTTGCGCTCGACGTCACGCTTCAGGTTCTCGAGGTCGATGTCCCGCAGCTGCACCTGGCGTTTCGCATCGGCCAGCTCGATCGGTGTCGGGTTCGGCTTCACCTCGATCAATGGCTGACCCGCTTTGACGTAGTCGCCTTCCTCGACCATCAACTGACCGACGACGCCCGAGACCTGAGACTTCACCTCGATCTCGATGTCGGGCTCGATGTTCCCGACCGCGAGGGCTTTCCGGATGATCGTATCCCGCTTCACCTCGACGGCTCGCAGGTCCGAGCTTCCGTCGTCGCCCAGCAGCCGAGCGACGGTGACCGCCCCGCCGACAGCGATGACGCCGACGACGGACAGCGCGATCTTCGTTCCTCGTTTCATGCGCAGCTCCCCCGTGGAAGAACGCGGCCCTGCGGCCACCCTCCTCGCTCATCACTCGCCTCACGTGTGCGGGCCATCCGCGGATCGGCGGGTGTCCTGCCCCGGCTCGGAGGCCGGGGCGACGCTTCACCCTACGGGGG
>Ga0210123_1000372_pt1 | contig 28667 bp, 27 predicted proteins | sample Muzzi_PWB_D2_FD_185535 | JGI IMG/M metagenome (GOLD analysis project Ga0210123, IMG submission 185535) | Wetland microbial communities from San Francisco Bay, California, USA, that impact long-term carbon sequestration - Muzzi_PWB_D2 (SPAdes) | ecosystem: Environmental > Aquatic > Marine >... | reverse complement strand
AAAAATCAGGAACAGTAGCACGGCAATACCGATCCGCAACTCCGGATTGACCATCACCCCGTTGCCGGCAAGGGCAAAAATCAGCGTTTGCGGAACATAACCAAGGGCCGATCCCAGCAGGAAGGGGATCGCGGCAATACCGGAGACACCAGCAACCAGGCAGGTCAGCATGTTGTTGCCGACCGGCAGTAAACGAATCGCCAGTGTCTTCAGGAAAGGGGCGTCGCGGGTAAAGTGGTCAAGATGCTGTATCTGGCGGGGGAATAACCTCCTGATCAGATTGCGCCCCAGCAGCCGTGCATACCAGAAGTCCAGGGCCGCTCCCAGGGTCGTTGACAGCACCGCCAGAAACAACCCGAGCGTCAGGCCAAAACTGTAGCCGGCAAAAAAGGCAACGACCTGGCGTGGCATCCCGACAGCCGTCAGGAGGGCACCAGCCACCAGAAACAAGGCCTCTCCGGTAAAACCCTTGCCCCGCACCCATTGGTCCATCCAGGCCGTGTCGAGGACCTCTGTAAGATGCAGCAGGTGGACCAGGTATCCCACTGCGCTGAGGCTCAGTATGAACACCACGCCACGCCACAGATGTGAATAGTTCATGGGCTCTTCACTTCATGTGCATCCGGTAATTTGGCCCGGCGCAACATCCACATGACACCCAGCAGATCGACGATACCGACCCACAGGCGGTTATGTATGCCATATTTTGACGTGCCGCATACACGTGGTCGATGGCTGACCGGCACCGATTCCATGTTTGCACCTGCGCGCTGTACCAGGGCCGGCAGGAACCGGTGCATATGATCGAAATAGGGCAGTCGCAGGAACAGCGCACGGTCAAACAGCTTGAGTCCGCAACCGGTGTCCGGTGTATGATCCTGCAGCAGGCGCGAGCGCACACTGTTTGCCAATCTGGAGGAAAATCTCCGCAGCCAGGTATCATTGCGCTGCGTGCGCCAGCCGGAGAGCATCCGGGGCGGCGGCTGCTCTCCCTGCCCCAGCCGGTCAATCAGTTTCGGGATATCCGCCGGGTCGTTCTGTCCATCCCCGTCAAGGGTCGCGATCCAGTCGTGGTGAGCGTGCAACACCCCGGTCAGCAAGGCAGTACTCTGTCCGCTCTGCCTGCCGTGGCGCAGTACTCGAAGTTCCGGAACCTCCCGTAACAACCGGGCGAGTTCCGCCGGTGTGTCATCGGTGCTGGCGTCGTCCACATAGATAATCTCGAACGAGGACACCCGGCCAGTCAATGCCGCCAGAATTTCGACCACCAGCGGGCGTATGTTCCCGGCCTCGTTGTGTACCGGAACGACCACGGACACCGCACCGTTGAAGGGGCCGCAAGAGGCAGCCTGGAGCATGACATTGAAATCAATCACAGTAGAATTATCCCGCCAATCGAAGCGGAATGATATGTTTTGTGGTGAAATATGTCCTTCGATCCATGATCCACATCTTCCTGGTACCGTATATACCCTCGTATCACTTGCTCGCCTCAGTCTGCTATCGATGCGAAATATCCCCTCATCCTGACAGCGCTGCTTCTCTCTTGCGATCAATAGCACTCCACTTCAGATATCGATCCCGAGCATCCATAGAAAAGCGCGGCAAGCTGGAAGCTGGCGATGTCATGACGCTGCAGCGGATCACCCGGGCGGCTCAGGAGATGCCCGCAAATATCCAGGCGTTGTTGAACCTGGTCAGAAGGCAGGGCAGGGGGAGAGCGAGGAAACGTTTCGAGTCGCGGAACTGCTGCGGCCCATCCGCGAGGACTACGAACTCGATGGTGAGTTTGATTTGGGACGCCTGGTGTTGGCAAGCCCTGATAGTGATGCACAGGTGCACGCCGACAAGGCTCTCGTTAAGATTGTGCTGCACAATATTATCAGTAACGCATTGAGTCATATGCGCGGACAGGTGTGTGTGATGCTCCATCTTCAATCTGTACTGACGTCGAGCGGCATTTCGAATTCGAGTGCAGCGCCCTGGTAAGCAAAGCAAATTCGGGTTGCCACGGAATGTAACAGATGCATCATTGGTTTATTGCCAGATAACAGGGAGCCGTGGAAACGCCTGATTCCGCGTTCCCGGGCAGCGGCCATCAGCCTTCTGAACAGTATGTAGCCCAGCCCCTTGTTTTGATACGCATCCAGAACTGCAATCGCTGGCTCGGCCACTTCATGATCATCGCCAAAACGAACAAAACGGGCCACGCCTATCCCTGCGCCTGCCCGGTTCAGTGCGCCAATGGCGAAATGATCCACTCCGTCAATCTCGGTCAGATAGCGCAGGTCTGCATTGGTCAGTTTCAGCTTGGCGAAAAGAAAGCGGTGAAAACGGGATTCGGGTGAGAAGTTGTCCATCCCGCGTTCAAGCAAAGGCTTGTCAGCGGGGATAACCAGTCGCAGGTTCACAGGGGTGCCGTCGCTTAAATCTACGACCTCCCGGTAGCCGGGAGTAAATTTATATGCTTTGTCCGTTTGCTTCCTCATAGGTGATGCTTGCAATGTTGTGCATGTCAGCCTTGCCGAAATCGATTCCGGTATCTATCGCCGATGCCGTTATTCAGAGCGTCGCCACCACTCGGCGATGATGTTGCCAACGGCGGGATTGACCAGGTAGCCGTATGAACGGTGAACATTGAGTCCCTCGTTATTGCGAAAATAATTGTATATCGCTTCGCTGTGATCCTCGATTGATTCAATGATTCCCAGTTCCAGCATATGACTGAAATCTTCACGGAAGACCCTGTTCAGGGCCGTGATGTCACCCACAGAGGATATATTCACCCAGTTACGGATGTTGGTCGGATACCTTTTCCGGTCCTGGCATTCATTGCCATTCAACCGGCGTTGCACGTAATTCATGCCCAGCGGACTGCCCATGGTCAGGAACAGATCGATAGATCCCGGCAGGCCTTCGAGGTGGGACAGTTCCCAGAGTGTGTCGTAGGCGATCACCGAGCCCAGGCTATGCCCGATAAGAAGCACCTTTTTATGGCCTGTCAACAGGGGGCGCAGAACCTTTTTTAGAAGTTCCCGGATTTCACAGGCAATATTTCCATCGTTCTGAAAGTAGCGCCGGGTCTCTTTCGCGGTCATGCGAATGGTTTTTGGAAGCAGGGGGATAATAAACGGAAAGGCGTCGCCGAGAGTGAAAAGTGCTGCCGCCAGTCGCCGTTGCCATGTTGTTGTGTCACGGATGTCCTCGGCCATCGGGCCGTGCTTGTTGATAAGCGCATCGATCCAGGGAAGATCGCGACTGATATCCCTGGTCTGGTGATAGTAGAGGTACGTCCAGGCGATGAGTTCAAAGCAGTCTGCGTGCCGGCTGATATCGTCGACAATGCCAGGGTCGCTGCGTTTTATTCCTTCCAGCAAGGTGCGCCACAGGAGGCGCCGGTGTTGCTCCGGGGGCGGTTTCGGGTTCTTCCCCGGGACAAAAACGATGTACCTGTTGTTCATTGCCTGAATAGTACTTGATTAACCTGTTTTAATTGGCAAATCATTCCCATTCACTCCGGACTGCCGGTTCATACCCGTCCGGTTTCACTTGCATGCACATGGACAGGCATGAGGACAGCAGCTTCCCCTGGACACGTTTCAGATCGTCCTGATGCAGTCACGGGTTCCTGTTTTCCTTGAACGCGCAGCTGCACGCATCCTGATCGACCGCGGGATGTAGCAGTATTGCCGGGAACTTGCCGGGGGATACCAGACATTGCCTCAGAACCATTTCCGGCGGCGGAATAACACCAGCATCAGTGCTGCAATCGTGATCATCGCCCCCCATGCCAGCAGATAACCATAGGGCCAGCCCAGCTCCGGCATGTTCCAGGCGCCGGCTGTCCGATCGAAGTTCATGCCATAGATCCCGGTGATGAAGGTTAGTGGAATGAATATAGTCGCAATAACAGTCAATACCCGCATGACTTCATTCATGCGGTTGCTGATACTCGACAGGTAGATATCCAGCATACTGCCGGTCATGTCGCGATAGGTCTCCAGTAAATCCATTACCTGAATGGTGTGATCGTAACAGTCACGCAGATACACCATCGTTTCCTGGCGCACCAGAGCATGATCATCCCGTAGCAGCTGATTGAGCACTTCACGCTGCGGCCAGAGCATACGCCGTAACAGAATCAGCTCACGCTTGACGGTGTGGATCATCTCCAGTGTGTCGTGACCGGCAGCCACGAGAATCTGGTCCTCCATCTCTTCCAGCTGCAGGCTAAAATCCTCCAGCACCGGGAATCCCTGGTCAATTACCACGTCGAGCAGGCTGTATAGCAGGTAATCGGTGCCCCGTGAGCGAATGCGGCTGCCGTTCTCCCGCAGTCGGTTGCAGATCGGTTTAAAGGGTTCAAAATCCCCTTCGTAAAAACTAACCAGAAAGGTGCTGCTCATGAAAAAACAGACCTGCCTGACTTCGACGAGATTTGCCTTCATCAGCGGCAACGCCATGACAATAAACAACTGGTCGTCAAAGGGCTCGACTTTAGGCCGCTGACCGGTGTTGAGTACATCCTCCAGCGCCAGCGAGTGTAACTGGAAGGTCTCTCCAAGCTCGTGCAGCGCGGCCTCGGTGGGCCTGCCCTGCACATGGACCCAGGTCATGCTATCCCGCTGCAGGTAGGGGCGGCACTCCGAGGCATCCACGTTATCCCGGATGGTGATTTCATCCGCACGGTAATCGACCAGTTGAATCCGTAGCAGTGCCGCCTCAGTCTCCGGCGCCTCTGTCAGCGTACCCGGGGGTGTCCCGGGGGGATGATACCGTTTCGTGAAAAAAGCCATGCTCCAAATCCCTCGTTCTACCCATAAAATAAAAAACAGTTGAGCGGCGACCGGCAAAGACGACAACGGGCTGCAATTCCGGTACCGGGTTAGACTGATTGACGCCGCTGTCAGTTCTGATTTCTGACTGTCCAGCATCATGCGGTAGCCAGCCTAGCATAATGTTACCAGAGCCTGTTCGCCCGTCTCGCCCGCCTGGGGGCGGGAGTGAAATCTGAAGCAACACACTATTCAATTCGATCAGGTCAGTTACTTTTTCGCGTAATAACTGAATGGCTCTTACCGGATCGTGTGGGTAAATTACCGTTACAGGGCGGTATTCATTCGGCCAACAACCCTGCCATCAGAAGGAATGCATCTTGTCTAAATGGGTTGATTTAGCCGCTCAAATCAGGGGAAGTGCCAAAAATTATTTGAACTCTGTATTCCAGCCAAGCAATATAGGCACCATCCGGAGGGTTTATCCAGGACCCGCCGCCCCATATAAGTATTGTATCGGTGCAGATAGTTTCCTTATTGGAATGATCTGACGAGAATATTGCGTTCTTATTGACGCACACAGGCGTATGGGCCTGCCTGATTTGTATGCCCTGATCTGACTACAAGGAGACACCGCCATGCCTGCACTGGCAGATGGTGAACAAACCATTATTCAAACCGGAAAACTGTCCGCCAGGCAGTTGGTCGCAGCTGTGGTCTTCCTGGCGCTTGCCTTGTGGCTGGCAACCGTTACACCGGGTGTCGAGATTGCCTGGGTCACGTGCACCCTGGTGTTGACCATCTACCTGTTTGCCTTCGAGGTCGTCAGTGTGGATGTTGCCGCCATCAGCATTATGGTGCTGTTGGGGCTGTCGTCGCTACTCGCGCCCTTCATGGGACTGGAGCAGGGGCTGGTCGATACCAAACATCTGTTTGATGGTTTTTCATCCAATGCAGTCATGTCCATCATCGCTGTGATGATCATCGGTGCCGGGCTCGACAAGACCGGCCTTATGGGCAAGGTGGCTGCTTTTATTCTAAAAATCGGCGGTACCACGGAGAAACGCATTATCCCGATCATCTCCGCCACTGTCGGTTTCATATCCTCGTTCATGCAGAACGTGGGCGCTGCGGCCCTGTTCCTGCCGGTTGTTTCACGCATTTCGGCCCGCTCCGGCCTGCCCATGTCACGCCTGCTGATGCCGATGGGCTTTACCGCAATCCTGGGTGGCACCATGACCATGGTGGGTTCCAGCCCGCTGATCCTGCTCAATGACCTGATCCTGACCTCCAACAAGGCCTTGCCCGCAGAGCAGCATATGGAAACCTGGGGACTGTTCTCGGTGACCCCGATCGGGCTGGCGCTGGTGGCATCTGGCATCCTCTATTTTGTTCTGGCGGGCCGCTTCGTATTACCCAAAACAAAGAGTGAAAGTGCGACCACCGGTTCTGATGCCATGCAGTATTTCCAGGATGTGTATGGCGTGAAATATTCACTTTCCGAGCTGGTGGTAACAGACGACAGCAAACTGATTGGCCTGCAATTCGACGATGTGGAAACGCCGTACCGGGTACGTATTATCGCCACCAAAAGTCCGGGAGATGTCAACCGGATCGGCCCGGGCGCACTGGCGCGTGATGTTGATATCAAGGCCGGCATGGTATTGGGCGTGGTTGCCGACCCGGAAGATCTCACTCGCTTTGTAGACGAGTTCGGCCTGAAAAAACGGACAGAGTTGCGTACCTTTGCGAGTGATCTTTCCTCGAGTAAAGCCGGTATCGCCGAAATCGTCATTCCTCCCGGTTCCGGCCTTATTGGCAAGAGTGCGCGCGATCTCTGGATGCGCAAGGCCTATGGCCTGGCGATGATCGGCCTGCACCGCGACGGCAAGACGCTGCGGGAAGGTGATGATATTCGCAATATGCCTTTACAGGCCGGTGACACGCTGGTGGTGCATACACCCTGGGATGTGCTGCCCCGAATCGAGAAAGACAAGAATTTCGTGGTGGTCACCACCGAGTATCCACGCGAGGAGTCGCGCCCGCAAAAGGTGGGATGGGCGGCGCTGTTTTTTGGTATTGCACTGGGCATGGTCCTGTTCACCGACATTCGTCTCTCGGTGGCCTTGCTGACCGGCGCCATTGGCATGGTGTTGTCAGGTGTCTTGAATATCGAGGAAGCCTATGATGCGGTGAGCTGGAAGACCGTATTCCTGCTGGCGTCACTTATCCCCCTGGGGCTGGCCGTGGAGACCAGCGGCACGGCCAAATGGATTGCAGAACAGGTCCTGCTCGTTGTTGGCGATATGCCCATCTGGGTTATACAGCTGGCAGTGGCGGGCCTGGCCACCTTTTTCACGCTGGTGATGTCCAACGTGGGTGCAACCGTGTTGCTGGTACCGCTGGCGGTGAACATTGCCATTGGCGCGGGCGCCAGTCCGGCTGTGTTTGCCTTGACCGTTGCCATCGCTACATCCAACTCATTCCTCATCCCGACGCACCAGGTCAATGCACTTATTATGGGGCCGGGCGGCTATCGCGTCGCGGATTTCATGCGTGCAGGTGGCATCATGACGGTGTTGTTCCTTGTGGTCATGATGCTGATGTTGAATCTGGTTTTTTGAGGTAATCGAGTAATGGAAACGCATGTTCTGACCGAGACCCTGATCTGGAATACCCCGATGGCGGTCTCTGCGACCATTCTGATCGCCACCTTCATCGGCATCTTCACCGAGGGGGTGCACGGATTTCACCGCACAAAATTCGCCATGGGCGGCGGCGGGCTGATGGTCCTGTTCGGCCAGTATTTCGGCTTCTACAGTCCGCAACTGGCGGTGGAGGCCATCGACTGGAACGTGGTGTTTCTGCTCGGCGGCATGATGACCATCGTCGCCATCATGATCCCCACCGGCGGTTTCCAGTCCCTGGCCTATCGGATCGCCGATCTCAGCCGCGGACGCCTGTTCCTGCTGATGGTCATGCTGGGTACGGCGGTTACCGTGATCTCGCTGCTGCTCGATAACGTCACCACCGTAGTCATATTCGGCCCGTTGATCGTATTGATCTGCCAGGCGCTCAAGGTGAGCCCGGTACCCTATTTGCTGGCCGCCGCGCTGTTGTCTGATACCGGTGGTGTGGCCACCCTGGTGGGTGACCCGCCCAACCTGATGATCGGCTCGGCTGCCGGTATCGACTTCAACACCTTCCTGATCCACATGGGCGGCATTGTCCTGGTAGCCTGGCTCGCCATTCTCGCAGTCCTGAAATTGCTGTTCCGCAAGGAGCTGTCGGTGACTCCGGCGCAGCAGGATTTCTCCGGCCAGGGCGAGATTACGGACCGGCGCACCTGGTACGCTGCAGTGGCAATCATGGGGATCATGGTGGTGCTGTTCATTTTCCACCATGCCCTGCACTGGGAACCCTGGTTCGTGGCCGCAATCGGCCTGACTCTGCTGGTGTTCATCGGCAGAAATGTGGAGCTGGACGAGTCCTTCGAGGACGTGGAGATGAGTCTGTTAATGTTCTTTATTTCCCTGTTCGTGGTGGTTGGTGGCGTAGAACACAGTCATTTCCTCGAATACCTTGGCCAGTACATTCGCCCGTTTGTTGAATCGGACCTGCTGCTGGCCGCAATTCTCCTGATGTGGATGGCGGCTATTCTCTCCGCCATGATCGACAACATCCCCTTTACCGCTGCCATGGTACCCATCATCCTCGGTATGGAGCAGCAAGGCATCAATGTTACGCCCCTGTGGTGGTCGCTGGCCATCGGGGTAGGCATGGGCGGTAACGGAACGCACCTGGGTTCCACCGCCAATGTTTTCATCGTAACCCTGTCCGAACGCCTGGCCAAGGACAGCGGCGACGAGAGTCTGCGCATTACCCCCGGACTCTGGTTCAGAAAAGGCACGCCGGCCATGTTGCTGACCCTGCTGGCATCATCCATTACCATGTGGCTGTTCTTCGATTTTTTTGCCAGACCGATATAGTGACCGGGATGTATTACTACGATTTTATTTAATGGCTGCCTGCGGCGAGAGACTCTGCAACGGGAAAAGTGCAAACCTGCCCCACATCTGCAAAAATCAGATTTTGTAAGTGACTGACTGTTTGGAAAATGTGGCACAGGAAATAGATGGTGCCGAGGAGAGGACTTGAACCTCCACCGGGTTACCCCGACTAGCACCTGAAGCTAGCGTGTCTACCAATTTCACCACCTCGGCGCAGTGACGGACAGTTTTTGAATCTGTCTGGCAAGCCGCGAACTGTACCGCCTGATATTTATCTTGTCAATTTAACATTGCAGGCCGCAAACTAACGGGCTTGAAATCTTCCGGCCCTTGCTTATGACCAGAAAAAAGAACATCACCAAATCCAGTACACATGACCCGCATGCCGATCGCGAGGCGGCTCGCTATGAGAAACCGATCGCCAGTCGGGAGTATATCCTTGAGGTCATTACCACGGCAGACCTGCCGGTAAACCGCGAAGGGCTTGAAGAGTTGCTGAAGATCGACTCTGAAGAGGGCGCCGAGGCGCTGCGCCGACGACTGGGGGCCATGGTCCGTGACGGGCAACTGGTGCGTAACCGGCGGGACTGTTATGCGCTCGCCGATCAATTCGACCTGGTCCAGGGGCGTGTTATCGGCCACCGTGACGGGTTCGGATTCCTGGTTTCGGATGACGGGGGGGATGACGTCTACCTCTCTGCCCGCCAGATGCGGGTCCTGTTCCACGACGACCGGGTGATGGTGCGTATTACGGGGGTAGACCGGCGCGGCCGTCGCGAAGGTGACGTGGTCGAAATTCTTAAGCGTAATACGCATTCCGTGGTGGGCCGTTTTTACTGCGAGAGCGGCGTGAATTTCGTGACGCCGGACAGCAAGCGTATTACCCATGACATCGCGATACCCGCCGGCGAGACAAACAATGCCGTCCATGGCCAGATTGTTTCGGTCGAAATAATCAAGCAGCCGGAAAAGCGCAAACCGCCGGTTGGACGGGTGGCCGAGGTATTGGGCGATCACATGGCCCCGGGGATGGAGATCGATATCGCCATCCGCAGCCACGAGATTCCACAGGTCTGGCCGGCCGATGTGGAAAGGGAAATCAGGGTATTTGGCAAGGATGTGCAGGAGGCTGCAATCAGCGGGCGTGAAGACCTGCGTGAGCTGCCGCTGGTTACGATCGATGGCGAGGATGCGCGGGATTTCGATGACGCGGTTTATTGTGAGGAGGCGGGGGAAGGCTGGCGGCTGCTGGTGGCGATTGCAGACGTATCACATTATGTGCACCCGGATACCGGGCTTGACCGTGAGGCCTTTGAGCGCGGTAACTCGGTATATTTCCCCGAACGTGTCATCCCGATGTTGCCGGAAGTGCTGTCCAATGGCTTGTGTTCGCTGAACCCTGGCGTGAATCGCCTCTGTCTTGTCTGTGAAATGATGTTCGACCGGGACGGGCAGATGACGGGTTCGCGCTTTATTAATGGCGTCATGCGTTCACATACGCGGTTTACCTACAATGAAGTCGCTGCGATCCTTGTCGACAGGGACGAACAGGTGCGCCGGCAGCATGAACGGCTGGTTCCGCATCTTGAAAGGCTGTACGGCCTGTACAAGACCTTGCGCAAGGTGCGCAGCGAGCGCGGGGCAATCGATTTCGAGACCACGGAAACGCGCATTGTTTTCGGCGAGGGCCGCAAGATTGAACGTATCGTGCCGCAGGTTCGCAATGAGGCCCACATGCTGATCGAGGAATGCATGATCGCGGCGAATGTTGCCGCGGCAATCTTTCTCGGACAGCATAAAATGCCCACCCTGTACCGCATACATGCTACCCCGTCTGGCGAGAAGGTGACGGATCTGCAGGAATTTCTGAAGGAACTGGGCCTGATCCTGCGGGGGGGCAGCAAGCCATCCGGCAAAAACTACGCGGCTGTCCTGAAGCAGGCCAAGGGGCGGCCGGATGAGCACCTGATCAACACGGTGCTGCTGCGCTCAATGCCGCGGGCTGAATACAACCCGGACAATATCGGTCATTTCGGCCTGGCGCACGAGCACTACGCGCATTTTACCTCGCCAATACGACGTTACCCCGATCTGCTTGTGCACCGCGCAATACGTCACATCCTGTCTGGCAATACAGCGCACACGTTCAAGTACGACCATGCTGCCATGCTGTCGTTTGGAGAGCATTGTTCGACAACCGAGCGGCGTGCAGATGATGCCACGCGTGATGCGGTTGACTGGCTGAAATGTGAATACATGCTCGACAAGATCGGTGAAACCTATGCGGGGGTCATCAGCAGCGTCACTTCTTTTGGAATATTCGTCGAGCTGCAGGATATCTATGTAGAAGGCCTGGTGCACATAACGGCGATGGGTAATGATTATTATCACTTTGATCCTGCTCACCACCGGTTGATGGGGGAGCGGACCAGCAAGATATACCGGCTGGGTGATCAGCTGGACGTTCGGGTCGTGCAGGTCAACCTCGACGAGCGCAAGATAGATTTTGAACTGGCAGAAACAACGCCGGCGAGGGTATCAGGCCCGAAGAAAAGCCGGAAGAGAAGCAGCAAGAAAACCGGGAAGAGGCTCAGCAAGAAAACCGGGAAGAGTCTCAGCAAGAAAAGCAGTAATAAAATCAGTACGGAGGGCGGCGAGAAAGGCCGGGTAACGCGTAAAACCGGCCTGCGCAGGAAAACCCGGGGAGGGTGAGGGCGGCGCTGTGATGTACGCCCCGAACTATTGATCTGCCAGGGCAGGCGTAGCGGTGTGCGCCTGCAGGGCGGCGAGCCGGCCGCGGTGGTTGTCAAGGTAGCGGCCGATGCAATCGGCCCATTTCGAGTTCATCCGGCCGTTCGGGTGACCGTCTCCGGTAACGATCATGTCCCGGGTCAGCGGGAACGAGCAGTTCAGCGCCCTGATCCCGTTTTCGGAAAAGGCCTTCATGAAGACGGCTGCAGCCTTTTCGTTGACACTCAACAGGACAACCAGGAAATCTGCATTGTGCCTCTTGACGAGCTTCTGCATCCCGGAGACCAGGGCAAGCGTGATTTGCCCCGTGGGTTCAGCGTTGTGTTTTCTCCAGCGAATCGAAATCCAGGCATTCTCGAGCAGGGCAACCAGCGCCGAATGCTCTCTCTGCGGAAAGGGCGAGAAATGCAGCAGCGGCTGAAGCTGGATGCGGCTGTTTTCACCGGTCTTCACATAGGGAATATACAAGTCATTCCGGTTGTATCTGGATAGCATGGAAATCCACCCGGGGGTCGCGACGTTGCGGACCCGGTGATGCGCGATCAGGCCATAAATGACCAGCTTGCGCGGCCGGATCGCTGGCAGGACCTCCTGCAGCTTCAGCAGCGACTGCAGCGTACCGTAGCCGCCAACAGCGTAGTTCAGGACTTCCAGATCCGGAAACCTCTCCTGTAACTTCCAGGAAAAGGTTTCATCGTCGGAGATTGCATTTCCGGCCGTATAGGAGCCGCCGATCATGACGAGTTTCGGCTGGGCGTTCAGCGTACCGTCCTGCAGGGGACGGCTCCGGCGGAGCTTGCCGGGCAGGTGCGTGTGGACGATGTCCGGTTGCTGCGCTGAATAGCGAGGTCGCAGAAAACGGCCCTCCTTGAGATCCCAGCCCCTTTGCGGATGAAATTGTGTGATCTTCTCGCGGTTTGCATACTCCTTGAGGAGGCATGGTTGAAAGCCGGCGAGCCGGAGTCCGCCTTCTGCAAGGAGCAGGGCGACCAGGGTTGAGCAGGCAAGCAATAGCAGGTTTTTGCTGTTCACGGCAATTCGCGGGTTGACCGGTTTACATGCAAATGCAGCCGGAAGTGAGTGATTGGGTATTGTAGGGGTATGCCCCACACTGACAAAGTACCGTTTGAAACAGAAGGCCTCAGTACCCCGCGCGTTTACACCCTTGTCAGGGTCGGTATAGTACCAATGAGTACGAAAGTATCCCGACATTCCGGCCTGCGTCCCCGTCCCCTTTGAAGGGGGCGGGACAGGGCGGGGGTAGTGTGATTAAACTTTTTTTACTAATGGGGGGCAAGGTAAGCGATGTCGGCTTACCTTGTTCTTCATTAGTAAGCGTGCATCGCAAACCGGGTATGATTGTGTTTCACAATAAGCAGTGAGGCGTTACGCACATCATGAAAACAGAGTTCGTCTATGGTGTACACGCCGTGGAAAGCCTGGTTGCGAGTCAGCCGGGTTCGCTGGTTTTGCTGACCGTGGCGGCGGGAAAGGCCGATGCCCGCATTGGCGCGCTGCTGGAGCGGGCTGAAGGTGTAGCCATTCCGGTAAGGGAACTCCCGCGCAAGGAACTGGACCGGATGTTTCCAGGGGGGCGGCACCAGGGCGTGGTTGCCACCATCACGGCAGAGACGCGGGAAATGACCGAGAAAGGCCTGCCGGCCTTGCTTGAATCACTGCAGGAACCGGCTTTTCTGCTGGTGCTGGACGGGGTGCAGGACCCGCATAACCTTGGCGCCTGCCTGAGAACGGCGGATGCGGCCGGTGTACACGCAGTCATTATGCCGCGAGACCGTGCCGTGGGCATCACGCCGGTCGTGCACAAGGTTGCCAGCGGTGCGGTGCAGTCGGTCCCGGTGTTTACGGTCACCAACCTGGCGCGCACCCTGCGCCAGCTCAAGGACCTTGGTATCTGGATTTTTGGTGCCTCTGACGCGGCTGAGCAGTTGCTGTATGCGACCGACCTGGGCGGTCCGGCGGCCTTTGTTCTTGGTGGCGAGGGCAAGGGTCTGCGCCGTCTGACCAGCGACCTCTGTGATTATCTGATCGCGATACCCATGGCCGGCCGGGTGGAGAGTCTCAATGTGTCCGTCGCCGCCGGGGTGCTGTTATTCGAGGCGCGCCGGCAGCGGGGTCTGAAATAACCAGTGTCCATCCATATAAGCAGTTATTTTACTTTTGAAGAACTTAAGCTAACACATTGTTTTCCGGGTGCGTACTAATCCCTGCAGGGCCGAATTCATTCGGCCAATACTGGCCGGCCGAATGAATTCGGCCCTGCAGTTCATTCTGGGTTGCTGAACGTTCGTGATTTTATCAGCACATTCAGCGCCATAGATTGCATCCCCATTCCCGCTCACGTAGAATGCGCGCTCTTCAAAGCGGCTGCCTGGCAGCTGAAAACATAACTCCTTGCTTTCCGCACAGGCAGAAAGCTGCCAATCCATAAGGGGATTTAGATGAGACATTACGAAGTCGTGTTTCTGGTCCACCCTGACCAGAGTGAACAAGTGCCCGCCATGATCGAGCGTTACAAGACGACCATTGAATCCAACGGTGGCGCAGTTCATCGGCTGGAAGACTGGGGCCGACGTCAGCTGGCCTACCCGATTCAGAAATTGCACAAGGCGCATTACGTGCTGATGAATTTTGAGTGCGGTACCGCTGAACTCGAAGAACTCAACAGTGCCTTCCGTTTTAACGACGCAGTCCTGAGGAATATGGTGATTAGCCGCAAGGAGGCCGTTACCGAACCTTCACTGCTGGTCAAGCGTGCGGATGACAGACACGAAAGGGAAGAGAGGCAGGAGACACCTGCTGTTGCTGAAGCTGCCAGAGAGGCAGACAAGAGTGACGTATCTGGGAGTGAAGCTGCTGAGACCGATGCGTCTGATGCAGAGACTGCAGATGATGAAGCTGCGGATGAGCATGCAGTTACCCCTGAATAAACCGGTTGATGACAAAGAGGATAATCCATGGCCAGTTATTATCGCCGCCGTAAATTTTGCCGTTTCACGGCCGAAGGCACCAAGGAAATTGATTACAAGGATCTTACTGTACTGAAGCAGTATGTTTCAGAGACCGGCAAGATCGTACCGAGCCGCATTACCGGTACCAAGGCAAAATACCAGCGCCAGCTGTCGACGGCGATCAAGCGTGCCCGGTATATCGCACTGTTGCCGTATACTGACGCGCACTCGCACTAGGCGGCAAGCCGGTTAACGGATACCAGCCTGTATTTGATGCAGGCACGGTGGTGAATTGATGAAGGCCCTGGCTGCTTACATTGTCACGGGACGCTGGCAGGCAATACTGGTAACCACCGTCAGCGGTGTACTGGCGTTTTTATTTCCGCCGGTCAGTAGCCTGTTGAATTACCTGGCCGCTGCTGCTGTGGCCCTGGTGACACTGCACGTAGGCAAGGCGCAGGGGCTGCAGGTTCTGGCCATATCCTCCCTGCTTATCCTGCTGTTTTACCAGCTGGTGGGCATACAGGCCGCCGTGATCGTGGTAACGCTGGTAATGTTGTGGCTGCCCTGCTGGTTAATCGCAGCAGTACTGCAGCAAACAGGGAGTCTGGGACATGCGTTAAAGGCGGCATCGCTGTTCGGGGTCTGCCTGCTGCTCTTGCTCTATGCCTTTTTTGGCGACCCGGCACCGTGGTGGCTGGAGCGCTTGAATGAAATTGAAGCCGTGCTGAAGGAGGCGGGTTTCAATGTGCAGGGATTGACCGGTGATCAGGTGCTGCAGGGTATTGCTGCACTGATGTCCGGTGTAGTGCTGGCGTCACTGGTGCTGGGCATCACAGCCAGTTTGCTGCTGGCCCGCTGGTGGCAGTCCGTGCTGGTACACCCGGGCGGCTTCCGGGATGAATTTTATCAGCTCAGGCTGGGGGTGCATGCCGGCTTGTTCACGCTGGGTATTATGTTGCTCACCCGGGTGTTGCAGGGAACGGCCAGCGACCTGGTCACGCAGCTGGCGATGATTTTGCTGGTGCCTTACATGCTGACCGGGCTGGCGGTTATACATAGTCTGCTCAGGCAAACCGGGCGCAGCAGCGGCTGGTTGACTGCTGTTTATATTATTCTTGCTTTTGTGCCGCAGACCATGCTGTTTCTTGCAGGTGGTGGCTTACTGGATACATGGATCGATTTTCGCCGACGGTTGGGCGGATCCGGGATGAAACACTGAACGCGTTGTTTTTATAGAGGTGGTAACAATGGAAATTATTCTGCTTGAGAAAATCGAAAACCTTGGCGCCATGGGTGACAAGGTGACTGTAAAACCGGGTTACGGTCGAAATTACCTGGTTCCAAAGGGAAAGGCTGCGCCTGCCACGGCGGAGAATATTGCCGAGTTCGAGGCCAGGCGGGCCGAGCTTGAAAGGGCCTCTGCAGATGCGTTGACAGCGGCAAAAGCGCGCCGTGATCAGCTTGCAGACATGCATATAACCATTGCCGCCAAGGCCGGTGATGAAGGTAAATTATTCGGTTCAATCGGTACGACAGATATTGCCAGCAGTCTTGCCGAGTCCGGTGTAACGGTCGAGCGCAACGAAGTGCGCCTGCCGGAAGGCGCCTTTCGCATGCTGGGTGACTATGAGGTGCAGTTGCATCTTCATACCGATGTCAATGCCACAATAATGCTGACGATTGAAGCAGAATAATAAAAACAGTCTGCATTAACTGCTGCAAGTTCCCGTAACTGAACAGGTAATAGAAGGCTCCCTGTTGCCGGCTGTTGTTTTTTTTCGGGTTTGCCCTGCGAACGCATAAACAGCGTCCAAAAGCAATGGTGTGATTCATAGTGGTTTGTGCTATTTATTGGCACGCCCTAACGGGGTACCGACTCTCATAAAAAATATATCTATGGCCGAATCGCTTCGATCCGCAGACGTCATTCAGACCGATATGGAGGCACTCAAGGTGCCACCGCATTCCTTGCAGGCCGAGGAGGCGGTGCTGGGCGGCCTTATGCTGGATAACTCGGGCTGGGATACGGTTGCGGACCTTGTTACGGAAGAAGATTTCTATCGACGCAATCATCGTCTGATCTTCAGGGCGATCGCCAGTCTTGCCGACAAAAACAATCCCCTCGATGCCGTCACGCTCTCCGAGTGGCTGGAGCAGAACGCGCTGTTGCAGGATGTTGGCGGGCTGGGCGCCCTGGGCGCGCTGGCGCAGAACACGCCGAGTGCGGCCAATATCAAGGCCTACGCCGAAATTGTGCGTGAGAATTCCGTGATGCGGCAGCTGATCGGGGTCGGCAACGAGATTGCCGGTAGCGCGTTTCAGACAGAAGGCCGGGATTCTGCCGCCTTGCTGGATCATGCAGAGAAACTGGTGTTTGAAATTGCCGAGCGTGGCAGTCGTGGCCGGCGTGGATTCAGAAGTATCCGTGAACTGCTGGGTATCGCCGTCGACCGCATTGACAAACTTTTCCAGCAGGATGATCCGATTACCGGTGTACCCACCGGTTTTGATGACCTCGACGCAAAAACGGCGGGTTTGCAGCCGTCGGACCTGATTATCGTGGCCGGCCGTCCCTCCATGGGCAAGACGACCCTGGCCGTGAACTTTGCCGAGAATGCGGCCATCAAGCATCAAATACCGGTTGCGATTTTCAGTATGGAAATGCCCGGTGAGCAGCTGGCGCTGCGCATGATGTCCTCGCTGGGACACATCGACCAGCACAAGATCAGAACGGGCCGGCTGGATGATGATGATTGGCCCAGGCTGACGTCGGCCGTCAGCCTGCTGGACTCGGCGCCGATCTTCATCGACGACACCCCGGCGCTGTCCCCGACTGAACTGCGTTCACGGGCGCGCCGTCTCAAGCGCGAGCACAACCTGGGCTTGATTGTTATCGATTACCTGCAATTGATGCAGGTCAGCGATTCACGTGAAAACCGGGCCACGGAGATTTCCGAAATTTCCCGCAACCTGAAGGCCCTGGCAAAGGAGCTGAGTGTGCCGGTGGTGGCGCTCTCGCAGCTGAATCGAAGTCTTGAACAGCGCACCGACCGGCGGCCGGTGATGTCAGACCTGCGTGAGTCGGGTGCCATCGAGCAGGATGCCGACGTCATTATGTTTATATACCGTGATGAGGTCTATAACGAGGACAGCCCCCATAAGGGACTGGCCGAGGTCATAATCGGCAAGCAGCGTAACGGGCCCATCGGCAAATGCATGCTGACATTCCGTGGACAGTTCACGCGTTTCGAAAATTACGCTGCGGATACCTACTACCAGGACAGCGAATATTCCTGATGCGTCCGGCCCAGGCGCGCATCAATCTGCAGGCCCTGCAACATAACTTCAGTCGTGTCCGGGCGTTGGCTCCTGACAGCAAGATCATGGCCATTATCAAGGCCAATGCCTACGGCCACGGGCTGGTGCCGGTGGCGCAGGCACTCAGGGGCCGGGATGCCTTTGGTGTGGCCTGCCTGGAGGAGGCGATTTCCCTGCGTGAAGCCGGATTTGACCGGCGTATCGTGTTGCTTGAAGGATTGTTCGGCGCGGATGACCTTGCGCTGATTCATGGTTACCGGCTCGATGTGGTGATTCACCACGTCAGCCAGGTGGAAATGCTCGAGCAGGACCGGCTGGCAGGGCCGCTGGATGTCTGGCTGAAGATCGATACCGGGATGCACCGCCTGGGATTTGCCCCGGACCAGGTCGCGGCGGTGAGCAAACGCCTCGAAAGATTGCCGCAGCCCGGCTGCGTGCGCTACATGTCTCATTTCGCCTGTGCCGACGAGCCGGACAACCCCGCCACGCAGATTCAGCTCGACCGCTTCGAAGAGGCCTGTGCGGGTTTCAGGGGGGAGCGCAGCCTGGCCAATTCGGCAGCCGTGCTGGCCTGGCCCGCCAGCCACTGTGACTGGGTCCGCCCGGGCATCATGCTGTATGGCAGTTCGCCATTGCCCGGGAGAACTGCGCAGGACCTCGGTCTGCAGCCTGTGATGACGCTTGCCACCCGCCTGATTGCCGTCAAGCCGTGCAACACGGGTGCGGCCATCGGTTATGGCGGCGACTGGACCTGTCCTGAAGACATGCCTGTAGGCGTTGCGGCGATGGGTTACGGTGATGGCTACCCGCGTCACGCGGCCGCTGGTATGCCGGTGCTGGTGAGCGGGAAACGCTGCGCCCTGATCGGGCGCGTTTCAATGGATATGATTTGTATTGATCTGCGCACGCAGCCGGACGCAAAGGTCGGCGATGAAGTCATCCTCTGGGGCGAGGGTTTGCCGGTGGATGAAGTCGCACAGCAGGCCGGCACCATTTCCTATGAACTGCTTTGTGGCGTGGGCAGCCGGGTACAGTTCGAGTATTGCAGCTGAATGTTTTCGGCTGTCTTTATCTGAGAAAATGGCCAAACCCAAAACAAGCTATCACTGCAGTGCCTGTGGCGCACAGTTTCCGCAATGGGCGGGACAGTGTGGTGACTGCGGTGCCTGGAACACCCTTGGTGAGGCGGTCGCGGTCGTCAAGCCGGCCTCCGGGCGTTTTGCCGGTTTCCCGGGCAGCAGCAGTATCACGGTCATGCAATTATCGGCGGTTACGCCTGGCGCGCAACAACGCTATTCAACCGGCATGGGGGAACTCGACCGTGTCCTGGGCGGCGGCCTGGTGTCGGGGTCGGTGGTGTTGATTGGCGGTGATCCGGGAATAGGCAAATCCACCCTGTTGCTGCAGGTCATGGCAACCCTGTCGGCGGCGATGCCCGCGCTCTACGTAACGGGCGAGGAATCACCGGAACAAATTGCCATGCGTGCCGAACGGCTCGGTATCAAGGGTGATAATGTCCAGTTGCTGTCAGAAACATCGACTGAGCAGATTATTGAAACGGCGTGCCGGGAAAGGCCCCGGGTGATGGTGCTGGATTCCATCCAGACCCTGTACACGGAGGCGCTGCAATCCGCCCCGGGTTCGGTGGCGCAGGTTCGGGAAAGCGCTGCACAACTGGTGCGCTTTGCCAAGCAGTCCGGCACGGCCATGTTCCTGGTGGGCCATGTGACCAAGGAAGGCACGCTGGCCGGGCCGCGCGTGCTGGAACACATGGTGGACACGGTATTGTATTTCGAGGGTGATCCGGGTGACCGCTTCCGCATACTGCGCGCCATCAAGAACCGTTTTGGTGCGGTCAATGAACTGGGCGTGTTTGCAATGGCGGAGACCGGTCTGAAAGAGGTCAGCAATCCATCAGCGATTTTTCTTTCACGCCATGAGACGCCGGTGCCCGGCAGTGTCGTCATGGTGGCATGGGAGGGGACGCGCCCCATGCTGATCGAGGTGCAGGCGCTGGTGGATCAAAGCCAGTTTGGGAACCCGCGCCGGGTGACGCTGGGGCTGGAGCAGAACCGGCTGTCCATGCTGCTGGCGGTACTGCACCGTCATGGCGGGCTGCTGCTGGGTGACCAGGATGTATTCGTCAATGTGGTCGGTGGTGTCCGTGTCAGCGAGACGGCGGCAGACCTTGCGGTGTTGCTTGCGGTGATGTCGAGTTTCAGGGATCGCCCGTTGCCGGGTGGTCTTGTGGTCTTCGGCGAGGTGGGGCTGTCGGGTGAACTACGCCCGGTTCCGAATGGCCAGGAACGACTGCGCGAGGCGGCCAAGCACGGTTTCCAGCACGCGATTATCCCGGCAGCCAACAAGCCCAGGCAAGTCGTGAAGGGGCTTGAGGTGACTGCTGCAAGCCGCCTGTCAGAGGTGCTCGACAAGATCGCCAGTGACTACTGATGTGGCTTCCGCAGGCCGTGTCAGTCTTCCTGTTTATCCAGGTTCAGTGACAGGGAGTTGATGCAGTAACGCTGGCCGGTCGGTCCCGGGCCATCATTGAAGACATGGCCAAGGTGTGCCCCGCATTTCCTGCAGCTGACCTCGACACGCTGCATACCGTGGCTGCTGTCTGTGGCCATGGCTATGTTTTCTTCCGTGTCGGGCCGGGTGAAACTTGGCCAGCCACTGCCGGAATCAAATTTGTCCCCGGAGCTGAACAGGGGTGCATCACAGCAAATACATCGAAACACGCCCTTGTCCTTGCAGTCAGTGTAGATGCCGGTAAACGGGCGTTCCGTTCCCTTGCGGCGGGTTACCTCGTACTGTTCGGGCGTCAGTTGCTCGCGCCACTCCGCATCGGTCTTTTCAGTCTTGTCACTCATGTAAGTCACTGCCTCCGGTATAGATGCGTGCCGCAGCGTTTTGCTTCCGGTCGGGAAATTCTCTTGCGGTGGCGATACCAATCCCGGCCTCGGCCCGCGCCTGTTCATCCGGGTCGTTTTGGGCGGCATTTTCAGCCCATTGAAGGAATTCAGCTACCGCGGCGACTTGCTGCTCAGCCGGCAGGGATTTCAGGTAGTCGCTGTGCCGCGCCTTGGCCTTGTAGCCTTTAATAACATCAAGATTGAATAACAGCTTCATGCGCCTGGTTCCTCATCTGTGCTGTCTGCGTGTGACTTCAATGCCGGGTAAATGCGGACTGTTTTGACTGTGTTTTTCCTGGTCTGGATGATGTCTACCGGGTGATTATCCAGCAACAGGCTGGTGCCGGTTCCGGGGATCATTTCAAGCTGTTCGGTAATCAGGCCATTCAGCGTTTTCGGCCCGTCGGTCGGGAGTTTCATCTGCAGGGCCGTGTTTAATACGCGGATATTGATAGACCCTTCCACCAGCCAGCTGCCATCGTCCTGTGGAATAATGTTTTCAAGCTGTGCCGCCGGGTCCGAGGTGAATTCACCGACAATTTCTTCCAGAATATCTTCCAGGGTCACCAGCCCCAGGATATCGCCATACTCGTCTACCGCGAAGCCGATACGTCGCTTCTCGTGCTGGAAGTTCAGCAGCTGTTTGTTGAGCGAGGTGTTTTCGGGAATGAAATAGGGTTCGTGCGCAATCTGTTGCAGCGAATCCCGGTCGAGTTCGTCCCGGTATAGCAGCGGCAGTACGTCACGCATGTGCAGGATACCGACCACCTGATCGATGCTTTCCCGGTACAGGGGTAAACGGGTGTACTGGCTGGCGGAGAGGGCCGTTGCCGTCGTCTCCCAGTCATCATCAAGGTTGATGCCGGTTATTTCATTACGTGGCACCATGATGTCTTCAACGGTTACTTTCTCAAGGTCTATCAGGTTTAACAGCATGGACTTGTGGCGCCTGGGGATCAGGGCGCCGGCCTCGATCACTACTGTTCGCAATTCCTCCTTGGTCAGCGCCTGCGAGGCCTGGTCGCCGGGAGATACGCCGAATAGTTTCAGTACAAGGTTGGTGGCCGCATTCAACAGCCATACAAGCGGGTAGAGCAGCTTCATCAGCGGGATGTAGACCCAGGCCGCCGGGAAGGCGATGCGTTCCGGGTGCAAGGCCGCGAGTGTTTTCGGGGTGACCTCGGCAAACAGCAGGATGATGACGGTCAGCACCATGCCACCGGCAAATACATAACCGGCATCGTTATAGAGGCGCAACGTGATCAGGGTCATCAGGATGGAGGCCAGTATGTTGACGAAATTGTTTCCCAGCAGGATCAGGCCAATCAGGCGATCCGGGCGTTGCAACAGCGTCTCCACGCGAATGGCGCCGCTGTGTTGCTTGTCTGCCAGGTGGCGCAGCCGATAACGGTTCAGCGTCATCAGGCCGGTCTCGGAACCGGAAAAGAAGGCAGACAGCAGTATCAGGAGAACCAGCGCCAGCAACAGCACGCTTAGGGGGACGTCGTCCAAACGGGGACAGCCTCTATTCGATGAACAAGCCTGTATGGTACTGGAATCAGGGGTATAAACCAGCCCTGTTAGTTATTCAGAACCAGTTCCAGTACGAATTTGCTGCCGAAATAGGCCAGCATCAGGAAGGCAAACCCCCAGAGAGTCCAGCGTATGGCCACCCGGGACCGCCAGCCAAAACGCCAGCGCCCCCAGAGTAACAGGGCAAATACCACCCAGGCGGCGATGGACAGCGTGGTCTTGTGGACCAGGTGTTGCGCGAAGATGTCCTCCAGGAACAGGATGCCGGTTACCAGTGCCAGTGAGAGCAGGATAAAGCCGACGCCGATCATATGGAATAACAGGGTTTCCATGGTCTGCAGCGGCGGCAGGGCCCGGATAAAACCACCCGGCGAACGGTTGCGCAGGTGGTAGTCCTGGATGGCCAGCAGGATGGATTGCAGCGCCGCAAGCCCGAGAATGCTGTAGGCAAGCAGGGACGTCAGGATATGGGTGTTCAGCTGCCAGGACGCCGTTGCCTCCGTGATGATGTGTTGCTCGGGGTAAGCCAGTTGCAGTCCGATCGTCAGCGCCGTTATCGGGAACAGCGCGATGCCCAGGTTTTCAACCGGTTCGATTAAAGCAGCCAGCAGCAATAGCAGGGCGGTTGTCAGGGCAATCAGTGAGGCGGCATTGAAAAACCCCAGGTTGAGACCGGCGGCAGTCAGTATCGAGGGGTAGAGCAGCATGCCATGCATCAGGATGGCAGTACCCCCGGATATGAATATCGGCGTGCGATAGCAGTCGCCGCACGCGGGGTTCCGGGCCAGTCGCGTGATCAACATACCGCTGGCGAGCAGGTAGAGCATAATGGCCAGCAGGCCGGGCAGGGTCGGGTTCATGCGCTGATCATCGCACAACTCCCCGGTGCATTGAAGTGTGTGTGCCGGCGTGCCGGGAAAGGGTTTTACCCGGGTGTGTTTTTTTCAAGTTATAATCATGCGCCCCGGAATCCTGCTATGGGCCAATATCATGTTTGACAATCTCAGCGAACGACTCGCGAAAACCATCAAGAACCTGCGTGGCCAGGGGCGTCTTACCGAAGACAATATCAGCGAGGCCCTGCGCGATGTACGCATGGCCCTGCTGGAAGCCGATGTGGCCCTGCCTGTCGTCAAGGGCTTCATTGACCGGGTAAGGGAGCGGGCCCTGGGGCAGGAGGTGCTGAAGAACCTGTCGCCGGGACAGGCACTGATCAAGGTTGTCCATGATGAACTGCAACGAATCATGGGAGAGTCGAATGATGCACTTGACCTGAGTGTGCGTCCGCCGGCAGTGATCCTGATGGCCGGCCTGCAGGGCTCCGGTAAAACAACCAGTAGTGCAAAGCTCGCGCGTATGTTGAAGGCGCGCCACAAGAAGTCCGTATTGCTGGCCAGCTGTGATATTTACCGGCCTGCGGCTATTGAGCAGCTGGAGACGCTTGCTAAGGAAGTGGATGCCGTGTTTTTCCCGAGCAGTGCCGATCAGGACCCGGTGACGATCGCCTTGAACGCCGTAGATCATGCGCGTAAACAGCATCTCGATGTGGTGATTATCGATACCGCCGGACGTCTGCATATTGATGATGAGATGATGGCCGAGATCAAGCGCGTGCATGCAGCGGTGAACCCGGTGGAAACATTGTTCGTAGTAGACAGCATGACAGGACAGGATGCGGCCAACACGGCACGCACGTTCAACGATGTATTGCCGTTGACCGGTGTAATTTTAACCAAGGCCGACGGTGATGCGCGTGGTGGTGCGGCACTGTCGATCCGGGAAATTACCGGCAAGCCGATTAAATTTATCGGTGTTGGCGAGAAGATCGATGCACTGGAGCCGTTTCACCCGGACCGGATTACTTCACGCATCCTGGGAATGGGCGATGTACTCAGCCTGGTTGAAGAGGCAGAGCAGAAGGTTGACAAGGAGAAGGTTGAAAGGCTTGCCAAAAAAATATCCCAGGGCAAGGGCTTTGACATGAGTGATTTTCAGGACCAGCTCAACCAGATGTTGAGCATGGGCGGGCTTGCCGGCCTGATGGACAAAATGCCGGGGGCAGGGCAGATGCCGAAGAATGCCATGGCCGATGACAGGCAGGTGCATCGTATGATTGCGATAATTAATTCAATGACGCCGCAGGAGCGCAGTTTTCCAGGTGTTATCAAGGGCTCACGCCGGCGTCGTATCGCGGCCGGTTCCGGCACCCAGGTTCAGGATGTCAATCGTTTGCTGAAGCAGCACCTGCAAATGCAAAAGATGATGAAGAAGATGTCCAGGGGCGGTATGGGTAAAATGATGCGTGCAATGAAAGGGAAAGGGGGTGGAATGCCACCGGGGATGCCGTTCTAGGTATAGCAGGGCAAGGTTTTCCTGTGCCGCAAAGAAAAACGGTGGCCAGGGCCACCGCTTGATAATGCGCTCGTTGGTATCATTACAATTATTATGTTTTAGTGATGATTCCGTTGCGCAACCCCATTTTTTTCTTGTGCAATGACCTCTTTATGGTTCTGTGCTCTTTCGGGTTCCTACTCCCCCGCACTTGTTCTGATTGTTCTTGTCCGGCTTGCTCACTTAGAGATAATGCAATCAACATGCCAATAAGATTAATTCTTTTAATACAAGCTACTTGGCGCAGCTGATGGGGGTGCTAGAGGGTGTTGGGGTATTTCAAAGTAAGGGATGTCGACAGTTAAGCCCAAGGGTCTGAGCGCCATGGAATATGAAATAAATCATGTAAAACAATCAAATATAATTTTTTCGGGGATCCTGCCGCACTCCGGCCGGGTTTGTAAGGTATTCCGACGTGGCGTAAGAGTGAATCACTGACAGGAAAATGCGCTGTGTATTGGCTTGCATTCCAGTTTAGTCAAGCAGGGCTTCACATTCCCGCGAAATAGCGTAGAATTACGCGGTTTTCACACTCTCGAAGTCCGGCGGTTAGCCGGGCTGGCAGGATTACACGCTTAGTAAAGGATGCGAATTTTATGGTGACGATCAGAATGGCACGCGGTGGTGCAAAGAAGCGCCCTTTCTACCACATTGTAGTAGCCGACAGCCGGGAAAGTCGGGACGGACGTTGTATCGAACGCATTGGCTTTTTCAACCCGATTGCAACCGGTGGTGAGGAGCGTCTGAGGATTGACACAGCGCGTACTGAATACTGGAGTTCCAGGGGTGCACAGCTTTCACCGCGAGTAAGCAGTCTTCTCAAGGGTTACCAGCAGGCGCAATAGGTTTTTTTGTCCGGTAGGTAGTTTCTGGCCGGGAATACGATGGCAACTGACAGGAATACCCCGGCAGACAGCCCGCTTGTAATGGGCGAGATCGGAAGGCCATACGGGGTCAAGGGCTGGGTACACATTGCCACGTATACCGCACACCCGGAAAATCTTCTCGAGTATCAGCCGTGGTACTTGCACAGGCAGGGCCAGTGGCAAACGGCAGAGTTTGTCAATGCCCGACACCACGGGAAGGGTCTGGTTGTGCAGTTTGCGGGTTGTCATGACCGTGATGCAGCCGATGCGCTGAAGGGGATCGAGATCGGGATTTACCGCAATCAATTGCCCGCAACCGGTCGTGATGAGTATTACTGGAGTGACCTGGTGGGTTTGCAGGTCATTACGCAAGACAACAGGGTGCTGGGTGTCGTGGATCACCTGATCGAGACCGGTGCCAATGACGTCCTGGTGGTAAAAGGTGAACAGGAATTCCTGGTTCCCTTTATCCAGGGACAGGTTGTAGAGGCAGTGGATCTTGAAGCCCGTGAAATACGGGTTGATTGGGATCCCGATTACTAGACGGGCTGACGATGCGCATTGATGTCGTTACCCTGTTCCCCGAAATGGTTCGGGAATGTGCCGCTTACGGTATACAGGGGCGGGCAATCAAGCAGGGTCTGCTTGGACTGGAAACCTGGAATCCCAGGGATTACAGCGAAGACAGGCACGGCGGTGTTGATGACCGGCCCTACGGCGGCGGCCCGGGTATGGTGATGCAGGTGCAGCCTTTGCGGGCTGCAATCCGTGCAGCACGGGCAGCAGGAGTAGCGGCACCGGTGATATATCTGTCACCGCAGGGCCGCAGGTTTGACCAGCAGAAGGCGCTGGAGCTGGCCGGGCTGGAGCGATTGATCCTGGTGGCCGGTCGCTACGAAGGTATTGATGAACGCATCATCGACATGGAAGTGGATGAGGAGCTGTCAATTGGCGACTATGTGCTGAGCGGAGGCGAGTTGCCGGTACTGGTGGTCATGGATGCCCTGACGCGTCTGCTACCCGGGGTGCTGGGTGATGAGGATTCGGCGCAGAATGATTCCTTCATGGATGTTCTGCTGGAATACCCGCACTATACGCGGCCGGAGGAAATAGACGGAAAGCGCGTCCCGGACGTATTGCTCGGCGGCAACCACAGCTTGATTGACCGCTGGCGCAGGAAGCAGGCGCTGGGAAGGACCTGGCAGAAGCGCCCTGATTTGCTGGAAGCCCTGCAGCTGGATGCAGGGCAGCAGGAATTATTGAACGAATTTATTAACGATACGAACAGTGTGAATGAAACCGAGGATTGAGTCATGGGTAACATCGTTGAACAGATCGAGCAGGAACAGTTGAAAAAGGATATCCCGGATTTCAGCCCCGGTGATACAGTTGTTGTACAGGTCAAGGTAAAGGAAGGTAACCGTGAGCGTCTGCAGGCCTTTGAAGGTGTTGTTATCGCCAAGCGTAACCGCGGCCTGAACTCGGCCTTTACCGTTCGCAAGATCTCGCACGGCGAAGGCGTGGAAAGGGTCTTCCAGACACACAGTCCTTCAATCGGCTCAATCAAGGTCAAGCGCAGGGGTGATGTGCGCCAGGCCAAGCTTTACTACCTGCGTGAGCTTTCCGGCAAGTCTGCACGGATCAAGGAAAAGCTTTCCTGAAAGCCACGCCGGTCAATCTGACTGCTAAAATAACGGGTACCCCTAAAAGGGTACCCGTTTTTGCTTACAGTAATGCAAGTACGTCGAGGGAGGCAGGAGAAGGTGAGACCGGGAACCGGTCGAGAGGCTGGCCAGGGCCACGCCGGGAGCGCGCCTCCACGTTGCAACGCTGCTTGTAGGAGCGCCTCGCAGGCGCGATAACCTTGTATGAGCCCTGTCGCGCCAGCGAGGCGCTCCTACAAAACTGATTAACATCGATGGGGCGCTGACCCGGGCTAAGGTAAGGTGATTCTATGAATAAACCTGCAAACCCATATTCGTTGGTCATTGACTCGCCGCTCGGCAGGCTTGGTCTCCTGATCGTGGATCAGCTAATCCATCGTCTTGATTATCTGGACATTTCCACGCGCCTGCGCGCGGCCAGCAGTGCTTTCGAGCACAGGGTCGTGCAGCAACTGGAAAACTATTTCGAGCGCCCGGGCTCGCACTTCAGCGTGCCATTTGAGTTGGCCGGTACCCCGTTCCAGCAGCGTGTCTGGCAGGCATTAACACGGATCCCGGCCGGAGAGACCCTCACCTATGGTGAACTGGCCGCCAGACTCGACAGTGGCGCGCGAGCGGTCGGCAATGCCTGCAGGCGCAATCCGGTTTCCATTATCGTGCCCTGTCACAGGGTCGTGGCCGCCGGCGGTATCGGTGGTTACTCCGGCAGCACCTCTGGCCCGGTGCTGGATCGTAAACGCTGGCTGCTGGATCATGAAAATCAGCTCGTTCCGGCCTTGAAAAAGCCCGCCGTGGCCCCACGTAGTATCTAGACAAGGAAAACCGGAGGAATATACCCGCATGACCGTCGAAACCCAGAAAGAAACGCTCGAATTCCAGACCGAGGTGAAGCAACTGCTTCAGCTCATGATCCACTCTCTGTACTCCAACAAGGAAATTTTCCTGCGCGAGCTGGTATCCAACGGTTCTGATGCCTGCGACAAGCTGCGCTTTGAGGCGCTCGGCAATGACAGCCTCTACCAGGGTGATACCGGTCTGCGCATCCGGGTCGATTACGACAAGGATGCCCGGACGGTAACCGTCACCGATAGCGGCATTGGTATGACGCGTGACGAGGTTGTCGACAATATCGGTACCATCGCCAAGTCCGGTACCCGCCAGTTTTTTGAATCCCTCACCGGTGAGCAGGCCAATGATACACAGTTGATCGGACAGTTCGGCGTGGGCTTTTATTCCAGCTTTATTATCGCCGACAAGGTGACGTTGACCACCCGCAAGGCCGGTCTCCCGGCAGAGCAGGGTGTGCGCTGGACATCCGGCGGCGAGGGCGACTTCACGCTGGAGACGGTAGCAAGAGAGATGCGTGGTACCGAGGTCGTGCTGCACCTGCGAGAGGGCGAGGATGAGTTCCTCAATGGTTTCCGCCTGCGCAATATCATCCATAAATATTCCGACCATATCCCGCTGCCGAT
>Ga0210123_1000371_pt1 | contig 28695 bp, 18 predicted proteins | sample Muzzi_PWB_D2_FD_185535 | JGI IMG/M metagenome (GOLD analysis project Ga0210123, IMG submission 185535) | Wetland microbial communities from San Francisco Bay, California, USA, that impact long-term carbon sequestration - Muzzi_PWB_D2 (SPAdes) | ecosystem: Environmental > Aquatic > Marine >... | reverse complement strand
CGTTGCTCGACCCGCTGGTACATGGCGTCGATCAGGTCGCCGTACTTGTCGTCGATCACCCGGCGCTTGACCTTCTGGGTCGGGGTCAGCTCGCCGCCTTCGATGGTGAACTCGTTGGGGACCAGCTCGAAGCCGACGATCTGCTCGTAGTGGGCGAGGCTGGCGTTGACCTTCCGCAGCTCGTCGTCGATCAGCGCGCGCACCTCTTCGTGGCCGGCGATGCCGGCCGGGTCGGAGGCGGAGAGGCTCAGACCCTTGCTGTCGCCCCAGGCGGCGATGCCCTCGAAGTCGGGCACGATCAACGCCGTCAGGACCTTCCGCCGGTCGCCGATGATCACCGCCTGGCCGATGAAGCGGCTGGTCTTGAGCTGGTTCTCGATCGGCGCCGGGGCGATGTTCTTGCCGTAGGCGTTGACGATGATCTCCTTCTTCCGGTCGGTGATCCGCAGGAAGCCTTCTGAGTCGATCTCGCCGATGTCGCCGGTGTGGAACCAGCCGTCGGCATCGATCGACTCGGCGGTCGCCTCCGGCTTGTTCCAGTAGCCGCGCATGGTGTTCGGGCCGCGCGAGAGGATCTCGCCGTCCTCGGCGATCTGGACCTCGACGCCCGGGAGCGGCGGCCCCACGGTGCCCAGCTTGACCGCCTCCGGCGTGTTGACCGCGATCACGGGCGAGGTCTCGGTCAGGCCGTAGCCCTCGTAGATCCGGATGCCGGCGCCCCAGAAGAACTCGCCGATCTCCTTGGCGAGCGGTGCGCCGCCCGAGAAGGCGAAGAGGAACCGGCCGCCGAGGCGGTCCTTGATCTTGCCGAACACCAGCTTGTCGGCCAGGGCCAGACGGATGCCCAGGAGGCCCGGCGGGGTCTCGCCCCGCGTGCGGTAGGGCAGGGCCTCGCGCGCCACCCCCTCGGCCCAGGCGAAGATCTTCTGCTTGACGCCCGAGCTGCGGGAGACGTTCTCCTGGATCTTGCCCAGCACCTTCTCGTAGACCCGGGGCACCGAGACGAAGAGTTGCGGCTTGACGAGCCCCAGGTCCTCGGCCAGGTTCTGCACCGACTCGGCATAGGCGACCGAGCACCCCTGGTGGAAGTAGCAGTAGTCGATCATGCGCTCGTACGAGTGGGCGAGCGGCAGGAAGGAGAGGGCCTGGTACTCCTTCTTGATGTCGAAGAGCGACAGCGACGCGTGCATGTTCGAGACGATGTTCTCGTGGGTCAGCATCACACCCTTGGGCTCGCCGGTGGTGCCGCTGGTGTAGATGAGCGTCGCCAGGTCGTCGGGCTTGATCTCGTGGATCCGGTCGCCGAAGGCTTCGGCGTCGAAGTCGTTGCCTTCGGCGATCAGCGCCGGCAGCGTGGTCACCGAGGCCTCCTCGCCGGCCGGGACCTCGCCGTCGATGAGCACGAAGAGCTTGGCCTTGGGCAGGTCGTGCCGATGGCCGAGGAGCCCTTCGAGCTGCTCGCGGGTCTGGAGGAAGACGATCTTCGCCTCGCTGTCGCGGACGATGTAGGCGGCCTGGTCCGGCGTGAGCGTGGGGTAGACGGTGACCAGCACGGCGCCGCTGCACAGGCTGGCGAAGTCGACGATCGGCCAGTGGGGGCCGTTCTCCGCCATCAGGGCGACCCGGTCGTCCTTGGCCAGGCCCCGCTTCTCGAGGCCCCGGGCGAGGCGGCGCACGCGGTCGACCATCTCGGCGGTGGAGATCGGCTGGAAGCGTCCGCCGACCTTGCCGAGAAGGGCGTCGGGCTTCTGGTGACCGGCGGTGTGGAGGAAGAGCTCGGCGAGGGTGGTCACGGCCATGGCGGATGCCTCCTGGGAGATCGTCTCGTCGGTGTAGAAATGGCGACAGCGAGCACGGGTTGACTCGGTTGGGGCTCGATCGGTTGTCGAGCAGGCCTCCGAGTGGGCCTCCGGCGGGCCTCGAGGCCCGGTGCGGGTCGGCCCTCGAACGGCCCGGCCGCGCGCGGCTCGGCTCGACTGAGGGTGGCAGAACGCGGCACAGCGTGACAAAGAGCAGCGACGAGCCGTCGGGTGGTCGAAGCGAGTCGATTCTAGCAGCGAACGGCGCATGCTCAGGCGCCCCTTGCGCGCTCTGCTCGGGAATCGGTCGCCGGCCCCGGGCCATCCGCACGGGTGGGCCGTCCCGCCCCACGAATATGACATCCTCGCCGTTGCGCTCTCCCGTGGCCGCGGCCCGGGGGGCGCGTTCCCCACGAACCACACCAGAAATGGAGGATCCGGTGCTTCGAACGATCCGTCCGCTCGCCCTGATCGCCCTCGTCGCTCTCTGCGGCGTGGCGCTTCTGGCTGCCCCGGTGGCGGCCGCCAAGAAGAGCGCCAAGGCACAAGGCGACGCCGAAAAGCCAGACGAGCTGTTGAACCCCGGCACGTTCGCCGGTCTCACCCTGCGCGGCATCGGACCCGCGGTGACCTCGGGCAGGATCACCGACTTCGCCGCCCACCCGGACGCACCCTCGGTCTGGTGGGTCACGGCCGCCTCGGGCGGCGTCTGGAAGAGCGTCAACGCCGGCATCACCTGGAGCCCGGTGTTCGACGGCGAAGGCTCGTACTCGATCGGCTGCCTGGCGATCGATCCGAACAACCCGGAGGTCGTGTGGGTCGGCACCGGCGAGAACAACAGCCAGCGGAGCGTCTCTTACGGTGACGGCGTCTACAAGACGATGGACGGAGGCAAGACCTGGACCAACACCGGCCTCCAGGCCTCCGAGCACATCGGCAAGATCATCGTCGACCCGCGGGACTCCGACACGGTCTACGTGGCCGCCCAGGGCCCGCTCTGGAACGCCGGTGGCGACCGCGGCCTCTACAAGACCGTCGACGGCGGTGCCACCTGGGAGAAGGTGCTCGAGATCTCGGACGACACCGGCGTCAACGAGGTGGTGTTCGATCCGCGCGATCCGGACGTCCTCTACGCTTCCGCCTACCAGCGCCGCCGGCGTGTCTGGACGCTCCTCGACGGCGGCCCGGAGTCGGCGATCTACAAGTCGACCGACGCGGGCGCCACCTGGAAGAAGCTCTCGAACGGTCTGCCGACGACCGACATGGGGCGGATCGGTCTCGCGGTCTCGCCCGTGGACCCGGACGTGGTCTACGCGATCATCGAGGCGGTCGGTGACGCCGGCGGGTTCTTCCGCTCGACCGACCGGGGCGAGAGCTGGGAGAAGCGTTCCGGCTACGTTGCCGGCAGCCCCCAGTACTACAACGAGATCGTCGCCGACCCCCACGACGTCGACCGGGTCTACTCCATGGACACCTTCATGATGGTGACCTACGACGGCGGCTCGAGCTTCCGTCCGGCAGGGGAGCGGGACAAGCACGTCGACAACCACGTGCTCTGGATCGATCCCGAGGATGCGGACCATCTGATCTCGGGCAACGACGGCGGCCTCTACGAGACCTTCGACCGGGCCGAGACCTGGCGCTTCGTCCAGAACCTGCCGATCACCCAGTTCTACAAGATCGCGGTCGATAACGACGAGCCGTTCTACAACGTCTACGGCGGCACCCAGGACAACTACACCCTGGGCGGCCCCACCCAGACGACCAGCTCGGGCGGCATCCAGAACTCGGACTGGTTCGTCACCGTCGGCGGTGACGGCTTCCAGCCCCGGGTCGACCCGACCAACCCGAACATCGTCTACAGCGAGAGCCAGTACGGCAACCTGGCGCGTTTCGACCGCTCGAGCGGCGAGACGATCGACATCCAGCCCCAGCCCGAGGCGGGCGAGGCACTGCGCTGGAACTGGGACTCGCCGCTCATCATCAGCCCCCATTCGCCCACCAGGCTCTACTTCGGCGCCAACCGCCTGTTCCGGAGCGATGACCGGGGCGACACCTGGGTCGCCCTCGGCGACGACCTGACGAAGCAGGTGGACCGCAACCAGCTCGAAGTGATGGGCCGGATCTGGAGCATCGATTCGGTGGCCAAGAACGCCTCGACCTCCTACTACGGCAACATCGTGGCGCTCTCGGAGTCGCCGCTGGTCGAGGGCCTCCTCTACGTCGGCACCGACGACGGCCTGATCCAGGTCTCCGAGGACGGCGGCCAGACCTGGCGCAAGCAGGACTCCTTCACCGGCGCGCCGAAGGGCAGCTACGTCTCCCGGCTCGAGGCGTCGAAGCACGATGCCGACACCGTGTTCGCGGCCTTCGACGCCCACAAGGACGGCGACTTCAAGCCCTATGTCCTCGAGTCCAAAGACCGGGGTCGCACCTGGACCTCGATCACCGGCGACCTGCCGGAGAAGGGGACCGTCTACGCCCTGGCCCAGGACCACGAGGTGGCGGACCTGCTCTTCGCCGGCACCGAGCTCGGCGTCTACTTCACGACCGATCGCGGCGGCAAGTGGATCGAGCTGACCGGCGGCATGCCGACCATCGCGGTACGCGACCTGGCGATCCAGGAGCGCGAGGACGACCTGGTGGTCGGTACCTTCGGCCGCGGTTTCTACGTCCTCGACGACTACAGTCCGCTGCGCCAGGCCAACGAGGAGACCCTCGGCCAGGCCGCGGTGCTCTTCCCCGTCGCCGACCCGTGGATGTACATCGACTCCTACTCGCGGCTCGGCCTTCCGGGCAAGGCGTTCCTCGGCTCGTCCCTCTATCAGGCGCCCAACCCGCCGTTCGGCGCCGTCATCACCTACTACCTGAAGGAAGGGGTGGAGACGCGGGCCGCCCAGCGCAAGAAGGCGGAGAAGGAGGCGCTCGAGGCCGAGAAGCGGATCGAGATCCCCTCGTGGGACGACCTCAGGGCCGAGAGCAGGGAGAAGGCGCCGACGGTGCTGCTGACCGTTCGCGACGAGGAGGGCAACGTGGTCCGTCGCCTGGACGGGCCGGCGAGCGCTGGCTTCCATCGCGTGGCCTGGGACCTCACCTTCCCGCCGTCGACGCCGGTGCGGCTCGATCCGCCGAACCGGGACAACCCGTTCTACGAGCCCCCCAGGGGGCCGATGGTGGCACCCGGCACGTACACCGTGTCGATCGCCAAGGTGGTCGACGACGAGATCACCCCGATCGAGGGTGAGCAGAGCTTCACCGCCCGGCCTCTGGGCACCGCCACCCTGCCGGCGGCCGACCGCGAGGCCCTGATGGAGTTCCAGCGTCAGACGGCGAGCCTCCAGCGGGCGGTGCTGGGCGCGTCGCGGGCGGCGGACGAGATGGCCACGCGCATCGCTCATCTGCGCAAGGCGATCCTCGATACCCCGGACGCGGACGTGGCGCTCCTGGCCGAGGCCCGTGGCCTCGAAGAGCGGATGAAGGACCTGCTCATCGAGCTCGAAGGGGATCCCGTGCCCGCGGAGCACAACGAGCCGACGACACCGTCGGTGATCGAGCGCGTCCAGCGGGTGGTCTACGGCCACTGGAGCTCGACCTCGGCGCCTACCGAGACCCATCGGAAGGCCCTGAAGATCGCCGAGGATACGTTCACCGGTGCGCTGGCCAAGCTGCGGACCCTGGACGGCGACCTGGCGGGCCTGGAGGCCAAGCTGGAGCAGCTCGGTGCTCCGTGGACGCCGGGCCGGCTTCCGACCTGGCCGCCGCGGTAGTCTCGGAGGTACCGCTCCGGGTTGGGAGATCCCGGCTCGGAGCGGTGCCCGAGAAGCCGTTCGGATGGAGGGCGGGGCCTGGTTTTCGCCCTCCGTTCCACCCCCCGGTCGACTTTGTTTCGGGAACAGCTCTCGAGGGGTTGACCGTTGAAAGCTACGGCGGTATCGTTCGCCTTCCGCGGGGCTCCGTGCGAGCACGAGAGTCCTGCGTCTTTTTCGGAACGGGGCGTAGCTCAGCCTGGTAGAGCGCACGGTTCGGGACCGTGAGGCCGGAGGTTCAAATCCTCTCGCCCCGACCAGTTTGGGCCCGGAGCTTTCGGGCCCTCCCTACTACGAGCCGCGATGGCGGGCCATCTCGGGCCGTCCTCGCTCATCTCTCCCTGCGACGTACCTACTGGTACGCCTCAGTCGTTCTTCGCTTGCGGGTGGCCCGATCTGACCCACCCTCACGGCTCTCGCTACGGGAGGGCCCGAAAGCTCCGGGCCTCCGTGGCAGGAGCGCCGTCGAGGGACGGATGGCAGCCCACCTCGGGCCGTCCTCGCTCGTCTCTCCCTGCGACGTACCTGCCGGTACGCCTCAGTCGTTCCTCGCTTGCGGGTGGCCCGATCTGGGCCACCCTCACGGCTTTCGCTACGGGAGGGCCCGACCGCGTCGAACCCTTCCTTCGATGGAGCAGCCTGGGGGCGGGAGGCGGAAGCAACGAGGGCGGGCTATTTCGGGCCGTCCTCGTTCGTTCGTGTGATCAGGCTGGCGGGTCTGTGCTGCGGGTGGGGTTTGCTGGCGCGGGTCCTTGAAAGAACGACGGGCGAGGTCCCTCTTGGGAGCCTCGCCCGTTCCTCCTCACTACAACAAGAGATACTGCGCGACAAAGGTGGGCCGGAGCGCCCGTCGGCGCCCCGGTCCGGGTGGTTTCCAACGCTTCAGTCCTTCACTCCTTCAGTCCTCCGAACCGCTTGCTGCTCACGCTCCGCCGGTGGAACGGGCCGGCGGCTCGGTACCCCGCTCGACCCAGTCGCGGGCGGTCGTCATCCACTCTCCGTCTGACGACGCGTCGATGAAGCGGATCGTTTGCTCCATGCCGGTCTCCGTGACGAGACGCCGCGCCTGGAGCGTCATGATGGCGCTCTGCAGCACGACGGCCGCTCGGTTCATGCCGACCTTGACGCACAGGCCGATCTGCTCCTTCATCAGCTCGGCCACCTCGTTCGAGAACGCGCGGTTGGCGCGCATGTCGACGATCACTCCGAATCCCTCCGGTTGCCTCTTTCCGAGGTGCTCGATGTCCTGGTTCATGGCCGTCACTTCAGTAGCGCTGATGAACCCGAGCACCGAGAGCTCAAGACCGTAGTCAGTTGCTTTTACGTCGTACTTCTTGCTCATCTAGCAGCTCCTCGTTCCTCGATCTGGCCCCCGTGGGAGCCGTAACGGAATGTAATGTTTTCAAGCGGGCACGACGCTTTATCACGCAACCAAGCAGTGCCCTTCTAAACTGCCAAGTGTCAAGGGCCATCGAAGCGGGACAGCCGGTGAAGGGGGTCTTCAGAAGGCGAAGCTGAAGGTGGTCACGACCGAGTCGGCCTCGTTCGAATGGGTCACGCTCGTCCCCGGAACGGGCCCCGCGGGGGAGAGGAACGGTCCGGAGACCTCGTTCCGGAACGCCCGGTAGTAGGCCGCGTCGAGGCGCAGGTGCTGGCCCACGCGGTAGCCGAGGCCGAAGGTAGCGTGGTCCTCGAAGGTCGCCGGGGCCGGCACCGACGCGATCGCCCGCTCTTCCTGGATCGGACTGTCGGAGTAGTTGTAGCCGGCGCGCAGAGCCCATTGGCCGCTGGCGCTGCGCCACTCGCCGCCGAGGGCGACGACCATGATGTCGTCCCATCCGAAGCCGCGGATGGAGCCGTCCGGGTTGAAGCCGAAGGTGCCCAGACCGTCCACGCCGTCGTAGCCGATCCAGCGCACGTCGAGGGCCAGGTCCACCTGGGAGCTCGGGCTCCACGCGGTGCCGACCACGACCTGCTCGGGTACGTCGACCGCGAACTCGAAGGAGCGGGCGGTGCCGAAGGTGGGCAGGTTCGGGTTGGCGACCTCGGAGTTGAACTCGAAGTCCTGGAAGTTCTGCTCGCTGGTGTAGGAGGCGGCGAAGGACCAGGTCGGCGTGGCCCGCCAGAGGAGGCCGAGCTGGAAGCCGGCGCCCCAGGCGCCCTCCTGGTTGGCCGCCGGGTAGTAGCAGTCGACCGGGCTCGAGCAGTCGGGCGCGGCGAACGGGGCGGGCGTGGCGCCCAGCCGGGCGTAGCCCAGAGTCAGCGCGCCGCCGAGCGACAGCGTCGGGGTGGCCTGGTAGCCGAACGCCAGCGGAATGCGCAGGTACTGGTACTCGGAGTTGATCCGCCCGAAACCGAAGGGCTGGGGCGCCAGGATCGGGTTGGTGGAGTCCTGCGGGTAGTCGGTGACGAAGCCCGCCATGGCGATCGAGCCGAAGCCGACGGCCCACGGGCTGCCCTCGGTGTGGTGGGTCCAGCCGAAGGCAGGGATGGGCTGGACGCCGGTGTCGTCCTCGGTGGTGGCCCCGATCGGGCCGAAGGGCGTCTGGACCTCGGAGGAGATCTCCGGCTGGCCCTTGATCAGCTCCAGGCTGAGCTGGAACTGGTCGCCGTCGAGGCAGGTGAGCGCCGCGGGGTTGTAGGACAGGGCGGTCAGCGGGTCGCCGTGGACGAGGGCTGAGCCGGCGCCGCCCATCGCCGAGTTACGGGCGCCGATGCCGTGGACGAAGTGGCCGTTCAAGGCCGCGACCGGGGTCGTGGCCACGAGCAGGGCCGAGACGAGTGCAAAGAGCCGCAAGCGAGACGTCATGGGGGGTCCCCTTTTCGGATAATCCTGACGAGAGTGTGTTGATGAGGTCGTTGCCCATGGCCGTCGATCACCGTTCGATCCCGGGCGAGTCAACAGACCATAAAGTTCTGAGTACTCGGAAACGCCGAACCGGGACAGGTGCTTCGGCTCTGCGTGAACCGGCTCCTGGTCGTGGGGTGCGCACCCATCCGAGAGCCTTGCCAGCCTGGAAGGAATCCCCTATCCTGACGATTCGCCGGAACGTCTCCGGCGTTCAGATTGAGAGATGTCTTGGATGCTGGATCGCTCGGAACCATCGAACCGGACCCCGCTCGATTGCCTCGACGGGGGATGCCCGTGAGCCCCGCCGACACCGCCGCCGGTCAGTCCGGAGGCGTGGCCCCCGCCGACGACCGCTACCTGCTGGTCCAGGCCGGGGACGAGAAGTGCGCCCTGCCGCTGGACCGCGTCCGCCGGATCGTGCGCTCACTCTCGGTCACCCCGCTGCCAGGGGCCTCCGCCGAGCTCAAAGGTCTCGCGGAGTTCGGCGGCGAGCCGCTCACCGTGCTCGATTTCTCGCGTCTGCTCGGGGCTGCTCCGGGCGCCAGCCCGGCGTACCCGGTGACGGTCATCGCCTGGGCGGGGCCGGACGAGTCGCACGAGCTCGTCGGTCTCCAGGTGGACGCCGTGCTTGAAGTGGTGTCGGTGCCGGCGGACAACATCGCGGCGGGCGGCGACGGAATCGTGCGCGGCGACGTGAGCCTGGGCGGAGAGCCGGTTCGGGTCATCAGCCTGTCGGTCCTCGGGAGTGTCGGGTGAATGGGGTGAACGGGGTGAGCGGCGAGCGGGTGCTCCTCCTGCGTCATCAAGGTCGCCTGTGGGGCGTCCTCCACGACGCGGTGCGCACCGTCACCCGGGGGCACGATGGGTTCCGGGTCTGGCTGCGTGAGGGCGACATCACCGCCGACCACGTGCTGGGTGTGATCGACGACCTGCGCGTTTGGCCCGCGGACGGTGTGCTGGCACGGTTCTGGGGCGAGAAGGTCGGCGGTCTTGCCATTCTCGGCACGACGCCGGTCGTAGTTGTCGACCCGTCCTCGCCACCGGCGATCTTCCGGTCCGTCTCGGGACCGGAATCCAGCGTCGAGCCGGCTTCGGACTCGGATTTGGGCCCGGACATGGGAGAGACCCCGTAACCAGGGCTTGGGAGACTTGGGATGCAGACGACGACCAACCCTCGCAGCGATCGCTTCAACGCCCCCTATCTGGGGCTCGCGGTCACCGTTGTCCTGGCCCTGGCCGGGCTGCTGCTGCTGACTACATCGGCGGCCTCCGGCGGCCCGGACTGGCCATTCGGCCTCTACCTGCTGGTGTCGATCGGCGCCGTTCTGGTCTACATCTTCGTCACCTTCCGGGACCACCGGACGCGGCAGGTGGAGCTGGAGCAGGCCGCGGCCAGCCGGCAGCAGCTCGAGCAGGGGCTGGTCACCGCCCTCGAGGAGCTGCGGGCGGGCGACCTGGTGACCTGCGTCGAGAAGGCCGACGGCCTCCCCCGGGGCCTCCAGGACGCGTTCGTCAGCGCCGCGGACGCCATCAACACCCTGGCCCAGCAGATCCAGAACAGCTCGATCGACGTCGCGTCGGCGGCCAACTCGGTCAACCAGATCGCTTCGGAGCTGGCCTCGGGGTCGTCCGAGCAGGCGGCGTCGGTGGTCGAGATCACCGCCGCCATGGAGGAGCTCGCCCGCACCGCCGCCCAGATCGCCGACAACGCCTCGACCCAGGCGGATCTGACCGCCCAGGCCGAGGCCAGCGGCTCGGTCGGCTCGGACGCGGTCGACGAGGCGGTCGAGGGGGTCGAGGAGGTCAAGAAGCGGATCAGCGGCATCGCTACCCGCGCCGACACGCTCGGCACCCGGTCGAAGGAGATCTACCGGGTGCTCGACCTGATCACCGACATTGCCCAGGAGACCCACATCCTGTCGCTCAACGCCGCCATCGAGGCGGCGGCGGCCGGCGACCACGGCCGGCGCTTCTCGGTGGTCGCCGAGGAGGTCCGGCGCCTCGCCCAGCGCTCCCAGGAGTCGGTCGACTCCGTGCGCAACCTGCTCGACGAGTTCACCAGCTCCATCCGGGCGACCGTGGTCGCCACCGAGGAGGGCTCGAAGGAGGCCGCCCGCGTCCTCGAGCGGGCCCGCGCGGCCGCCGCGGCCATCGACGAGCTCAAGAGCGCCTCGAGCGACACCGCGCGCGTGGCCAAGGAGATCTCGCTGGCGACCCAGCAGCAGAACGCCGCCTCCGACCAGGTGGTGCTGACCTTGAAGGAGGTCAGCCAGGTGGTGCAGCGCATGGCCGACAGCCTCAAGGACTTCTCCGGCACGGCCGACCAGCTCAACGATCTGGGCCTCGCGATCCAGCTCGTCGCCCAGTCGTTCCACCTCGATTCGCCCCACTCCCTCAAGCGCCTCGCCAGCATGTGGGCCCAGGAGGTGCGCAAGCGTTTCGGTTCCTGGGAGGCGATCGAGGGGATGCTCGGCGAGATGCTCCAGGACAACGGCTTCGTGGAGCTCACGTACGTCATGGACGCGGGGGGTGGCCAGCTCGCCATCACCGTCAACGAGGACGTCGCCGGTACCCACGACGTGCCGCAGCCGGTGCGCAGCGGTGAAGGGCTCACCGAGCGCCCCTGGTTCCGTGGGGTGATGCGCGAAGGCCGTACCATCATCACTCCGGTCTACGAGTCCTTGCTCTCCGGCGAGCAGTGCTTCACGGTGGCCGCTCCGGTCAAGGGTGAGGGCGACGAGATCATCGGTGTGCTCGGCGTGGACGTGAACGTCGACAGTTGGACCAAGATCTGAGCTGAGCAGGCGTGGCCGGCAGACCTCTCGATTCCGAGCTCCAGGAGCTGATTCCCCTCTTCGTCGACGAGGTGCGGGATCGGCTCGAGCGCCTGGCGACCCTTGCGCCGCGGTTGCCCGGCGACGAGGAAGCCCGCACCCAGGTCAAGCGCGAGCTCCATACGGTCAAGGGGGCGGCGCGCATGCTCCAGCTCGGCCAGATCGCCGAGCTGTGCCACGCCTCGGAGGAGCTGGTGGAGGTCGGCCCCGAGGTCACCGGGAGCCTCCTGACCCGCGTCGTCGACCGGCTGTCCGGCATGGTCGACGTGGTCGCCTCCGGACAGACCCCGGAGTCGGAGACGGAGCTCCTGCACCTGGTGACCGAGGCCCATAGCACCGGCCCCGGGGAGGCCGCGAAGCCCGCCCGGAAGAAGCCGGCGGCCAAGCCCTCGAAGGCCTCCAAAGCCTCTAAGGCGAAGCCCGCGAAGAAGCCCGCCAAGGGGACGGCGAAGAAGGACAAACCGGCGGCGACCGCTTCCGCCGGGGCCACGGCGCCGGCGAAGAAAGCCCCGGCGGGCAGCCGGAAGACCCCGAAGAAGCGGGCCACGTCCAGGGCGGTGACGCCGGAGCCGGCCACCCCGGTCACTCAGATCACCGAGACCGCTCCCGCCCAGGAGCCGCCAGGCAAGGCGCCCGCCCACCAGGAGAGCCCGGGGACCCAGCTCGGCGGTGCCGAGGTTCGCGTCGACGCGCAGGCCCTCGACGCCGTGGCCGACAACGCCACCCAGGTGCGCATCCTGTCGCTCGCCGCGCGCAACCCGGTCCAGCGCATCTACGACCTCGCCAAGCTGGCCGAGGACGGCATGCGCGAGGACCAGCCGAAGCAGATCCTGGCGGTCCTGGGCACCATGCTCCGGCGCCTGGCGGTCGACGTCGAGTCGAGCCAGCGCCGCCTCCTGCGCTCCGCCGAGGACGGCCTCGACACCCTGCTCACGCTCCAGCTCCAGCCGCTCCGGGGGAACCTCCTGCACCTGGCCCGCTACGCCCGCGAGCTCGCCCGCTCCCTGGGCCGCGAGGTGGAGGTCGAGATCGCCGGCGAGGAGACCCGCCTCGACCGTCGGATCGCCCGGGAGCTGGACGAGTCGCTGCTCCATCTGGTGCGCAACGCCGTCGACCACGGCATCGAGCCGATCGAGGCGCGGGAGGGCATGGGCAAGCCGGGAGCCGGCAAGATCCGGTTGATCGCCGAGTCCCAGGCCGGGCGGGTGCGCTTGACCATCTCGGACGACGGCGCGGGCATCGAAACCGAGGCGGTGGTGAGCCAGGCCGTCCGCGCTGGACTGGTGGACGCCGCCGCGGCCGACTCGCTCTCCCGGGACGAGATCTTCCGCCTGCTGTTCACGCCCGGGTTCTCGACCCGGCGCAAGGTCTCCGAGATCTCCGGTCGGGGCGTCGGCCTCGACGTCGTCGCCTCGTCGGTCAACCGGCTGGGGGGCGAGGTCTTCCTGACGGCGGAGGCCCACGTCGGAACCACGGTGGTGGTCGAGGTCCCGGTCGCCCGCCGCGGCGAGCAGGTGATGCTCGTGCGCGTGGGGCGGGCCCGGCTGGCGCTGCCCTCGACACCGATTCGCCAGGTCGACGCGTTCAGCACGAAGGACATCCTGGAGCGCGACGGCCGGACCTTCGTCGAGCTCGACGGCCGGCTGGTGGGCTTCGTCTCACTGTCGCGGATCTTCGGCCAGCCGGCTCCCGAGGAGCAGCTTCTGCTCCGCGGCCGGGTCTCCGGGCAGCCGCTCGCCCTGTCGGTGGACATCGTCGAGGGTGAGGAGGAGGTGCTGGTGCGACCGATGACCCGCACGGTGCCGGTGGAGAAGGTGGTCGACGGCGTGGCGCTCCTCGCCTCCGGCGACCCGATCGGCGTGCTGTCGCCGGCGATCCTGGCCAAGCGGGAGTTCCTGAAGGGGGCGCGGAGAACCCACGTCATCGAGGAGGTCGTCGAGCGGGTGCGGATCCTGCTGGTGGACGACTCCCTGGTGACCCGCGAGATGGAGCGCCGCCTGCTCGAGGACGCCGGCTTCGACGTGACCGCCGCGATCGATGCGGAAGAGGGGCTCAACTACCTGGGCGAGGGCGAGTTCGACTGCCTCGTGACCGACATCGAGATGCCGGGCATGAACGGCTACGAGTTCACCCGCCACCTGCGTAACATCCCGCAGTTCTCGCAGCTCCCCATCATCGTCGTCTCGACCCGGGACCGCCCCGAGGACCGCCTCGAGGGTCTCCAGGCCGGGGCCGACGCGTACCTTACGAAGCAGGCGCTGGACGCTGGCGAGCTCGTCGATCTCGTGCGTCGGCTCAGCGGCAGCCGGTGACCGGACGGCGACCCCACGAGCCGACGTCGGAGACCGAGCGCCTGCGCGTGCTCCTGGTCGACGACTCGCCGTCGGTCCGGGCCGTGCTCAAGCGGTTCTTCTCCTGGACCGACGACATCGACGTGGTCGGCGAGGCGCCGGACGGCGCGGCCGGGGTATCCCTGGTGCGCGAGCTCAAGCCGGACGTCGTGCTCATGGACCTGGTGATGCCGGGCATGGACGGCTACGCCGCGACCGAGCGCATCATGGAGGTCCAGCCGACACCGATCGTGGTGCTCTCGTCGAGGGCGAACCGCAACCAGATGCGGATCGCCTTCGAGGCCATGCGGCGGGGAGCGGTGGAGGTGCTGGCCAAGCCGGAGGACACGGAGAGCTGGCGCCAGCTCGCAGATACCCTGCCCGAGATGGTGCGCACCGCCGCCGCCGCCCGCACCAAGCCGGCGCAGCGGCGCGTGCGCCGGCCACGGCCGGTGGAGGTCGCCTCCCGGCCCCTGCGCTGGGTCGGCATCGGCGCGTCGACCGGCGGCCCGGCGGCGCTCCGGGAGCTCTTCGAGTCGCTTCCGGACAGCTTCCCCATGACTTTCCTGGTGGTCCAGCACATCACGGCCGGCTTCGAGGCCGGCCTGGCCGACTGGCTGAACCGGGAGTTCGTGCCCGACGTGCGGCTCGCGGTGGATGGCGAGGAGGCCTCCCCGGGCACCGTGCGGCTGGCCCCCGGCGACGCCCACCTGACGCTCGCGCCCGGGGGCATCCTGCGCCTCGATCGGGTCAGCCCACCGCGCTCCGGGCACAAGCCGTCGGCCGACATGCTGCTCTCGTCGCTCGCCCGCAGCGCGCCCGCGCTGTCGGCCGGCGTGATCTTGACCGGCATGGGGAGCGACGGCGTCGAGGGGCTGCTCGAGCTGCACAAGGCGGGCGGCCTGACCATCGCCCAGGACCCGGGGACCTGCGTGGTCCACGGCATGCCCCGGGTCGCGGTCGAGCGGGGCGCGGCCGAGATCGAGCTGCCGCCGGGGCAGATCGCCCGCTACCTGACCGGCGGCCCCGGGGCGCGGCGCCGCACCCGCGGCGGTCGGGTGACGCCGTGAGGGGTCCGCACGCCGTAGCGGTTCCGGAGCTGGTGCTGGAGCGGCTGGTCAACCTGATCCGCGACGAGACAGGCAACGTCATCCCCAAAGCGCGCCTCGGCTTTTTGGAGGAGGTCGCCGGCCGCCGCAGCCGGGCCCACGGCTTCGAGGACGCCGCCGACTACGTTCGAGCGCTCACCGCCGACATGCTCGAAGGGGAGTGGGAGCAGCTCATCTCCCTGGTCACGGTCAAGGAGTCCTACTTCTTCCGGGCGCCGCAGCAGTTCCGGGCGATCGAGCGGCACGTGCTGCCCCGGGTGCTGCGGGCCAAGGCGGAGAACGGCGACGAGCGCACCCTCAACATCTGGTCGGCGGCCTCAGCCCGGGGCGAGGAGCCCGCCACGCTCGCCCTGATCCTGGCCGAGCACGAGGCGCTCAGCTCCTGGGATTGGCGCGTGGTGGCCACCGACATCGACCAGGACGCCCTGACCGCCGCCCGGCGCGGCCTCTACGGCGAGCGGGCGGTCTCCCAGGTGCCGGAGCGGCTGCTCGAGCGGTGGTTCACCCAGAAGGGGGGGCTCTACGAGCTCTCACCCACGATCCGCTCACGCATCGAGTACCGGCACTTCAACCTGGCGAACACGCCGCACCGGGGCCTTACCTCCCGCCCCTTCGACCTGGTGCTCGTGCGCAACGTGCTCATCTACTTCAGGCGGCCCCTCCAGCGCCGCGTGGTCTCCGAGGTGATCCGCAACCTCGCGCCCCACGGCTACCTGTTCCTGGGAGCGTCCGAAACCCTGTGGCAGATCTTCGACCGTCTGGCGCCGGTCGACCTGGGCCAGTGCTTCGCCTATCGCCACCCGGAGCAGGTCGAGCCTGCCGAACAGGCCGGGCGGAAGGCAGCGGCTACCCGGTCGGTGCGGCGGCGATCGGCCGGCACCGAGCGGGCGAAGGAGCCCGAGACGCCTCGGCGTCCACGGCCGCTCCCCCCGTCGCTCTTTCGGCCGGAAGCCCTGCAGGAGGCCGCGGCCGAGGGGCCGGGTCCGGCGCCGGTTTCCGAGGCTCCGCCACCGCCCCTCGACGACACCACCGTCACCGACGAGGTGCGCGGGGATGACTCCGACCATCCGCCGCTCCAGCCGGGCGGCAGTGCCCAGGACCTGCTGCTGCGGGCGGCCGAAGAGCTCGCCGACAATCGGCTCGACAGGGCCGCCCGGCTGACCACCGAGGCCCGCGACGCCGACCCGTCGGAGCCGGCGGTCTACAGCCTCGAAGGGTTCCTTCACGATCTCCAGGGGCGGCCCGACGACGCGGCCAAGGCCTACCGGGCGGCCCTCTACCTCGACCCCGACCTCTACCAGGTGCGGGTCCTGCTCGCCGATTGCCACGCGCGGCTCGGCAGCAAGGACCGCTCGGAGCGGGAGTACCGCCAGGTGCTCGCGGTGCTCGAGCGGGGGAGCGCCCGCGACCTGGTGCTGCTCGAAGACCTGCCGTTCCCCAACCGGGCGCGGGCCCAGAGGCTCTGCCGCCAGGCCCTGGGCCGGCGGTCGGTCTGATCGCCCCCCAAACCCTCGATCCCTTTCCCCCCGCGCGGGGGGAAAGGGACGCCACCGCCCGGCCCGTCGTTGCGGGGCGATCTGGGCCCTCTCTTCCAACCCCTTCGACCTCTCTCCACCGCGCGGGGGGGAGGGGACGCCGCCGTCCGGGGGAAGGGGACGCCACCGCCCGGCTCGGGTGCCCGCCATGCTGCCCATCGCCTCGTGGCGGTGCGAGCCGGGGCGGGTGGCGTATTATCGGGGAGAGTGAAACGGGGGTCTCGCCATGAAGGTCCTTGAACGGGTTCGCCCACCGGCGGTTGCCGGGCTCTTCTATCCGGGTAATCCGGCGCGCCTCGCCACCGCCGTGGAGACGTATCTGGAGCTCGCGGCGGAGCGACCGCCCGGTCGTCCCCGGCCGAAGGCGGTGATCGCGCCCCACGCCGGCTACGACTACTCCGGTCCGATCGCGGGGAGCGCCTTCCGCGCCGTCGCGCCGGACCCGCGGAGGGCTCCACCGCAAGCGCACCGCGTCGTGCTCCTCGGGCCCGCCCACCGCCTTCCGGTGCGGGGTGTCGCCACGCCCGGCTGTCATTCTTTCGCCACGCCGCTCGGCGACGTGCTGGTCGATCTCGAGCTGGTAGAGGCGGTCGAAAAGCTCCCCTTCGTCGCTCCCGACCCGGCCGCCCACGCCCCCGAGCACGCGCTCGAGGTGGAGCTGCCCTTTCTCCAGGTGCTGCTCGGGTTCTTCAGGATGCTGCCGCTGGTGGTGGGCGACGCCTCGCCCGAGGAGGTGGCCCAGGTGCTCGACCTGGTCCGCGGGGGCGACGAGACCCTCATCGTGGTCAGCTCGGACCTCTCCCACTTCCTGCCGTACGACGAGGCGTGTGCGGTCGACCGGTCCACCGCCGAGCAGATCGTCGCCCTGGACGGCGCGCTCGATCCGTCTCAGGCCTGCGGCGCCCACCCGATCAACGGCCTGCTCCTGGCCGCCCGCCGCTGGGGCCTCGAGGCCGAGCTCCTCGACCTCCGAAGCTCCGGCGACACCGTCGGGCGTTCGGCCGCCGACCGGGCCCGGGTGGTGGGCTACGGAGCGTTCGCATTCTCCGAGGCGGTCGGTTGAGATCTGACGCCTGCCGCCTGCCGCGCCCGGTCCTCTGCCTGGTGGTCTGCCTCACGGTCTGTGTCGAGATGGGGGCGTGCAGCTCCCTCGAGCCCCCCGGCGCCAGCCTGACGACCGGTCGCTCCTCCGAGGCTCCGGCCACCACCGTCGTCGGCCCAAACGGCCTCGGGGTCACGCTGGTCCGCGCCCGCCTGACCGGCCGCTCCGCCGCGCGGGAGCGCTGGCTGGTGCTCGACTCCGGCTCCCAGAGCCTGGTGGTGCCGCGGCGCCTGGTCGACGAGCTCTCCCTGCCGCTTCTCGGCAAAGGGTTGGTCAACCGGGGTGCGGAGGTGAGCTTCCACGAGGCGGCGACGGTCGAGGTCGGGCCCATCGTGCTCCGGCGGCCGGTGGTCACGGCGGTCGAGCGGGAGGCGCTCGGCCCGCTGGGCGAGCTGTTCGGCGGAGAGATCGGCGGGCTTGCCGGGTACCCGCTCTTCGCCGGCGCCGTGGTCGAGGTGCGCTACGGTGTGGGAGGTGAAGGGGACCGGGTGTCGATCCACGAGCCGGGAGCCTATCGGCCGGCGGCCGGAACGACCTGGTATCCGGTGAGCCTGGTCGACGAGAGGCCGGTGGTCGATGGCCACCTGGCGGACGGCCGGGCGGTCGCGCTGATGCTCGACACCGGCACCAGCGGCGCCCTCGCCCTCGCCCGGGAGCTCGTCGAGACGACCGGTCTCGTGGACGGGCGGACGGTGACGGCCGAGCACCGGCTCACCCTCCACGGCGAGGTCGAGGTGGGCGCAGCCCGCCTGCCCTCCCTCGAGCTGGCAGGCCGGAGCTTCAGGAACGTGCCGCTCACCATCCAATCGGCGGACCCGGGCGACCGGGTGGCCCTGCCGACCGGAGCCGCGGGCCTGGTCGGCCGACAGCTCTTCGCCGGCCTCACCCTCGTCCTCGACTACCCGAACCGCCGCTTTGCGGTCTTCGACCCCCTCACTCCTGTCGCAGCGCCTGGATCGGATCGAGCTTCGCCGCCCGCTGGGACGGCAGCACCCCGGCCACCAGACCGGTCGCCACACTGACCGCCAGCGCCGCCACCGCGAAACCGAGCGGCGTGGCGACCGGCAGGCCCGGAATTGCCGCCCGCAGGAGCGCGCACAGACCCAGCCCCACCGTCAACCCGGCCACGCCCCCCGCGAGCGCCATCGCGCCCGACTCGGTGAGGAAGAGAATCCGTATCTGGTGGCGCCTGACGCCGACCGCCCGGAGCAGCCCGATCTCTCCCGTGCGCTCGCCGACCGCGATCCACATCGTGGTGAGGATGCCGATCGCGCCCACCAGCAGCGAGATGCCGGCGATGGCGCCGACCGCGGCGGTGATCGTCTTCATCACCCGGTCGAAGACCCGGAGCATCTCCTCCTGGGTGGTGATGGTGAAGTCCTCCCGTCCTCGGTGGCGCTCGGTCAGGAGCGCCTTGACGCTCGCCACCACGCGATCGGTCGTCTCGCCGGCGTGGAACTGGATGTCGATCTCGTCGAGCTCGGTGCGGTTGAGCAGGTTCATCGCCGTCGCCACCGGCACGTAGACGGAGTCGTCGATGTCGATGCCCAGGAGACGCCCCTTGGGCTCCATGATGCCGATCACCCGGAAGCGGGTGCCGCCGATCCGCACGAGCTCCCCCAGGGCGTTCTCGGCGCCGAAGAGCTCGCGTTTGAGCGTCGTGCCGAGGACCGCCGTGTAGCCCCCCTGGCGCGGGTCCCCGGCGCTCCAGAAGGAGCCCTGGCGGACGGCGAACTTCCAGAGCTCCGGCACGTTCGGCGTCACGCCGTAGACGTAGACCGCCCGCCCGCGGCCCCGGGCCTCGACCCGGGCCGAGCCGAAGGCCACCGGCACCAGGTCGGTCACCGAGGAGAGCCGTTCGATGGCGAGGGCGTCGTCCAGCGTCAGCTTGTGGGTCGTGCCGCCGAGGACGCCCGGGATGCCGAGGGTCTCGGACTTCCCCGGATTGATGGCGATGATGTTGGTGCCGAACTGGCTGAACTGGTCGAACACGAAGCGGCGCGTTCCCTCGCCGATCGAGGTCAGCAGGATCACCGAGGCGATGCCCACCGCGATGCCCAGCATGTTGAGAGCGGTGCGCAGCCGATGGCCGGCGAGGGCTCGCGCGGCATAGGCGCCGATCGGGGCCCAGGAGGCCTCGGCCGGCCCGCGCCGCCGGTTCGCCTCGGGTCTTGCGGCGGCCGAGCTCATCCTTTGAGCGCCTCCACCGGATCGAGCCGCGCCGCGCGCCGCGCCGGCACGATGCCGAACACGATTCCCAGCACCAGCGCCATGGCGAGGGAGGCGATCACCGCCCAGAGCGGTGGCTCCGCCGGCAGGGCGGGGAAGGCGCGTCCGAGCACCTGGGCGATGCCGTAGCCCGCGGCGAGCCCGGCCAGGGCGCCGACGGAGGAGAGGATCGCCGCCTCGACCAGGAACGCAGCGACGATCTGCCGCCGGCCGACCCCGAGGGCCTTGAGCAGCCCGACCTCGGACGTGCGCTCGGAGACCGAGACCAGCATCACGTTCAGGATGCCAAGTCCGGCGACCGCCAGCGAGATGGCGCCGATGGCGGCCACCGCCAGGTTGAGGGCGCCGAGGATGTCGGTGACCGCGCCGACCACCGAGTCCTGCGTCAACACGGTCACGTCCTCTTCTCCGTGGCGCTCGGTGAGGAGATCGACCACCTGCTCCTCGGCCGCCGCCAGGTCGGAGCCGGGGCCGACCTCCACCAGCAGCCGGAACAGCGAGGTGCGGTTGAAGAGGCGCATGGCGGTGGCGACCGGGATCACCACCACCTCATCCACGTTGACGCCGAGCTGGGTGCCCTTCGACGTCAGCACGCCGATCACCCGGAGCCGCCAGCCGCCCACCCGCACCACCTGCCCGAGGGGGCTCGCGGTGGGGAAGAGCTCGTCCGCCACCTTGGAGCCGAGGACCGCCACCGCGCCGCCCCGGGAGACCTCCTCATCCGGCAGGAAGAGCCCCTGGCCGACCTCGATCTTGCGTACCTCGCGGAAGCTCGCGGTGGCGCCGATGATCGCCACCTCCCGGCGGAGCTCGCCGTGGGCGACGGTCTCGGTTCCGGCGACGATCGGCGCCACCCGCGAGACGCCGCGGACGCCGCGGGCCACGGCCTGGGCGTCGTCCAGGGTCAAGTCGTTGGGCGTGCCGCCGACCCCGGGCATGGCGCCCGTGGTCTCCACCTTGCCGGGCAGCACGATCAACAGGTTCGAGCCGATCGAGGCGAACTGGTCGACGACGTAGCTCCGGGCTCCTTCGCCGAGCGCGGTCAGCAGCACCACCGCCGTCACCCCCACCGCAACGCCGAGGAGCGACAGGCCGCTTCGGAGCAGATGGCGCGACAGGGCGCGCCAGGCGAAGATGAAGAGGTCGATGATCGTCATCTCATGGCTCGAACAGATCGTCCAGGCTGTGGAGCTCGGCCGCCGGCAGGCGCCGGACGATCCGGCCGTCGTTGAGCACGATCAGCCGGTCGGCCCGGCGCGCCACGTACGGATCGTGGGTGACCACGACCAGCGTCAGGCCGTTCTCGTTCATGCGGTCGAGCAGGTCGAGGACCTGGTTGCCGGAGGCGGTGTCGAGGTTCCCGGTCGGCTCGTCCGCCAGCAGGATGGCCGGTTGCATGACCGTGGCGCGGGCCAGAGCGGTGCGCTGGCGCTCGCCGCCCGAGAGCTGGTCGGGCCGGTGGTCGGACCGGTCGGCGAGCCCGACCGAGGAGAGGGCGTCCAGGGCCAGCTCGCGCCGCTCCTTCCTGGCGACGCCGGCGAACAGCATCGGCAGCTCCACGTTCTCGACCGCCGACAGCCGCGCCACCAGGTGGAACGACTGGAACACGAAGCCGATCTTCTCGCGCCGCACGGTGTCGAGCTCGAGCTCCGACAGGCCCGCCACCTCGCGCTCCTCCAGGAAGTAGCGGCCGGCGGTCGGCCGGTCGAGGCAACCGAGGATATTGAGCAGGGTCGACTTGCCCGAGCCGGAGGGCCCGACGATGGTGACGTGCTCGCCGGCGCCGATCTGCTCGTCCACGTCGGCCAGCGCGTGCACCGGCCGGCCGCCCAGGTCGAAGGTGCGGCAGATGCCCTCGAGGCGGATCACGTCCCCTCCACCACCACCTCCGCCCCGACCTCGACTCCCGTGCGGTCGAGGGAGGTGACCACCTGGTCCCCCTCGGCGATTCCGGAGACGATCTCGGTCCAGTTCCAGTTGGAGAGCCCCGTTTCGACCTCCTTGGCGACCAGCACGCCGTCCTCGATCACCAGCACCTGCCGGCCTTCGACCAGGGCGAGGGTCGGCACCCGGAGGACGGACTGCCGGGTGTCGAGGATCACCTCCACGTCGGCCGAGGTGCCGGGCAACAACGTCGCCGCCAGCTCCTGGTCCTCGATCTCGACCTCGATCTCGACCGTCCGGTTCTGCTCCTCGACGTCCTCCACGTAGGGCGCCACCCGGAGGATGCGGCCCGCGAGCTCCTCTCCGGGCCGGGAGTCCACGGTCACGCGCACCGGGAGGTCGGGCCGCAGCGTGCCGGCGTCGACCTCGTCCATGGGCGCACTGACGTAGATCGAGCTCGGGTCGATCAAGTCGAGCACCGGCGGCACCGGCAGCGCGGGGGGCGAGGGTGTGGCCCATTCGCCCACCTCGATCCACACGTCCGCCACCACCCCGGCGAACGGGGCGCGCAGCAGCGTCTTGCGGAGCTGCGCCTCGGCCAGGGTCACCTGGCCGGCGGCACTGCCGACGGCGGCTTTCGCCGCGGTGCAGGCGGCGGCCGAGGTCTGGGCCGCGGTCACCGCCTGGTCCAGCAGGTCCTCGGAGATGATCGCGTCATCGGCCAGGCGCTGCTGCCGGTCGCGCTCGCGCACCGCCCGCTCGGCGCGGAGGCACGCCTCGTTGCGTTTGGCCTCCGAGGCCGTGAGCTCGCGGAGGGTGAGCTCGAGCTCGGCCCTCTGGAGGTGGTCGTCCAGCCGCAGCACTACGTCGCCCGCCGCCACCCGCGAGCCCTCGCGGTGCGGGATCTCCACCACCACGCCCCCGATCTCCGGAGACAGCTTGGCCCGTCGCCGGGCCCTGACCGTGCCGGCACGGGAGTTGGTGATGGTCTGCTCGACCGTCCCCCGGTCCACCGCGGTCACGGTCACCGCCACCGGATCGGGCTTCAAGACCGTGGCGCGGAGAGCCACGATCAGCCCCACCAGGGCGGCCAGGATTGCGAGACGAATCACCCAGCGTTTCATGGCGTCACGGTAGCACTGCCCCTGGGAAGGCGCCCCACCCGCCCGGTCGGTCGGGCCGCGGCGCCCTCTTCGTCCTCCCCGCCCGGGTGGGGAGGACGCCGCGGGCTTCTGATACGAGTTGCTTTCGATCCCGCTCAACGGGGTGAGCCCCGGGTCGGGTGGGGGAGGTAGACTCTGCCGCAACGAGTCCGCCCAACGACCTGGCTCCGCCGGGAGGTGCGCGATGTTCGAGAGGATTCTGGTTCCGGTCGACCTCAGCGGGAAGGGGCGCTCGGCGCTCGAGACCGCGCGGGAGCTCTCCGCGCCGGGCGCGATCGTCACCCTGCTCCACGTGGTCGAAACGCTCGAGGACGTGCCCTTCGAGGAGATGGAAGGGTTCTATCGCCAGCTCGAGAGCCGGGCGATCGTGTCCCTCGACGAATGGGTCACCGCCTTCGAACGCAAAGGTGGCCGGGCCGAGCGCAGGGTCCTCTTCGGCCGCCGGCTGGAGGAGATCGTGCGCTTCGCCGCCGAGGAGGAGTGCGACCTCATCGTGCTGCGCTCCCACAAGGTGGTTCCCGAGGAGCCCGCGGTCGCCGACGCCGCGGAAGCCGCCCGCCGGCCCCAGCGGGGCTGGGCGACGCTCAGTTATCGCATTGCCGTGCTCGCCGACTGCCCGGTGCTCCTGCTCAAGTGAGCCCGCCGGCCGCGGCGACCGAGACGAATCGATTCCGATGATGAACCCCAACGCGCCGGCAGCCTCTCCGGAGCGCCGCCGGCGACGCGAGGACCACGCCATGCTTCGACGCGCCGTTGCGCTATCCGTCGTTCCCACGCTCATGGCAGCCCTGTTGCTCGCCGTCCTGCCGGCCGCCGCCACCGCCGCTGCCGCCGCCGCTACTGACAGCCCGCCCCTGCTCGATCCCCGCGAGGTCCACCTGGCGGACGCGGTCCAGATCACCAACGGCGGGGAGAACGCCGAGGCCTACTGGTCTCCCGACGGCACCGAGCTGGTGCTCCAGGCGACCCGCGGCGAGTACGCGTGCGACCAGATCTTCCGCGTACCCGCGGACGGCTCCGGCGCCATGACCCTCGTCTCCTCCGGCAAGGGCCGGACCACCTGCTCCTACTTCACCTACCCGGACGGGGAGCGCATCCTCTACTCGACGACCGATCTCGCGTCGCCCGAGTGCCCGCCGACGCCCGACTTCTCCAAGGGGTATGTCTGGGCGGTCTACGACAGCTTCGACATCGTGTCGACGGCGCCCGACGGCTCGGACCTCGTCCGCCTGACCGACGAGCCGGGCTACGACGCCGAGGCGACCATCTGCCCGGTGGACGGCACGGTGATCTTCACCTCCGACCGGGACGGCGACCTGGAGCTCTACACTATGCGTCCGGACGGCTCGGAGGTGAAGCGGCTGACCCACACCCCGGGCTACGACGGCGGCGCCTTCTTCTCGTCCGACTGCTCGAAGATCGTCTGGCGGGCGTCGCGGCCCCAGGGTAAGGCGCTCGAGGACTACCAGCAGTTGCTTTCAGAGGGTCTCATCCGGCCGAGCAAGCTCGAGATCTGGGTGTCCGACCGGGACGGCTCGAACGCGCGCCAGATCACCTTCCTGGACGCGGCCTCCTTCGCGCCGTCGTTCTTCCCGTCGGGCGACCGGGTGATCTTCTCCTCGAACCACGGCTCCGGCAGCCCGCGGGAGTTCGACCTGTGGGCGATCGACATCGACGGCACCGACCTCGAGCGGATCACCTACACGCCCGAGTTCGACGGCTTCCCGCTGTTCTCGCCGGACGGTACCCGCCTGGTGTTCGCGTCGAACCGCCATAACGCGAAGCAGGGCGAGACCAACATCTTCGTCGCCCGTTGGGTCGACGGCGAGAAGGCCGGACTCCCCGGGCGTGCCGAGGACCGGTATCTCTCGGACGTCTCTTGGCTCGCCGCCGACGCGCGCGAGGGTCGCGGCATCGGCACCCTGGGGCTCGAAGAGGCGCGCGACTGGCTCGCCGAGCGCTTCCGGGAGATCGGCCTCGAGCCTGCCGGCGAGGACGGCAGCTACTTCCAGCGCTTCGAGGTGCCGGTCGAGGTGAAGGTCCTGGAGGGGACCGGCCTCGCGATCGACGGCCAGCCGGTGGCCGAGGACCAGTTCGTGCCGGCGGCCTTTTCCGGGTCGGGTGAGGCCTCGGGCGAGGTGGTGCCGGTGGGCTACGGCATCGTCGCTCCCGAGCTGGAGATCGACGACTACGCCGGGCTCGACGTGACAGGCAAGATCGTCGCCGTCCGCCGGTTCACGCCGGACGACTTCGGCGACGACGACAAGCGCCGCTACAGCCCCGTACGCTCGAAGGCGTTCACCGCCCGCGAGCACGGCGCGGCCGGGGTGATCGTGGTCGACGTGCCACCCGCCCCCGGGGAGGACGAGGGTGACGAGGCGCCACCCGTTCCGGACGAGGCGCCTCTGCCCGGCCTCCACGTGGACAGCGGCAGCGACGTGGGGATTCCGGTGGTGCTCGCGGCGCGCTCCGTGGCCGGGGGGCTCTTCAACGACACCCCGTCGACCGCCGAGGTCGCGGTGCGGCTCGAGCTCGAGAAGTCCCCCGGCTGGAACGTGATCGGCCGCCTGCCGGGCTCAGGCTCGGAAGAGGGCTCGGGGAGCAGGGGCCCGGTGATCATCGGTGCCCACTACGACCATCTGGGGTACGGCGGCCCGAGCTCCATGGCGCCCGGGTCGACCGAGCCCCACTCCGGGGCCGACGACAACGCCTCCGGGGTGGCGGCGCTGCTCGAGACCGCCCGCATCCTGGCGGCCGAGGGTGAGAACCCGGGCGAACGGCGGCGGGACGTGGTCTTCATTGCGTTCTCCGGCGAGGAGACCGGGCTGATGGGCTCCGGCTCCTTCGCCAAGGCCCCGACCGGCGGCGTCACGCTGGGTGGTCCGGAGGGTGCCGTCGCCATGGTCAACCTGGACATGGTCGGCCGTCTCCGCGAGCGCCTGAACATCCTGGGGATCGAATCCGCCGCCGAGTGGCGCGCGATGGTCGAGGAGCAGTGCCGGGAGCAGGGGCTCACGTGCAGCCTGGGCGGCGAGGCCTACGGCCCGTCGGACCACACCTCCTTCTACGCCGCCGAGGTGCCGGTGCTCTACTTCTTCACCGGCGCCCACGACGACTACCACAAGCCGTCGGACGACCCGGTGGGGATCAACGCCGCGGGCGGCGTCCAGGTGGCGCGCTTCGCCGCCGCGGTGACCGAGGACCTGGTTGCTCGCGAGGAGCCGCTGACCTACCAGCAGGCACCGACGCCGCTGCCCGAAGGGGACGTGCGCTCCTACGGCGCCTCCCTCGGCACCATCCCGGACTACGCCGGCGAGGGGGACGAGGGCGAGGGCATGCTGATCTCCGGCGTGCGGCCCGAGGGCCCGGCCGCCAAGGCGAGCATCGAGCGCGGCGACCGGCTGGTCGAGCTGGCCGGCCACGAGATCCGTGACGTCTATGACCTCATGTACGTGCTCCGCCAGTACAAGCCGGGCCAAGAGGTCTCGGCGGCGGTGATGCGCGACGGCGAGCGGATCGAGGTCCGGGTGACCTTCGACGAGAGCCGGCGGCGGAGGTAGCCGGCAGCGGACGGGGAGGGGAGCGGCGGGCGGCGATGAAACCTGTCTTCGGCCGCGCCGTATATGCCCGGGGTGGAGTGCGCGCGGGGTCGTCCCGCGGCCCCGGCGCCGCCACCCTCCCTCGCACCGTTCCAACCCAAACCCCAGGAGAGCTCCATGCCGAGGACCGCCAACCCCCTGCTCGCCACCCTCGCCCTGATCATCGCGGCCCTCGCGATCGCGCCCGCCCTCTGGGCCGCACCGGCGCCGGCCGGAGGCACTGACGACGCCACCTTCGAAGCCCGCCGCGCCGCCTTCGAGGCCGAGTACCACGCCCTGATCGACAACGAGAAGGAGCAGCCGGCCGACGCGCGACTGGAGGCCCTGTTCGATCTCACCTATCGCCGGCAGATGTTCGAGAGCCCGATCTGGGGCGTCATGATCGGCTACCCGGGGGCGGAGAGAGGGCGCTGGGGGGACTTCTCCCTGGCGGCAGAGGAGCGTCACGAGAGGTTCAACCGTCTCGCGGGCGAGGTCCTCTCCGCAATCGACCGCTCGGCGCTGTCCGAGGCCAACCAGCTCAACTACGACCTCTTCCGCTATCGGGTCGAGATGGGGATCGAGGGGGAGCAGTTTCCGGACGAGTACCTGGTGATCGACCAGATGGGTGGACCCCAGACGTTCATCGCCGACGTGCTGCCCCAGATCCCGGCCCGCACCCTGGAGGACTACGAAGCGCTCCTCGACTACCTCCGGGGCGTGCCGGAGATCCTGAAGCAGACCCGCATCCGTCTGGAAGCGGGGCTCGAGCACGGCATCACCCCGCCTCGGGTGACCCTGGGCGACGTCGCGGGTCAGTTCTCCGCCATGACCGCTCCCGACCCGGCCGACAGCGTGTTGCTCAAGCCGTTCGAGAGCCTGCCGGACACGATCCCTGCGGAGACCGCCGAACGGCTGCGCGCCGAGGCGAAAAAGATCGTGGCCGACCAGGTGATCCCGGCGTACCGGGAGCTCGCCCAGTACTGGAACGAGACCTATCTGCCGGCGACCCGCGAGTCGATCGCCATCGGCGCGCTCCCCGACGGTCAGGCGTGGTACGCCCACAACGTCAAGGCGATGACCACGACCGATCTCACGCCCCAGGAGATCCACGACATCGGCTTGAAAGAGGTGGCGCGCATCCGGGCCGAGATGGAGGACGTGATCGAGCAGAGCGGCTTCGAGGGCAGTTTCCAGGAGTTCCTCGAGTTCCTGCGCACCGACGACCGGTTCTTCTTCGACACCCCCGAGGAGCTCCTCACCACCTATCGGGACATCGCCAAGCGGATCGACCCCGAGCTGGTCAAGCAGTTCGGCAAGCTGCCGCGGCTGCCTTACGGCGTCACTCCGGTGCCGGCGTTCATGGAGCAGTCCCAGACCACGGCCTACTACCAGCCCGGCTCGCTCGAAGCGGGCCGGGCCGGCTACTTCACCGCCAACACCTACGACCTCGAGAGCCGGCCGAGCTGGGAGATGGAGGCTCTGACGCTCCACGAGGCGGTGCCCGGCCACCACCTCCAGATCGCCCTCGCCCAGGAGCTCGAGGACGTGCCGGAGTTCCGCAAGAACATGTCGACCACCGCGTTCGTCGAGGGCTGGGCGCTCTACGCCGAGAGCCTGGGCGAGGACATGGGTTTCTACCAGGACCCCTACTCGAAGTTCGGCCAGCTCACCTACGAGATGTGGCGGGCGATCCGCCTGGTGGTCGACACCGGCATTCACTCCCTCGGCTGGAGCCGCGAGCAGGCGATCGAGCTCTTCACCCAGAACACCGGCAAGGCGCTCCACGACATCGAGGTCGAGGTGGACCGCTACATCGTCTGGCCGGGACAGGCCCTGGCGTACAAGATCGGCGAGCTCAAGATCAAAGAGCTCCGGGCGCGGGCCGAGGAGGCGCTGGGGGAGCGGTTCGACGTGCGCCGCTTCCACGACGCGGTGCTCGAAAACGGCGCGGTGCCCCTCGACGTGCTGGAAGCCCACGTGGACGAGTGGATCGCCGGAGAGCTGGCGGTCACGGCCGGCTCGTAGGCGTCTTCAGGTCTCGCCTGAGCGCCCCACCCGTCCGGGTGGGGCGCTTACCTACCCGCGCGGAGGTTGTTGGCCACGCTTCAGTACGCCAATCTGGACCCACGATAGCTCTATTCGGTCAGTCCTCGAGTAGACGCCGACCGCGGAATCGGCCGACTCGGCCAGTTCCGTCGTAGGGATCGGTCCGAGCGCTCGAGGAAATCTGCCCATGGAGCATCCTGTGATCCGTCGGGGGGCTCGTAGACCTTCTTGAGCCTTGGTCCCCCGAGTACGTATGAGGTGGGGCCGTGGCGTCGAGATTTACCGTCGATCTTCCGGATGTGGAGTACTGGGCCGGGCGGATACCGTGCCAGATGGCCTGTCCGGTCCTGACCGATTGCGGTCGCTACACACAGCTCATCGCCGAGGGGCGGGATCGTGATGCCTATCTCACGGCTCGCTTTCCCA
>Ga0210123_1000366_pt1 | contig 29142 bp, 31 predicted proteins | sample Muzzi_PWB_D2_FD_185535 | JGI IMG/M metagenome (GOLD analysis project Ga0210123, IMG submission 185535) | Wetland microbial communities from San Francisco Bay, California, USA, that impact long-term carbon sequestration - Muzzi_PWB_D2 (SPAdes) | ecosystem: Environmental > Aquatic > Marine >... | reverse complement strand
ATATCCGAAACTCCGGGACCAGTCATCACCATGGTAGAAATGCGTGGCGAGTGATCCGGGTGATTGGGTTGTCTCTGATTCGAGAACTTGACCCGCTTTGAAATGTAATGCGGTCCGTCTCATGGAGTTCATCTGCCCATACACATATTCACGCATGGCATCATTCGTGAAGGCGATGCGTGGTCCGTCATCAACAACTAGACTTCGGGCGTACAACTCCTCTGCCGCCCTCGCGGCCTCAGAGAGCGAAATCCCCGCCACGGTCGCGACAGCTCGGGGCCGCGCATGGCGTTCAAGTACCGCTATCGCTTGCAGCAAATGCGTACTCGCCACCGACAATCCACTTACGCGGACATTCAGGACTTTGCGCAATCGCTCATCATTGAGGGGGTCCCAGTCGCTCGCGCTCTGCGCCCACTCAGTTGATTCCGCTGCAGCCTCCAGTACCTCCAGGGCATAGTAGGGGTTGCCCCTCGAGAGCCGAATTGCGAGATCCGAAGCTGGATGTTCGGGCCCAAAGGAACCGGCACCATAGACGATATTTCTTATCTGATCTTCTGAGAGAGGCTTGAGATGTATGACCTCGGCTTTCTTCTTCGCCTCCATGTCGGCAAGCCGCAAGAAGAGCGACTCGTCTAGCCCACCCGATTGTCGAACCGTGAAGACAAGCAAGAATGGGCTCTGGGCCAATCGTCGCAACAAGTAATGCAGCAGAGTGCCCGATGCGCGATCTATCCACTGGACGTCGTCTACAATCCAAACAACTGGTTCCTGCTCCGCAACCATCGTGAGCAATGAAGCTGCTTCCTCATAGAGCTGGTGTTGCCAGGTTGCAGCTTCGGATGAATCGACGGTTGACGTTGTTTCGTTCGGACCCAGGTCCGGAAATAGGTGTGCCAGCCGTGAATAGCCACGCCGCAGGTTGGGTTGCTCTGTCACGAACTCACGGACAATCGGTGTTAGGGCATCTACGATCGGCGTATACGGTAAGTCTTCTTCTGCCTGGTAGCAGCGACTCTCAAGGACCCTGATCCGCTCGACCCGGATGCTTCGATGTAGCTCCTTCACCAGCCTTGACTTGCCAATCCCCGCTTCGCCACTAACCACCATCGCTGATGTTCCCTTTCCGATGCGCATTACGGCATCCCGGAGTTGCCGAAACTCTAGTTCCCGTCCGATGAAGGAAGGCTCGCGGTCTATTGGACGAGGGTCGGATGAAGCGCCACTTGGCTGGTTTTGGATACGTTCAATGAGTTGTCTCAGCTCAGCGGAGACGCCTTCGGGGAGCTCCTCCGAAAGACGAGTTGAGACAGCTTCGAAATGGCGTAGGGCTGAAGCTGCATCTCCATTCAGCCACAGGGCTCTAATGAAGGCTCGATGGACGGCTTCATCGAGAGGAGCGAGAGCAGCCAGCTTGAGAGCAGCAACACACATCCTTCCCCAAGAACCACGGGACTCGCAGTGCTCGACATAGCGCCGCAAAGTGATCTCTCCTAGGCGCATCAGTCGGGTCCGCTCCGAGTCAACCCAACGTTCAAATTCATTTGTCCCGACACTGATCAGATTGTCCGCAAATGGTCCATCGTAGAGTTCAATAGCGGTTTCTAAATCCCCGTTGCGCACGGCTTCTTCGAATAAGGCCACGTCATACTCGATCTGGCCGCGGTCGATGCTCACGTCCTCACCTGGTCCACGACCAACAATAGGACCGAGTTGTTTCGTCAGATCGTATATTGCTTGGCTAAGCGAATGACGTGACTTCCGTTGATCAGAAGTCCAAAAAAGATCACAGAGCCGGGAGCGGGAGTAGACTCTGCTATCGCCTCCCACCAGTATCAGAAATAGACCAACGTGCTTTCTGGAGCGGAGTGTAATCTGACTTCCGCTCGCATCCAGTATCTCGATGCCGCCCAGAGTTCGGAATGTGATCATACTTGGCACTCCCTTTTGCTCCTTGAGAATCCTAGGACCCTCTTCGTTCATCCTTTTGGCACCATCCATCTTTCATCATGCTATCAACGGTACGTCAACAGTGCTCTCACATTCAGGCTCCTTGCCCCAAACCCCCCTCTCCCTATCATCCTGCCTGTGAGCCGCTGACTTGCACCCGACAACCCAAGCCTCAAAGGAACCCCACACCCCCATGACCCACACCCCACACCACCGCCTCCTCGCCACCGCCCTGGCCGCCCTCACCTTCACCGCCTGCGGCGACAGCACCCGTCCAACCGCCGCCACCGAATACTGGGCCCAACCCGACTCCGTGATCATCGGGCTCGGACGGCCGTCGGACGTGAAGGCGCAGTCGCGGGATCGGGTGTGGGTGGCGGACCGGGAATCAGCGATCATCCTGTCGCTGGCGCCGGGATCCGGGGAGTACACGAGCATCGGGCGGGTGGACCTGGAGCCGACGGAGGTCGAGCTGCCGGGCAAGCTGGCGGTGTCGTCGGACATCGGGCTATCGGCCTACGACATCCAGACGGGGAGCGTCGACCTGTTCACGTTCTCGGGCGAGTTCATCCGCGGGTTCACGCCGGGATTCGTGCCGGCGGTGATGTCGTTCAGCAAGGCGCCGATCGGTTACACGTTCGGCATCGCGGCGGCCGACTCCACCACGAAGCGGGCGGCGCCGGCGGACTCCGCGGGGACGGACTCGACCTTCGTGCGGCACGCGCTGATCATCCATACCGACCTGCAGGGCGGCGGCCGCGACACGCTGCTGTCGCCGACTCACGGGCCGGAGGCGCTGCGGGACGCGACGGCGGGCGCGGGCGAGACGCTGATGAGCCCTTCGACCTCGGGGATGTGGGTATGGTCGCAGCTCGTGCCCGACACGGTGTTCGACGTCACGCCCAAGGGCACGCGCCGGCTGCCGCTCAGGAGCGACGAGTCGCCGTTCGCGCTGTTCGCCGACCCGGCCCGAGAGATACTTTGGGTGCTGCATCCGGACACATCGAGGGTTGTGCTGGCGGCCTACGACACGGGCGGGGCGATCGAGCCGGGAGCGGCGGATGCGGTGGCGGACACGTCGGCCGTCCAGGCGGCGGTGCCCTTTCTGGGTGTGCGCACGATCGACGGCCGGTTCCGGCCGGCAGTGATCCACGACGGGGTCGTCATGGGGTTCCGGCCGATCCCGGGCGGGGCGACCGCGATGAGCGCCTACGACCTGCACACCGAGCGCTTCGAGCGCGAGCCGTAGTTCAACAGCGAAGGCCTGGTCCACCCCCTTCGCTCTCGAAGGACTCCTCGGTCTCCACGCTGCCGTTTTCGATGTGGACGATCAGCCGGCTCGGGCGGTTGTTGGCCGCCATGCGCCGCGCATAGACCAGAACTTCCGGTCGGCGTTCCGATTGCCATAGCGGCCGGTGCCGTCCTTCGCGGGTGAGTTGCCAGCTGGCGGCGGCCGCCTTCACGTGGTAGACGTACGGATCGCGCTCGAGCACTGTCTGCCTCCCTCGATGCCCCCAGGTGTTGCCCGCGCCTCATCTTCCGGCAACCTTGGAGTGTCAGTACTTACGGGGCATCGGCCTGTCGCGCCCCTCAACGCTTCGTATTCAGGCTGAGCTTCTCCCCGTGTCCTGTCTTCATACTAGGAATGCCGCCGAAGAGCGATTCCTTACAGCGCGCGTCCGCCGTGAACGAGGCGATCGGCTGTATCGAAGGGGGGGTGCAGCATTACATGGACGGAGACGACCACGGCCACGTCGATGATCTTCGGCGCGTAGAGCTAGGGGACGCCGACGCCCTGCGGCGCGTTATCGACCTGTTCGCACCCCTGGTGTTCCGGGTCGCGTTTCGCATCACCCGCTCCGAAGCCGACGCCGAAGACGTCGCCCAAAGAGTCTTCATCGCCCTCCCCGAGGTTCTGAATCAGTTCGACGGCGACGAGTTCGAGAGCTGGTTGACGGTCGTCACCGCCCGGAGGGTACTCATGTTCCTCCGCCGCGAGCGACGAGTGCAGGATCACGACCGGTATCCCGTCCGCCGTACCTCGCTGGAGGAGCAGGTGCTGAGCCGCGTCACCGTGTCACGCGCGCTCGGACACATCGACCGGAAGCTGGCGGAGGCCGCCCGCGAGGCGCCTGACGCGCCAGAGGTGTCCGTCCCGGTGTGGCCGACGAGGTGTTGCGGTGCCGGGTGGCGGGCGGTTTGTAGAAAAGCGAGAGGGGCAAAGCTTCGTCACCGCGCCCCCCGGCGTTGTTTCGATGGAAGCTCCACCCCTCGTCGCTCGTCCTACACCCTACGAATGCCGCTCGCGGGAAAAAGCTTACAGACGAAACATGCACTCCGACTCGACGGCGCCCTCGTCGCGATAGACCAGCAGCCTCGCCGACTGGTTGTTGACGGCCACGCGCCGACCATACTCCATGGCGTCAGACTTGTCGGCAGCTCGCCACAGTGGGTCCGCACGGCCGTCACGGATCACCGCCCCGCCCGCGACGTCACCTACGACGCGGTACGTGCTCGTTCGATCCGGCTTCCGCATGAGCGGTCTTCCGTACTGGGGGACATGCTCGGGACATTTTGTTGCCTTCCGCGGAGCGGCGGGCGAGCTTCCGACCTGCGGCCATCCGGGTCGCGCCGGCCACTCGTCCGTTCTCTGGCCGAGCCCGAGTCACCCTTCACGATCCGGCAACCATCGAATGCCGCCGAAGGGCCAGGGACTACCCGTGGACGCCGCGGAGCCGCCGGTCGGCGCCCGACCGGTTTGTAAGGAAGTGAGCCCCGGCGGCATTCATAAGGGTGGAAGGGAGTCGATGTACGCCGACGATCTGAAGCGGATCGCCACCGGCGACGAGGAGTCGCTAAAGCGTATCATCGAAGAATTCGGGCCTTTCGTCCACAGCATCGCCCTGCGCGTCACCGGATCCGAGGCCGATGCCGAGGACGTGGCCCAGGAGGTGTTCATCGGGCTCCCGAAAGCCCTGCAGTCGTTCTCGGACGGCAATTTCCCGGGGTGGCTGAAGGTGGTCACACGCCGACACGCACAAATGCTCGTTCGGGGCGAGCGTCGGAGACGGCGGCTGTTACTACCGCTGTCAGTCGTCGAGGGATCGGGCGATCGGACACTGAGCCGGATCATGATCGAGAAAGCCCTGCTCCGGATCGACCCGATGCAGCGGGAGGTCTTTCTCCTCAAGGTACGAGAAGGCTGGTCGCACAAGGAAATCGCGGAATCGATGAATATCACGAAGAACAACTCCCAGGTGCTCCTGCACAGGGCCCGCAAGGCCCTCAAGGAGCTGATCTCGTGATGCTCCTGCACCCGTCGGGGCTGTCTCTGTCGCGGTTCGCGGACCGCGAGCTCACGGGCTGGCGGGAGCGCGCCGTCGCCCGGCACGTGGAGAAGTGCGCCCGCTGTCAGGAATACGTCGCGTTCATCCACCAGCTCGCAGCAACCATGGACGAGCCGGCCGGGAACGAGTCCCCGGGCACCCCGGTGGAGGGCAGCCTCTCCGAGAAGGTGATCCGCCGCCGCCGGGCCGGTGAACGCGTGGCGCTGTGGACGCCGGACGGCATGGGGAACGCCGGCGACCCGGAGCGCGCCTCCGGGTGGAGGCGTTCGGGCACGTCGTGGCGGCTCGGCGTGGGGATCGCCGCCAGTTTCATTCTGCTCGCCCTGGCCGGCGTCTACCTGTTCGAGGCACCGCCAGCGGCGGCCGGGCACAGCCAGCTCCAGTTCGCGCCGGAGCTGCCCACGCCCGGGGCGACGGTGGACGTGCGATATACGCCTGCGTTTCACCTGGCCGACTTCGATTCCCTGCGATTGCGCGTCCGGTCTCGAACGGAGGACACGCCATACCCGCGGAGATCGGGCGTGATCGGCGATTTGCGGACCATAACGCTGCGGCGAACCGACGACGGAACGTTCGTAGGTCGGTTGCGAATCGAACCCGGCGAGGTGTTCGTCGCGGCGGCTGTCGAGGACTTCTCCGGGCAGGACGTCGACACGAATCTCGGCCGTCTGTGGGACATCCTCGTGGCGACCCCGAGCGGCGAGCCGTCCATCGAGGCTCTCGAGAGCCGGTATCGGGTGCTCGAGGCGAACAACTCCGTCCAGGCCGTCGGCTGGGCGAAAGAGATCACCGAGCGCTACCCGCAGAACCCGTTCGGTTGGTCGCTGCTGCGCCTAAACCAGACCCGCCTCGGCCCGTTTCCGATGCCCGATTCGCTGGCGGCCTTGCATGACGCCAAGCTGCGCGAATTGATCGCTGATCAATCGGGGCGCCCTGAGAACGTCGACGAGGTGATCGCGCTGTTCAACTACGCCCGCTGGAACGACGATACTCGGCTTAGCGACAGCCTCATCGCCGAAGTGGAGCGCCTGGACCCGAGGAATCACGCCGTGCTGGAATGGCGGTCTTTCCGGCTTTTGCACGCGACGCCCGCTGAACCGAAAGCCTACCTCCGCGAGATCGAGCCGTTGTGGACCAAAAGCGACCGCTCCAGTGACTATGTCGTACTCGCCGCGCTGTTGAAGGCCGGTCAGGCGGCGGACGAGCCAGCGGTCCGGAGGTGGATTGATCGGGGTCTCCGCCTGCCGTCTTTGAATCCCGGCGTCATCGCGGCAAGGCTGGACCGGTTCGATTTCGCCGCGGCCGAGCGTGCGCGATTGCGGCGCGATCGACTTCGTGCGCTCGAGGCCACCGGCGACGAGAGCCGGCCATTGAACGAGACGGTTCCGGAGTCCCTCACTAGCCGCCAGGAGGAGATCCGGCAGGTTCAGGCGCACCTCGCCCTCGATCTCACCGTCACTGGGGACACGACCGAGGCCCTGGCTCTATTCCGGGAAGCCACGCGCGATGCATGGCAACCCGACCTGCTCCAACCATATGCGGATCTGCTACTGGCGACCGGCGACACGACGACGGCGCTACCGCTGGTGGGACTCCTGGCCGCCGACCCGGTCTCCGGCTCGGAGTTCTCATCACATTATCGGACTCTTCTGGAAGCCCGGGTGAGCGATCCGATCGCGTTCGGCTTGCGGTCCGCGACCGAACTCCGTCGGCGCGTGCGCTCGACGCCGTGGCTCGGACGACATCTGCCCGGGCGAACCCCGCTGCACCTGGCGAACGGCACCACGATGTCGGCCGAGGACATCCTCGCCGGCGCGCCGAGCATCATCGTGTTCTTCGAGCCGGATGTGACGGGCATAGCCGAGCAACTCGCGGCGATGCGCCGTCGAGCCCTCGAAACCCTGCAGGAAAGCGTGCACCTGCTGTTCGTGGCCAAGACAGCGAGCCGAGAGGCCGCCCGCCTGATCCCACATCATCAGCTCGTCGTCGACCCGGAACAGAATGTCGCTCAGTTCCTTCACGAGTTCTCGGCCAACGGTTCCGTCGTGCTCGATGCGGACCTCACCGTCAGCGTGCGGGCACCGGATTTCGACTCCGCCCTGCGCATCGCGGGTTCGCTCTAGCCTCTACCTTTGGAAAAGCCGCGCCCCCCATGAATCTCCCTCCACCTGACATGGGGAGGGTCCACATGGAGGTGCCGTATGCCACGCTTGCGCTTCACGCTCCGGGTATTGCTGCTGTGCGTCGGTCTGGTCTTCCTGCGCGTACGAACTACCCCGTCAAACCCGGGACCTGCCCTTCTCTGCGCCAGCGAGACCGCCAGGTGCGTGTTCGAGATGGGCGGTACTTGCACGAAAGCGGACGGGTCGACTTTCTACGACTTCGCGTGGGAGGAATGATGAAGGCGAGGCCCGTACGCTCACTCATTCTGCTCTTCACGCCCGTGGTGTGGCTCGTCACGGCCGTGGGTGGCTGGGGTGACGTCGGCGATGCGATCGCCGAGACCCCGGCCGGCCACCTGCTGAGTCGACAGACCGCACTTTCTCCGGACCACCCGGTCGTCTCAAGGGTGCTGGCCGAGGGAGGCGAGTTCGGCCTGCCCTCGGAAATCAGCGTCGTCGGAGATCACCTGCTTCTCATCGACCGGTATCGGGACGAGGCTGTCGTCGTTCTCGATCGCCACTCCGGTGAGGTCGTCCGGAGTTTCGGACGGACTGGAGAAGGACCGGGAGAGTTCAAGAGTCCGTGGTCAGCGTTGTCAGACGGCCGCACTGTCGCCGTGCTCGATCCGGGGCTGAACCGTATCACCTGGCTCACACCCGACGGCGAAACCCCAACGTTCACGGTCGAGGGGATGACCAACATCTCGGCCCAGTCGAGCGTGACCGGCTTCGCGCTCACGTCGGACAGGGCTTTCCTGGTCTCGGGATTCATGCCGACCAGTCGGCTGGCTCGCATGGACCGGAAGGGGACGATGGTGGCCGCGGTAGGCGACGCTCCGGCGACGGAGCGTCTCCCGCCGCCGCGCCAGAGCGAGGCTCTGCAGGGAACCCTGCGGGGAACAACGGACGGGAGCCGCTTCGTGCTGACGAGCCGGTTCGCCTCGCATATCGAGGTCGTCGACGCTTCGACCATGAACGAGACGACGATCTGGGGCCCGGAGCGTTTTCAGCCGCATGCCGGCCGGTACGAGACCCGGTTCGGCTATCTCGACTCGGCTCCCATGATTGACTGCTTTCTCGCGTTGTACTCGGGCCGCACGCGCGACGAGTTCCCCGGCCGGGCCAACTATGGCTCGACGATCCACGAGTTCGGGTGGGATGGTGAGCTGCGGGCCGTCTACGAACTCGACTCGGACGTGATCACGATCGCGTGGAGCGAGGAGGACGGGCGGCTGTACGCGGTGCGGCACGACCCGTTGCCGGGAGTGGTGGCTTACAAGTTGAGACAGTGAGCAGGGCTGTGCGGCCGGCCCGCGGAGCTCCAGATCCGCAAGTGCTGGAAGCGTCTGTCCATCTCATTCAGGACGGGAAATGAGCCCGGTCGCTCAACGCATCGAGGTTTAGCAGAGGCGCCTCCGCGCGTCGCGGGCCGGGCCGACGATGGTGTTGGACGATTGCTTCTCCGATTATAAAGGATTGCACACGTTGTAGGCTTTTCCCGACTGGCGGTAATCTAGAGTTATGGTGCACAGCCAACGACCCGCCGTCGCCGACCGGAGTCTTGCGGCTCGACTTCGCGGCAGGCGTTCCATCGCACTGACCGCCATCGCAGGGGTCGGCGCTTCAATCTTGATGTATTGGATCAGCGCCCATGGCCCCGGAGTCACTCCGGACTCGATTGAGTTTATCGAGGCCTCACGGAGCCTGCTCTCGGGAAACGGCCTCTCCGTGCATGGCCAACCACTGGTCCGATTCCCGCCCGTCCTTCCACTTTTGTTGAGCGCAACCAGTCTATTCCTGCACGCTGACACGCTTGTGGCGGCCCGCTTTCTCGTCGCACTTCTCTTTGGCGTCAACCTCGTTCTTCTCGCCATCTGCGTTCAGAAGTGCACTGCCTACGATGCGGTAGCCACAGCATGCATCATCCTCGTCTTCCTTTGCTCGGCGCCAGTCATTCAAGTGCACGCGAGGGTGATGTCCGAGGCGCCTTACATCGCGCTATCCACGGCGGGCCTTCTGTTGCTTGCGCATCATCTTGCTCATCCTCGGGCATCGCTGCTAATACTGGCAGCTCTCTTGACCGGAGTCGCGGCCGCGACTCGCTATATCGGGGTCGTTCTCCTTCCGAGTGCGGCTCTCGCGCTTCTGTTACTTGACGACCGCCCTCTCAAGACGCGCAGCGCCGACATAGCCATATTTTCCGGCATAGCATGCCTTCCCCTGGCAACCTGGTTGGTCCGCAACACGCTGACGGCACACGCCACGACGGGAAGAGTCTTCGCGGTTCATCTCTTCGGTATCGAGGGTGTCAAGCGCTTGATCGACAGTACGTACCGCTTCATCCTCCCCATTGACGTCTCCGGTTGGGTACAGGTAATCCATATCGGGATGGCTCTCATCCTGCTTTGTTTTGCATGCATGCTCGTATGCAAGAACGCCCACGCCCAGCAGGGGCATCGGCAGCTCCGTCACTTTCTTCCTGCCATCTTCGTTATCTATGCCGTAGCGTATGTCGTATTCCTCATCCTATCCATCTCCTTCTTCGATGCCGCCACACCAGTGGACCATCGACTCCTGTTGCCCATTCTGCTGCCGCTTGCCGCAGCGAGTATCTCAGTCGTCTGGTCACTGTCCGAAACGCTCGCCCAACGATGTGTCTGGCGTGGTTTCGTAGGTTTCGTCTTGTTCTCGGTCAGCATCAATGCGAGCCATGCGATCTCGACAGCGGAGCAGATACATCAGCAGGGGGACGGCTACACGGCGCGATCCTGGGCGCAATCGGAAATCCTGGCCTATTTGTCGAGCCTGCCTGAGCCGACGAAGATCTACTCCAATGGTCCGGAAGTAATCCGCTTTCTCGCGAGGAAAGAAGCCGTCTGGATCCCGATGCCGGTATTTCCGGGAGCCGGAAGGGAGAACGAGCATTTCCAGGACGACATGGCCACAGTGGCCGAGCAATGCGCCGACGGAACGGCGGTCATTGCATATTTCACGAGCATCACCTGGCGATGGTATCTCCCGTCGCAAGAGGAGCTCACGTCCGAGTACGGCATTCCGCTCATGAGAAAGCTGCAGGATGGCGTGATCATGGGCAGTGCAGGGCCATGAGAGCGCCGTGGCTCACCGTCCTCCGATCTCCTCGAGGTGCCTCACGACCCGCTCCACCATGTCTCCTTCCACACCCATCTTCACGTCCAGCAGGATTCGGGTCTCGTTGAGGCCGCTTTCCGGCAGGTCGGGCGAGGCCGCGCGCGCGACTCGGCGGTGATCTCCCGGACGCGGTGATCGACGGTAAGCCGGTCCCGCGCGGCCAGGACGCGGCCGGCCTCCTCCTGTACGACGCCACGGGAGTTGAGCGGGGTGGGTACGTGACGTTCGCCCCGTCGGGCAACGTCGTTCTCACGCTCGACACCCGAGAGCGGCAGGTGGCGCTGTTCGCCGCGGACCCGACGGACGGCGTGGTCGCTCGCCTCTGGAGCCCGGATGGGAGCAACTGGGTGCAGATGCGGGCGGCCACCGAGGGCACCCGGTTCTCCGCCGGACGAGAGGGCCGCGTCGTGCTGCAGCAGCCAGCGCTGACCGAGGAGGATGCGCAGGCCTTCTGCTCAGCATTCCGGTCCGAGCTCGAGGCCCTCGATCCGCAGCCGCCGGAGGCCGACGTCATGGCCGCCTGCACGCGTCAGATGCCACCGGAGGTCTGCCGGCCGTGCCTGGCCGCAGCGCCGTGACGCGGATCCTTGGGTAGTGGGTTACCCACTACCGATCCTTGCCTCTCCGCCCCCGAGATGCTAACTATTTAGCATTGCTAGTATTTTAGCATCCGGTGGTTCCTGGCAGAGAGGTGAGATGGGTCAGGTCTGGCGTTTAATGTGTTTGCTGGTGCTCCTGGCGGGCTCCGTCCACGAGCTGCCCGGGCAGTCGCCGCCTCTGTGGGGTTCGCTGGTGCCCGGACCGTTCGATGCCGGATTCGGACGGATCTGGACGGTCGATCATAGCCGGGTGTGGCCGCGCAGCCCCGCGCTCGATTCGGTGCGAGGTGACGTCGCCCGGCCGCTCCGCATCGATGTCTGGTACCCGGCCGACTGTCACGGAGCGAAGCCGATGCCGCTCCGAGGCTATGTGGACATGGAAGCCCCCGACAGCGCCTATGCGGACCTCGTGTTTCTCACCCGTCGATGGGACGACTACTCGTACCGCAACCTGGCCGGCGACAGCACGTCCTTCGATCGGCTGATGGGCGTCGATACGGGGGCCTGCCGGCATCCGATGCCGGCGCCGGGGCCGTTCCCTCTGGTCGTCTATTCCGCCGGGTGGTACAACCGTACGCCGGACAACGCGATCCTGGCGGAGTACCTGGCGAGTCACGGCTTCGTCGTGGCGTCGGTTCCCCAGCTGAACCCCGGGCTCTGGACCTTCGAGTTCGCCTCGGACGCGGTCGGCGTCGAGAACCAGGTCCGCGACCTCGAGGTTGCGCTAGGGAGGCTCGTCGACGCTCCGTTCGTGGACCGGCGGAAGGTCGTGGCGATGGGCTACAGCACCGGCGGGGACGTGGCCCTTCTTTTGGCGGGACGCAATCCGCTCGTGAAGGCGGTCGTCGCCCTGGACGGATCGTGGACCCTGAGTAAAGACAACGAGGTGACCTCGTCGCCCCTCTTCCGGCCCGGCGAGCACCGGGAAGCCATCCTGGTCCTGCGACGGCCGGCGGATGCCGACGCGCCGGGTGGCGACGTGCTGGACGGGCTCTCCGGAGCACCGCGCGTCGTCGTGGAGATTCCGGGCGGCGATCACGGGACATTTTCAGATGATCCGACCGAGCGGAGCCTGCTGGGCATGGGTACGCCCGAGCAATCCGAGCGTTACGTCGCCATGGCGCGTTCCGTGGAGCGGTTCCTCGACAGCGTCGCCGGACCGCTCACGTCATTCGACGGAGCCCATCTCGCCGCCGCGTATCGGGCGGACGGCCTGCCGGCGACGTTCTTGCCCCCCGCGCCGGAATGACATTGAGGCGCCGGCTGCGGGATCCGCGCAATCTCGTCTCTGGTGCGGCGCCGCTCAGTCCGTCATCCCCGGGCCCGCCACCCGCACCACATTGATGTCCGACGCCATCGGGCGACCAGGCCGGGTAGGCGTTGGTCACGCGGTTCAGCAACTCGGGGCGCGGGTGGGCGTCGTCGGCCGCGGTGCCTTCCGCATCGGTCGCCGACTCGGGGCGCGATCCCGCGGGCGAGCAGGCGGCGAAACCCGTAAGGACCACGATCAGCGTGCCCGGGGCGGCGAGATGCCGGCGAAGGATCGCGCTGGAGAGAGCTCCGAGTTTCATGTGAAATCCTCGTCGCTACCTTCGGGCACTTCGGACGCCTCAGCGCTCCAGGCGGCTCGTAAAGGTGTAGGGTCCGTTGACGTGCACGTTGAACAGCTCGTCCGGCTGCACGACCTCCCAATCGACGAACTTCAGGTACGTGTCGGTCGGGTGGTCGAACTTCACAACGTCGCCCTCCAGCGTCCAGGTGCCGGCGAGATTGACGCGGCGGTCGTCGGCGCCGCCGTCCTGGGGCTGCCGTCCGGGGGCTGGCGACACGCCCGCCGGGATGAAGTACTCGCCCTCAGTTGTGCCGTCGGACCGGAGCGTGATGCGCAGATGTCCGCCACCCTCGAGCAGATCCCAGCTGTCGGTATCGGTCGTGATGATCCATTCGGCAGCCTCGTAGGAACCGGCCACCGCGTCCATCGGCCCGGCCGGGTCGTCGGTACAGGCCGCGATCGTCATCAGCGTCACGCCGGCCACGGCAAGTAGCGCCGCCCGCATCTTCACGATCTTGCGCACGATCGAGCCTCCCGTATCTCTCGCCTAGAGCCTCCCGCCTGCTCAGACTACGAGACTACGCCGTGCCGGGGCTATCAGGATCTTGCGGCGCTATCGGCGGCATTCGGGCAGGCATGCCTGCACCGGACCGGCCCGACACGCGTCACCTGATGCGCAACGTGTCGGCGGCGGCAACCGCGTCGCCCCATTCCTTCCCCAGCGCCTCGAGGTCCATACCGAGCACCTTCTCGAACTGGGGCTCAGAGGAAGCGTATTGCAGCTTCAGGAGTGCGGCGAGAGTATCGGTGCCGAACCGCCGATGCAGAAATCCCACGAAACTGCCCGCTTGCGGATAAGTGACGGCTTCCGGATGTGATCTTCCTTCCGTCAGCAACATCCGCAGCGCGAGGCCGTCGCCACTATCTCGCAAGGACTTCGTCAATGCATCCAGATCCTGGCCGTGCCAACGGCCGGAGGCGAAGACGGCGACGCCTTCGTTGACTACCCAGCTTCCATAGCCCCGCAACTCCCCGAATTCCCTGGCCGTGGCAACGTGCATGAACTCGTGAACGCCGAGACGAGGGCGGTCTCCGGGGAGGATATGAAGAACGAACGTGCTGGTCGCTATGCCGGTACCGGCCCACCCGATCAGTCGCTTCATCGCCGACGTGTCCTCGAGGAGGAAGACGTGAACGGGCTCGCCGGATATGCCGCGGCCGATTACCTCGCGTATCCGGGGAACGATATCCCCGGTAATCTCGTCCCCGACCGCCTGAAGCCGCGTCGCCGGGCCCGTCCCGACTTCAGCGTAAAGGCGGAAGATGTCGACCGAATCTCGTACCCAATCGAAGCCTCGTGCCATCTGAAGGTCGGTCACCGTGAATTCGCGGTGGTAGTCCAGGGCCGGGCGGCTGCAGGTGGCGGCCATGACCATCGCGATCCATGTCATCAGCCGCAGTGGCGCACGACTCCCCACGACCTTTCGTTCCGAACGACGGCCGTCCATGTGTCAGGAGCCTTGCTCGATAGCGGTAGCATCGAGGAGAGCTGGCGTCGATACCGTCTCTGGGCCCCGGCGGCGAGTGGCGCTAGCATCATCCTGGTGTCGAGTACGAGCCGACGGCGTATTTGCCTCGCGAGTGGCATCAGTTCTCCGCTGTTCCCTCTTCCCCGGGTTCTGCTTGGTCCGGCAACCGGCTCGGTCGACCGAGTTGGCACACCAAACGATAAGAATCGGCACCGTACCACAGCTATCAGAATATTGCGGCGCAACTCCGAAAGGTGTGCGGGGGTATTGTCACGCGTGGCCAGGCTCGTGCGTTTCCGTGGCCGGGCCGCACACTGCCCGCGGGTGTGGGCTGGAGTGCCGACATAGGGAGGGGTCCAGGGTGATCATGCGGAGGACGACACGGCCGGAATCGGTCGACGAGGTGGTGTACGAGACGGATCTCGTCACGATCGGCGCGTTCCGAGCGGGGATCGATGATCCCCTGTTTCGGGATTCCGGCCCTACGGAACGGGCGATCTTCGTCTTCCCGCGTACGAGCGTCGTGATCCGGCACTGCGACAAGGCGCCGTTCGCCACCGACGCGTGTACGGTTACCTACTACAACCGGGGGCAGCGGTACACGCGGGAGCCGATCGATCCGCGCGGTGATCGGTGCGAGTGGTTCGCGGTCCGCCCGGACGTATTGCTCGACGTTCTGGCGACTTACGAGCCCGACGTGGCCGAGCGTCCCGGGAAGCCGTTCTCGATGCTGTGCGGCCCGAGCGACGCCGAGAGCTACGCCGCCCAGCGCACCGTGGTTCGACACGTCCAGGGGAGCGACGCTCCCGACGCGCTGGCCGTCGAAGAATCGGTCGTGGCGATCCTCGACCATCTGCTGACGCTCGCTCATGGGCGGCCGAATCCCGCGGACGCCGGCCGGCTGACGCCCGCCGTGAAGCGATACCTGGCCGATCACTTCACGGCCTCCGACTCGCTGGAGGAGATCGCGGAGGCGGCCGAGTGCTCGGTATTCCATCTCTGCCGGGTGTTCCGGGACGAGACGGGTACGACCATCCACCGGTACCGGCATCAGCTGCGGCTTCGTCGCTCGCTGGAGCTGGTCGCGGAGCCGGAGAGCGACCTGACCGACGTGGCCCTCCGGCTCGGCTTTTCGAGTCACAGTCATTTCACGGCGGCGTTCCGGAAGGCGTTCGGCACGACGCCGTCGGAATTCCGGCGTGCTCCGTCCAGCCGCCGGGTGCGAGAGCTGGGAGAGCGCCTGGCCTGAGAAAGCGCGGCCGTGCCGCGCGAGGATCGACGATCATGCGACCTGTACGACGTTGGCTGCGCCGGGCGCTCGTTCCCGTAGCGTCCACTCTGTTGATGGCCTCGACCTTCACGTGCTCGAGCGCCACGGGCCCGGGACTCTCGTTCGAGTTCGCCGAGAACCGCTGGGACGCGCGTGGCCCGGACGACTACAGGTTCGTCTTCCGCCAGCTGTGCGAGTGCGCGGTGACCGTTCCGGTCCTCGTGACCGTCAGAAACGGCGACGCGGTCGACGTCGTCGCCCTCCCGGGTACGACGCCGCCGGTAGGGCCTCTCGATCCCGAGAACTTCCCGACGATCGACGAGATGTTCGATCGATTGCGCGCGATCGCGGAAGACAACCCGGATCGCTTCGAGGTCTGGTTCGACGACGAGCTCGGCTATCCGAGTCACGCGATCGTCGACCCGTCCACGCAGATCGCAGACGACGAGTTCGAGTGGGAGGTGAGCGAGGTGTCCGGCGAGGAGCGGCTTGAGCTCTAAGCTCGGAGTCCTCGGCTTCGCGGCGGTCTGGGCCGGCGCGGTCGCCGTCCTCGCGCTGGGCTATGACTATGGACCCGGCGAGCCTCTCGTCGTGCTCGGGATCTTCGGCCTGGCGCTGCCGGGATTGGCCGTGCTCGCCACGCGCCGGTACCCGAGGGCGACCGAGGATCCGGTGCGCGATCCGGGAAGCGAGCTGCGCGTTCTGCTGCTCTACCTGCTCGTCGTCGTGGCCTTCCTCGTGTTCGGGCTCGACGCGATCCGGGGGGCCGTGGCCGCCGAGCCGTGGCGGACGCTGGCGAAGCTGGCCGCCAAGCTCGCGGTGTTCGTGCTCGGGCCCGCGCTGCTGGCGCGCCGCCGCGGATATGGCTGGCGCGAGCTGTTCCCGTTGCGCCTCCGGCGTCGGGACGGCGTGACGATCCTCGCGCTGGGCGGCGTGTTCGTCCTCGTGAACGCCGTCATCGGCCAGGGCCCGGCCCGGATCGCCGCGGCGGGTTACCCGCCCGCGTTGCTCGTAGCCGGACTCGGGTTCACGTATCTCTACCTCCTCCTCGAGGTCGGTCTCGTGGAGGAGTTCTTCTTCCGCCGGCTGCTCCAATCACGACTCGCCGCCTGGTCCCGCTCGGAGTCGACCGGCCTCTTGCTGGCAGCCCTCCTGTTCGGGCTCGCGCACGCGCCCGGTCTCTACCTGCGCTGGGAAGCGACCGCGGCGGAGCTCTTCCCGGAACCCAGCCTGTTGTTCGCGACCTGCTACTCGGTGGCGGTGCTGGCGACGGCCGGTCTGTTCATGGGCGTCCTGTGGCTGCGGACCCGGAATCTCGCGGTGCTGGTAGCGGTGCACGCGGCTGGCGATCTGCTGCCGAACGTCGTGGAGACGATCCGGGCGTTCTGGGGTTGAGGTTGTATTACGACGTCTGTCGTATTATGCTCCTGCACAGACGATCCTTCAACGCCGGGAGCTTCCTGTCATGTCGGTGCACCGTTCGCTCAGCCTCTCTCCCGTACTGATCGCCTGCGGGCTCGCGACCCCCGCGTTCCAGGTGTCGGCGCCGAACCCCCAGGTACACTACGAGTACCTCGCCTGGACACCCGAAAGCGACGGCCTGACCGTTTCCGTCGAAGGGGACGTGTACACCCTTCCCCTTGACGGTGGCCCCGCTGTACGTCTGACGACGGCCGCCGGGAGAGACGAGTTCGCCGCGTGGTCGCCAGACGGCTCCGCGCTCCTGTTCGCTTCGGATCGGAACGGGGACCAGGAGATCTTCATCGCCGACCCCGACGGCTCGAACCCGCGCCCTCTCACGGACAACGACGTCGACGATTCCTGGCCCGCCTGGTCCCCCGATGGCCGCCGAATCGCCTTCATGCGCCGGAAGGGAGAGCACTGGCACATCTGGATCATGAACGCGGACGGCTCCGGCGGACGGCGACTCATGGACGCCCCGGGCCACGAGTTCAACCCGGTGTGGTCGCCCGACGGCGAGTGGATTTTGTTCGAAGCGAGCCGGGACGGCAGCGGAAACGACGACATCTACGTGATCCGGCCCGACGGCTCCGGTGAACGACGGCTCACCGAGACTCCGGCGAACGACGTCTACCCGGACTGGTCTCCGGACGGGTCGTCGATCGCCTACTGTACGATCGAAGGGGGACGAGCCTTCATTCACATCATGCCCGCGGATGGCGGCCCCCCGTCGCTCTGGGGCGAGGACGCCTGCCTCCCGAAGTGGTCTCCCGACGGTCGACACCTCGCCTTCGTGAGCTCGGCACGCGGCCGTCCGGAGGGACTGTGGATCGCCGGCGTCGACGAGTCCGACGTCCGCGCGGTTCCGGGCGTAGGTGAGCGGTCCGCCGTGTCTGGCGGCGGCTGACGTGAGTGCGATTTCACCCTGGGCCGTTGCCATACGACACATGTCGTCATAATCTCCGGCTCATGCCGAACCGCGACGAAGATCCGGCCACGCTGCCCTCGGACGCCGAGCTCAAGCTTCTGCGCGAGCTGTGGGCCCACGGGGAACAGTCGGTGAGCGACCTGCACGAGCGGGTGCAGGACTACTGGCCCGTTGGCTACACCACGGTGCTCAAGCTCCTGCAACGGATGACCGACAAGGAGCTGGTAAGCCGGCGCCAGGTGGGACGGGCGCACCTGTACCGTCCGGCGGTGCTCCGCGAGAAGACGGAGCGGCGGGTGGCGCGCTCGTTCCTCGAGCAGACGTTCGGGGGGTCGATCGAGGCCCTGCTGCAGAGCGCCCTGCCGACGGGTCGCGCGCGGGCGGAGGAGATCGAGGAGATCCGGCGACTGCTGGATCGTCTCGAGGACTGAGAACGACGGGGTGACGACGGGGTGGGGATGAGTGGGATGACGATGGGCGGGGCGGGCTCGGTATTCGCGTGGACGCTGATACACTCCGCCTGGCAGGCGGCGCTGGTCGCCGGCGGGCTGTGGGTCGTGCTGCGACTGATCCCGGGCTCGATGACGCGGGCGCGGACCGCGTCGGCCTCGGCGGCACTCGCCCTCGTGCTCGGCCTCGGTTTCGCGACCTGGATCGCAATCGACGCCGACTGGCAGGCTCACGACGCCTGCTGGAGCTCCGAGTCCTACGCGTTGTCGAATCCGGCACGCTGCACGTCCCACGGGGTGCCGCTCCCGGCCGAAGCGCTGGGTATCGAAGGAACCGACTCGGGCACCCGGGTCGTCCTCCCCTGGGCGTGGATCACCCTTTCGGGTATCCCCGGCGCCCGCATCGTGGGACCGGCGGCGGTCGCCACGACGGATTGGCTGGCGGCCGTGGTGCTGGCCTGGGCAGCCCTGACCGTCGTCGCGCTGGCGCGCCTCGGGATGGGATTCCGAAAGCTGCGGGGTGTCCTGCGACGCTCCCGGCCGGTCTCGGCGCCGGCCCCGCGCGCCCTCCTGCGCGATGCGCTCCGCCGGACTCGTCGGACCCGGCCCGTGGCGCTCCGCGAGTCCGACGAGATCGGGGCGCCCGCGGTCGCGGGGTGGCGGCGGCCCGTCATCCTGCTTCCGGCGGGAATGTGCGAGGCGCTCGCGCTCGGACAGCTCGGCTGCGTGCTCGCCCACGAGCTCGCACACGTCGAGCGGGGGCACTTCGCGCTCAACCTCGTCCAGCGGATCCTGGAGTGCATGCTGATCGTCAGCCCGGGCGCGCTGTGGATCTCGCGGCGGATCCGGGAGGAGCGCGAGGCGCTGTGCGACCTGGCGGCCGGCGGCGGCCCCGCGGACCGGCGGCGTGCCTACGTCGAGACGCTGCTGCGGCTCGAGTCGCTGCGCGCCCCGGCCGGTCCGGCCCTCCTGGGGCTGCTGGGCGAAGGATCGCTGCTGCGCCGGGTGCGGCGCCTGCTCGATGGCGGCACGACGCGTCGGCGCGAGCAGGTCGGCCGCGGCCTCGCCGCCACCCTCGTCGCGGCGTTGATCCTCTTCGCCGTCGTCCAGGTCGGCATATCGGCCGCCGCCGTCAGCTCATGGGCGGTGATGGAACACGACATCGACGAACGCGAGGTGCCGGAGTTCGAGATCGCGGCGCCCGCCGCGGATGGTGGCGCGATCCTTCAGGAACCGCCCGCCTCGACCCGCTCGTAGAGACCGCGAAACCCGGTCGTCCACGTTTCGCCGTCGTCGAACGACTGATCCCAGCGCTGCTCGACCCGGCCGTCGTCCATCGGCGTCCAGGTGATCCTGTCGACGACCTCACCCTTCGGCGTGTCGCGGCGCCCCGACAGCACCATCGCGTCCCCCTCGAGTCCGCCTTCCAGCCATAGCCGGGCGCCACCACCGCCGACCCAGCGCTGACTCCACATGCCGGTGGCCGGATCGTACGTATTCAGGCTGTTTCCCGTCCCGCCCCCGGCGGCGCGCCACTCCTCGAGCAGCCCGCATCCATCCGCGACGCGCGATATCGTATTGCGTCCGATCTCCTGGCCGTCCGGGTTCGTCACCTTCCACTCGCCGAGCCAGAAATCGAACTGGCGATGGACATCCGCCTGGCACGCCTGACCGATGGACGGCGAGCCCGCGGCCTGGGACCCGCTTCCCTGCTGCGCGGCGACGGGCGTCGCCAGCGCGAGCCCGATCGACAACGCCAATGAAATGGATCTACGCATGACTATTCTTCCCCGGGTCCCTGGTGATTGGCCGACGCCGGCAGGGTAGCGCGGCGGACGGACGTGCGGCTATCAGAATCTTGCGGCCGGCTTCGACGCGGTCCAACCCTCAGTCGACTTCGAGCCCGAAGTCCCGCACCAGGCCGAGGACGCGCATCGGCCGGTCCACGTAGAGCACGTGCCCCGCCCGCTCGATCTCGACGCGCTCGACGCCGGGCACCGTCTCCGTCCACGTCGCCGGCGGCAGGAAGTCGTCGTCCCCCTGGACGACGACGACCGGGACGCCATCTCCGGCGAGAGCGGCGAGCGTCGGGCGGAAGTCGTAGTCGGCGGGCATGCTCTCCGCGGCCGAGCTCGCGGCGGCGCCCGCGTACGTCCAGGGCGCGCGGACCTCTCTCCACTTCGTCACGTCATGAAGATTCACCGCCGCGAAGATGATCCGGTGGTTGATTGACTGACCGCGCGAGCCGTCTTCCGGGCGGCGCGGCAGCACGAGCCCGTGACGGGCGAGCTCCGCCGCGACCTCGGGCCGCTCCCATCGCGGGGGGCTCTCCATGCCAGGCTCGTCGGGGGTCGGCCAGACGGGGGCCATCAGGAGGAGCCCTGCCACGCGGTCAGGATGCTTCTCGGCGTAGGCCATCGCCAGCCAGGTACCGTTGCTGTGCCCGACGAGCACCAGCCGGTCCTCGTCCAGCGACCGGCGCAGCGCTTCGAGGTCGGAGACGTGATCGGCCGCCGTCGGCAGGTCGTCACAGCGGGAGCGAAGAGAGCCGCGCTGATCGTAAAAGGTGAGCCGCAGCTCGTCGGCCAGCGGCAGGAAGTCATAGAACAGGATTTCGAGCTCGCCTCCCCACCCGCCGTGCAGGAATACCAGCCGCGGTCCTTCCCCCACTTCTCGCACCCAGAGACGACACGGCGCTCCGATCGGATCGTCGGTCACGTCGACCGAGTCGCCCACCGCCAGCAGCTATTCGTCCCAGGTGGCGGGATCCGAGAAATCCGGCCCGGACTCGGCGCCGGGCTCCTGCGCCGCAATCGGGATCGCACTCGAGGGATGGAGCAGGGCCAGGGCGAGCAACGGGGCGGCGATCCGGGTTGACATCGTCGTTCCTTCTCTAATCGACGAAGGGATGGCTCATCCAGTTCGACGGGATGTGTCGGAGAATCGTTTCAAATCAGCGCGCGCGCCGCAGAGTCATGCGCCACGTGGGGATCCATGTCGCCCCATCGTCCCGGGAGATCGCATGCTCCCACTCCGCCGAGTCCTCGCGGATGTCCCACCAGCGGATGCGCGACCTGATCGGCCCGTTCGGCGTCGGTACCTCGGCGAAGAACTCCGCCGACGTCCCGCTCTCGTCGAAGCCGCCTTCCCACGTCTCGAAGGCCCCGGGTTGCTCGGTGCTCATCCAGGTGATGTACCAGCGGTCCGCGCCGGGATCGTAGTATCGGGTGCCCATCCCGCGAAGACGGCCAGTCCCGAAGTCGCCGTCGGCATAGTCGACGAAGGCGCAGCCGCCGAGGACGGTCTCGGCTTGCCACTGGTTCCGCGTCTCCTGCCATTCGCCGTTCGCGTCGCGGCGGCGGCTCTCGACGTTCCACGTCCCGGCCCAGAAGTCGAACTGGTGGGCCGTGTCGTTCACGCAGGCGGTGGGGCCGTCCGCGGAGCCGGCATCGGGCGCCGAGCCGTTCTGTGCCGCTGCGGGTACGGCGAGCGTCAGGCCGGCGACGGCTGCCATGAGAATCGATGCGCGCATGGGTGTCCTCTCTCCGGGTCCCGGTGGTCAGGATACGCGAGCAGGGTAGGACGCCGCACGGGGGCGCGGCTATCAGGATCTTGCGGACGGTCTACGGCCGCAGCCCCCGCTCCACCAGGTCGGCGACCTCGGCCTGCGCGGAGTCGTAGACCGTTATCGTAGGCATTCCGCCGCCGGCCACGATCGACACTCCGTCCGCGCTGTTCAGGCCGCCGAACGCCTTCAGGACGCCCACGCCGTCCGATCCGAGGAACATGCCCACCCGATCGTACGCCTCCTCGCGCGGGGTCCCGTTGAGGAGCACCGCCGCGTACTGGTCGTCCGGGGCGACGGTCATGCAGGCGGCCTCCTTCTGGGCGTTGCCGTAGTCCAGGCAGACGTTGGCCCGCCCGTCGGCGAAGGCGCCCACGCCGCCTCGCTCCTTTCCGTCGCGCGGATCGTAGAACACGAGACCGTTGCTCGACGCGATCCGCCGGCCGACCGTACCGTCCTCGAGGATCAGCGGCGGATCGTTGCCTACGGCCACGCCGAGACGCCCCGCCGTGTCGAGCACGACGAGCCCGGTGCTGGCCCCGAGCCGTTCGTCCTGGAGCGCGGTCCCCGCCGGTGCGCCGATCACCACGCGGGGTCGGTTCGCCGCATCCACGATCACCAGGCCCCGTGCCGTGATCACGTCGATGCCGGGCACGGTCCCGGCGAAGCTCGGTGCGCCGGCAACGAAGCCGAGCGTGGCCACCGCCATCATCAGGAGCAGGCCCAGGGACAGAACCCGGGTCCGTCGTTCCAGCCGTGCGAGTCTCGTCGCCACATCGGAGTCGTAGGACATGCGAATGTACCTTCTGCCATGGGTTTCGGGGTCGGCGATTGCCGGTGCACGAGAGACAATCTGGTCGTCGAGCGCCGCCGGTCCAGCCGACTTACCCTCCCGACGGCCAATTGGCCCCCGCGGACGCCGCAGTCTCCGACCCTTCGAACCCTCGCCCGCCGCGTGTTCGTAGGATATGAGCGAAGGCGATTCACGCTTCTCTAAGAAACGGGATGGAACCATGGACGGGACGCAGGACCTGGAAGCCAGACTCGCACGCTCCGAACGCGCCATCCGGAATCTCCGCGCGGCGCTACTCGGCCTGATCGTATTGTCGGCAGGCGCGCTCTTCGCTGCTGCGCGTGGCAGCTCGCCAGCAGGACCGAGCGGAACCCTGCAGCTCTCCGAACTCGTGATCGTCGATTCCACCGGCACCCCTCGGGTACGCCTCGGGGGTCACCTTCCCGATGCGGTGATCAACGGCAAGCCGGTTCCGCGCGGCCAGGACGCCTCGGGCGTCTTGCTGTACGACGCGACCGGTGTCGAGCGGGGTGGCTACGTGACGTTCGCGCCGTCGGGCAACGTCGCCCTGACATTGGACACGCGCGAGCGGCAGGTCGCCCTGTTCGCCGCGGATCCCGAGGAAGGCGCCGTGGCCCGTCTCTGGAGTACGGACGGCGCCAACTGGGTCCAGCTGCGTGCCGACGACTCGGGGGCGCGATTCTCCTCCGGACGAGATGGCAGCGTGGTGTTTCAGCAGCCCGCGTTGCTGGAGGAGGAGTCCGCGGCGTTCTGCCGCGCGTTCAACGATGAGGTGGCCGGGCTGGATCGGCGTCCCGCACGGGAGGAGTTGTTGTCCGCCTGTACCCGCCAGATGCCGGCGGATGTCTGCGATCGCTGCCTCGGGAACGAAGAGTAGGCTTGCCGCCACCGCTCGGCCCTGGATCCGTCGATTGACATACGACGTCGTTGTACGCTGGATACCGTTAGTACGACGACTACGAAGCGGCGTTCACGGCCTGGGAGCGCGAGCTCCGCGATTGAACTCGCGGCTCAGACCTCCGGCCCGCTCTCCCAATCGTACGGTCCATGTTCGAAGGCGTACGCCAGGCGCGGGAGCACGATGTCGGCCCACGCCCGCTCGAAATAGGCATACACCTCGTCCCACTCGCCGCCCCGGCTGAACCCGGTGTGCAGGAGATGGACACGGGTCGCATCGTAGGCCAGGGGCTCGAGGACGACCTGCACGAAGGTCCGCTGTCCGCGCACGGTCGAGAGATGGGGCGGAGCGTTCCAGGTGAACGAGAGCAGGCGCGGCGAATCGAGGGCGAGGATCCGCATTCCTTCGGCGCCCCGCTCGCCGGGCGGAGCCTCGAGGTCGAAGTAGAGCTCGTACGCCCCGTCCGGCCGCGCCTCGATCCGGCAGGCGGGCGCGAAGAACGAGCGGGCGCCCTCCTCGGTGGTCCAGGCGGCCCATACGTCTTCGGCGGACCCCGGCACGTCGATCTGCGCGCGGATCGCGCGTTCGGCGGGTGAAGCGGCTTCGTCTCGCGTCATCCTCATCCTCCCTCTCCCTGGAGTTCCCCCGATCGCGAGGCCCCCGCGCCCGGAGCCTCGACCGAAGTATGCGCGGGGCCACCTCGTGCGACCAGTCGGGTGGCGCACGATGCGCCGATCCGCTCCCTGCTCGTCGCTGCGATGCACGGCTCGTCCCCGTGTGCCACGGCTCGTCCCCCGGACTCTCCATGGAGCCCGCCCGCACCTTCAATCATCTACCCGATCGTCACTTCATTCCAGACTCGAAATCACTCCAGACTCGAAATCAGGAGACCTACCATGTTCAAGCTGACGAGACTCACGGGCCTCTTACTGCTGGCCGGCGCCGCCGCCTGTGACGGTGCCGCGAGCGATGCGATCACGTCGCCGGACGCGAGCGCGGCCGACGGAGCGAGGTCGGCCGCGGTGGTCGCCCCCTCGTCCTCCGATCGCCTGCTGGTTGTCCGGGCGGCCGGGCCCGACCACACCGTGCGACCCGAGTTCTTCCTCCACCTCGACGCGGAGCGCAACCTCATCTCGGCGCACATGCCGTCGGACGTCTGCACGACCGGCAGCCTGAGTCTGGTCGCCCTCCAGATCGTCGACACGCCGTCGGCCATCGAGCAGCGACTCGTCCAGGTGAAGGGCGAAGAAGTGGCGGTGTCGGTGTACGACTCCGACTCGTTTGCCGACTTCGGCATCACCGGCAGCTTCGATACCGCCGGATTCCTGCAGTTCCTGCTCGGCGATCAGGCCCAGTTCTGCAGCTTCCTCGCCGGCCCGCAGCGGATCGCCGAGGGGATGGTGCGTCGGGTGTCGAACCTCTCCAACGCGAACTTCTCCATCTCCTGGACCGGCACGCTGGAGAAGGTCGGGGGAGGCAGCATCGGACTCACCGAAATCTACCAGCTGACGGCCGACGCCAAGGAGCCTAACGACGCCAGCCAGTGGCGGGTGAACACCTCCAAGATCCTGCTGCACTGAGCCCGGCGCATTACGTTGGGACCAATGCGCGACGCGCGGGAGGCCGGCCCTGCTTCGGGCCGGTCTCCCGGCTGGCCGTGGGGGGCGGACGGCGGGAAATGGATGACTCAGCACGACGAAAGCGATCGTAGCCGGCGCGACGGCCGGGCCGTGGCATGGGCCCTCGGGCTCGCGACGCTGCTCGGCCTGATCGAATCGGTGAAAGGCTGGGTCGCCGGGCGTAACGCTCCCAACGACTTCGGCTGGACCGAGGCCCTCCTGGCGAACCTGCCGTGGTGGCTGCTCTGGGGCCTGCTGGCCGTCGTGATCTTCGCGCTCGTGCGCCGCTTTCCCCTGGAACGCGAGGCCTGGCCCCGGTCGCTGATCGTCCACGTCGGTGCCAGCGTACTGCTCTCGGCCCTCCACCTCGGAATCTCCGCCCTGATCGTCTGGACCGCCGTCTCGCATTCGTTCTTCACGCTCCAGGAGCAGTCGCGACAATTCCTCGTCGGCTTCTTGCTCACCGACGTCGTGACATACTGGGCGATCGCCGCCGCGTTCAGCGTCCGCGTCTCTCGTCGGCGGCTGGAACACAGCCGTCGGGAGCAGGAACTGCTCCAGGTGCACAACGCCCGGCTGGAGTCCGAGATGAGCCGCGCTCGGCTCGAAGCGCTGCGGCGAGAGCTCAATCCGCATTTCCTGTTCAACACGCTGAACTCGGTCTCGGCCCTCGCCCGTCGGGGAGACGGAGATCGGGCGGCGGTCGCCCTGGCCCGGCTGTCGGAACTCCTGCGGCGGGTGCTCGACGACGAGCTGGAAGAGCAGATCTCAGTGGAAGAGGAGATCGCGCTGCTCCGGCTGTACCTGGACATCGTCGACCTGCGTTATGGTGACAGGCTGGACGTGGAGGTCCGGGTCGACCCCGACGCGCGACGCGCTCTCGTACCGAGCCTGGTTCTCCAGCCGCTGGTCGAGAACGCTGTAAAACACGGCGTGGAGGCGATGCGCGGACGGGCCAGGCTTCAGATACGGGTCGCGTCCCGGGAGGGACGCCTCGACCTGAGCGTCCGTAATTCCGGCCCGGTCAGCCCCGGGGCGGCGATTACCATCGTCGATCCCGACGCCCCGCGGGGAACTGGGGTCGGACTTCGCAACACTCGCGACCGGCTTCGCACGCTGTACGGCGACGCGGCCGCGCTGACGTTGCGACCCGTACCTTCCGGTGGCGCCGAGGCACGGATCTCGCTCCCGCTCGTCGTCGAGGAGGAGGTGCGCCTCGGTGCGTGAAGGCGACGCGTTGCGCGTGCTGATCATCGACGACGAAGCGCTCGCCCGTGACCTGCTGCGCGAGCTCCTCGACGGGATGACTGGGGTCCGGGTGGTCGGAGAGTGCGGCGACGGCCTCGCCGCGATTGACGAAATCGGGCGCCTGCGACCCGACCTGGTACTGCTCGACGTACAGATGCCGGAAGTCGATGGCTTCGACGTCCTGCAGCGCGTGGGAGCCGACGCCATGCCCGAGGTCGTGTTCGTCACCGCCCACGAGGAGTACACGCTTCGAGCGTTCCGCGTGAACGCGCTCGACTACGTGCTGAAGCCGATCGACCCGGAACGTCTCGGGGAGGCGATCCGGCACGCGCGGCGGCGGATCGCGAGCGGCCGGCGCGCAGCCGCTGTCGAACAGTTCGAGGGGCTGCTCGAGGCGATGGATGGCCGAGACCGCGCGCAGCGAGCCGCGCCACGACGTATCACCGTCCGGAAGGGCGAAACGATCCGCTTCGTCGATGTCGAGGAGCTGACGTGGCTCGAGGCTGCACGGAACTACGTCCGGCTGCACGTGGGCGACGAAACCTTCCTCGTTCGCTCGACGCTCAAGGATCTGCTGCGCACCCTCGCCGAAGGTCCCTTCGTGCGCATCCACCGCTCTGCGGCCGTAAACCTCGCGAAGGTGGATGAGATCCGGCCGCTCCCAGGCGGCGACTACGCAGTACGCTTGCTTGGCGGAGAGAAGCTCCGGGCCAGCCGCACCTATGCCGACGATCTCCTGCGCCTGGCGCACTGAGCGCCGGGAAAGCAGACCGCTTCCCGCCTACGAGGGGCTTTCGATCGCCGCCAGGTAGCGTCGCACCGAGCGCCGCACCACTTCTTCGGCGTCCCGCTGAACGATCCGACCGGGCCACGGGCTATAGATCCTATCGTAGCTGTACGACTCCAGCGCGTCCGCGATTCCGCGTACCTGCCTGGCGGACAGCGGGATGTAGTTCACGAAGCTGTGCATGAAGCTGACCCGCGTGCGGTCGTGAACCACCTGCACGGAATCTCCCGCCAGGAGGGCCCCCGATCCCCCGGCGCCGGATGCCCAATGCGCCACGCAGCTCCCGGGAAAGTGGCCGCCGGTATGCACGAGAGCGAGGTCGTCCCACAGTGGCCGCGTCGAGCCCGCCCAGAACTCGTAGCGGGCGTCGGGAACGGTCACCCAATCCGCGTCCGCGGCATGGATGTACACCGGGATGTCCCCGAACGCGGTGCTCCACTCTGCCACCGTGGAGAGATAGTGGGGATGCGAAAGCGCGATTGCGCGGAGCCCTCCTAGCGCCTCGACCCGCCCGATCGTCTCGTCGTCGAGTAACGTCACGCAATCCCATAGCAGATTCCCCGACGGGGACCGGACTACGTACGCATGCTGGCCGATCCCGAAGGACGGTTCCATCCCGAACCGCACGAGGTTCGGCTCCATCATCTCGAAACGGTTGGCGTAGTCGTCGCGAAGCCGCTCGAGCGTCGTCCATCGCTGGCCGTCCCAGCCGACGAACTGTCGCTCGTCCTCGCAAATACGGCACGCGGTCGGCGGCTCCGCCGACGCCGCATACTGGACTCCGCAGGTTTCACATACGAAGCGCTGTGCTGCCTGGCGTTTGATCGTCATCCTCCCTCCATCGCAACAGCCACCTCTCACGCCGGACGCCCAACAATTGTCTTTGTTCGTAGCAGACGGAAGTGCTAATATTCTAGCAATCAAGGCCTGCGAGCGAACAGGGAGGCGGGGATGAGGGGGATTTGGGGCGCTGATCGGGGCGGCTGGCGCATCGTGGCGCTGGCCGGGATCCTCGCTGCATGCGCGGTGGAGTCACCCGTGGGCGGGCCTCCCAACGAGCTTTCCGTCTACGCCGGCCGCTACGAGCTCGAGCCCGACCTCGTACTGGACGTGTACGCCGAGAACGGGCGCCTCTTCGCGCTGCCCAGCTTCTGGCGCGGCGCACAGGTTCTCGACCCGGTCGCCCCTGACACTTTCGTATCCCTCCTGCACCGGGAGATCCACTTCGCGTTCGAGCGCGACCCGGCGGGCAGGCCGTCCGAGCTGCAGGTGTGGGGGCATTCGGGCGACGAGATCAACGGCCATGCCACCCGGCTGGCCGACGGCGACCGCCGTCCCGTCGAGCTGCTGTTGGCCGGAAGGCCGGACGCGGCTCTCGCGGTGCTGCAGGACGAGGGCGAACTCTCGACCGATCGGGTGGCCGGCCTCGGGCTCCAGCTCGTACAGAATTTCCCGTCGCGGGCGGGAACCGGGGCCCGGTTTCTCCGCCGGGCCGCACAGCTCGTAGAACCCAGCGCCGACATCTACACCGCGGAAGCCGTCGGCTGGATGCTGGACGGGCGCCGGGACAGCGCCGTGGCCGCGTTCACGGCCGCGTACCGGCTGGCGCCCGACGACTGGCTGGTCGTCGACGCGCTTCGTCAGCTAGCGCCGCAGCGAACGCCCGCGGTCCCCGACTCCGCGTGGCGGCTCCCGTTCTCCCTCGACGATCTGTTCCGTCCGCCGACCCCAGCGGAGATCGACTCGGTGCGGAACGAGTGGGCGGCCCGTGACCTGGCGCCACATGCCGTCGAGGAGGTCGCGCATCACGAGTT
>Ga0210123_1000365_pt1 | contig 29149 bp, 27 predicted proteins | sample Muzzi_PWB_D2_FD_185535 | JGI IMG/M metagenome (GOLD analysis project Ga0210123, IMG submission 185535) | Wetland microbial communities from San Francisco Bay, California, USA, that impact long-term carbon sequestration - Muzzi_PWB_D2 (SPAdes) | ecosystem: Environmental > Aquatic > Marine >... | reverse complement strand
CCCCGGATTGGCGAGGAACGCAGGGGACCGGCGCAGCCGGTGAGTGCTCCGGGGGCCCTTCTCTTTGGGTACTTTCTCTTGGGCAAGCAAGAGAAAGTACCTCGCCGGCGGGCGCGAGAGCCCGCATTAAATAAAACCGCGCCTTCATCGCTCACGCGCATCCCTGCGCTACGCGATGTACCTACATCCGTATAGGCAAAGGCGCTCCTACAAGTTATACAAGAGAAGATAACAACAAGGCCAAACCTGACAACAAACCACACCTGCTAATGCAGGCATATCGCCCTATGCGCGCGAAATATATTCACCCGTGAGGGTGTTGACCTTGATGCGCTCGCCCGGTGTCAGGTATTCAGGGACCTGTACGACCAGGCCGGTGCTGAGGGTTGCCGGTTTGTTGCGTGCGGAGGCCGAGGCGGCCTTCATGCCAGGCGCCGTCTCGATGATTTCCAGTGCTACCGTGGCCGGCAGTTCGATGCCGAGTATCGCATCGTCCGCAATCATTGCAGAGATGCCATCAAGGTCATCCGTCAGGTAGAGCAACTCGTCTTCAAGGACATCGGTGTCGAGCATGTACTGCTCATAGGTTTCCCTGTCCATGAAGGTGCAACTGCCGGCATCCCGGTAGAGGTACTGAACAGCGCGGCGGCCAAACTCCACGGTCTGTATAAGCTCGTCGCCCTTGAAACGGTTCTCGTATTTCTGCCGGGTGACGAGATCGAGGCCGCGTACTTTATAGAGTGTGCTGCCGCTGCGGGATGAGGGGCTCTGGACGTCCAGCGCCTTGACAATGATCTTGCGGCCATCGATATCCAGCACCATCCCCTTTTTCAGTTCGCTCGCTTTCATTATCGGTTGGCCTGCTATCAGCCGTGTGCGTGGCCTTCAGGTCCATGCACATGACCGTGTTCCAGTTCTTCGCTGGTTGCGTCGCGGATATCCACGACTTTTACATTAAAGTTGAGTTGTACTCCGGCCAACGGGTGGTTGCCATCGATCGTTACCTGGTCACCTTCGACGGAGGCAACCGTTACCACTATGGTCTGGCCTTCCGGGCCCTCGGCATGGAATTGCATGCCTGCCTCAATGTCCTGTTCAGGCGGAAACATTTTACGATCTACCTGTTGCATCTTCCCGTCGTCGCGTACCCCGTAACCCTCTTCGGGTTCGATAGAAACCGACATTTCATCGCCGGTCTGTTTACCGGTCAGGGCGTTTTCAAGGCCAGGGATGATGTTGCTGGCGCCATGTAAATAACAGAAGCGGCCGTCATCGGATTGATCCAGAATATTGCCGCTACCATCCTTAAGGATGTAGGTTATGGAAACAACGTGATTGTCTGCGATTTGCATTACTGTTCTCCTCGGCTACTCGAAAATAGAGTCTGGCGCGTTGCCAGAATGGCCGCGAATCCTACCATAAACGGGGCGGGCGTGTGCAGGCGTCTTATTTACGCATGCCGTGAAATTGGTGAGAAATTGGTACTATATGGGTGTGAATTGGAAGGTATATATCATTCATTGCACCGATAATTCCCTTTATACGGGGATTACTCTCGATATCGAGCGGCGTTTTTCTGAGCACACCGGTCAGCGGCGTGCGAAGTATTTTCGTGGCCGCAAGCCCGGGGAGGTGGTGTACCTGGAAGGCGGGCACACGCGCAGTACGGCAAGCAAGCGGGAAGCGGCCATTAAAAAGCTGCTGCGTGTTGACAAGCTGCAGTTGATCGCCTCGGAGGCGAACGAACTATAACGACATTGTCATTTTTATTATTCGGATGGAGACTGTGTCATGGACTTGACCGTCTTCTTCCTGGGGCTGCTCTTTTTTGTCTCCAGTGTGAACCAGTCATCACTGGTTATCTCATGGAAATAATCGGCTTCATCGATCAGGTATCTGGAAGTCGTGGCGGGGACGGCGGCGATCTCCACGCGGACGCCCTCTGCTTTCAGGTGTCGCACCAGTTCCACAAAGTCCGAGTCGCCTGACATGATAATGATCGTGTCGACCTTGTTGGATAATTGCGTGGCCTTGATCGACAGCGGGATGTCTGCACTCTTGTGACAGGGCCGTACCGAGCCATGGTAATTACTGTGCAGGCGCTCTTTCAGTTTCGATGAGATCTGTTTGCCTTCGCGGAAATAGACCAGGCGGTTGAGCCCGCGGTTGCCCAGCAGGCGCGGCACCAGCGTATCAAAGTTCAGCATGGTGTTCTGCTTGTTGGTTTCTGCGTGGATGCTGCGTTCAATGTTGTTGCCGTCGATCAGGATCGCGACCGATTGGCTGATGAGGATGTCGTTGCTGCCTGGGTTCTCCATATGTGCTGACCTGGGATCGTGTTGGAATTCATCGATCATACCTTATTGTCCGGCAGGGTCGTGCAGGTGTGTCGGATTGTTGTCGATGAACGGTATTTTAGCGGGCGGATGTGCCACAATACGCGGCATCTTGAATCTGGACCGGAGGGGAAATAATGATGGCATTGATGCTTACTTTGCATGTGTTTTCAGCGGTGATATGGGTTGGCGGGATGTTTTTTGCATACATGGCATTGCGGCCGGTGGCCGCCAGCCAACTTGAGCCGCCTGAGCGCCTCGGCTTGTGGGCGGGCGTGTTTGGCAAGTTTTTCCCGTGGGTGTTTGTCTCGATCGCCATGCTGCTGACCAGCGGCTACTGGATGGTCCTCTCCTTCTATGGCGGTTTTGATGGAGTGGGCTTGCATGTACACCTGATGATATGGAGCGGTTACCTGATGATGCTGATTTTCCTGCATGTCTTCTTTGCACCTTTCAGAAAGTTGAAGCGGGCGGTCGCGGCCGGCGACTGGCGGGTCGGGGCGCGATCCCTGGCTCAGATACGTGTATTGATCGGGATCAATCTGCTATTGGGTGCGGGTGTCGTTGCGATTGCATCGGGCGGGCGCTACCTGTTGAACTGACTTGTTTACAAATGACTTGATAGAGTCATTTCTGCCAGCTACAGTTACCAGACAAGCATATACCATGTCGTAAAACAGGAAGGAGGATAGAGTGATGGATTCCAAGGGTGGTAACAGTGCAGTCAATCCGGATTTTCCAAATGCCCCGGAGGGGTGGACGCAGGAACAGGCAACCAGCAAGGCTGCAGAGGATGGTTTGAGTCTGGGCAGCGGGCACTGGGATATGATTCGTGCCTTGCAGGAATTTTATGCACGGCATGAAGACGTACCCAGTATCAACAGCCGTGAGCTGCATGATGCGCTGGAAGAGCGGTTTCACACCAGTGGCGGCATGAAACACCTCTACAAACTGTTTCCCGGCGGACCGGTCACACAGGGCTGCCACATGGCGGGGCTTGAGCCGCCTGCCGGCAGTTCCGACCCGGGCTTTGGCAGCGTTCAATAAAGAAGTCAGCTGGCCGGGGAGCTGTTTTTATATCTCCGGTCTGATGTGCAAGTGACAGCTGACGACATCCTGGAATTCTGGTTCTCTGAAGAATCGCGTGCGCGCTGGTTTGATTCAACCCCTGAATACGACCGCCTGGTAAAAGACAGCTTTGAGGGTATCTGGCAGCAGGCGCGCAACGGGGAGTTGACCGATTGGGAGGAGTCGGCCGTCGGCGCCCTGGCGCTGGTAATCGTGCTCGACCAGATGCCCCTGAATATGTTCCGTAACCAGCCGGAGAGTTTCAGCACCGAGGAACAGTCCCGGCAGGTGGCGCGGCGCGCCATCGGAAAGGGGTTTGACATCGAACTGGCCGATGAGTACATGGCGTTTTTTTACCTGCCGTTCATGCACAGCGAGTCACTGGCCGATCAGGACCGCTCGGTAATGTTGTTCGAGACGGCCGGACTGGAAAACAACCTCAAGTGGGCCCGCGGCCACCGCGAAATCATACGGCGCTTCGGCCGCTTTCCGCACCGCAATAAAATCCTCGGACGTGAGAGTACGCCTGAAGAGATCGAGTGGCTGGATTCGCCGGAGGGGTTCAATCCCTGAGTACATTGTCCGGGATACCCACCCTGCATTACGTATAAATACGCCCGTCAATAATCACAGCGCTCGGAGACGAATTCACCAGTGCAAAACGGGCATATAGGATATGCAGTGTCTTCAGTGGGGATAGAAACCGGCAAGCGGCACTATTCCTGCAGAGTGGCCTGCCAAATTGGCGGAGCGATGTTCGCCATTATCATGAGCCATCCTGCCGAGTCTCAGAATCAATCAACGGCGCTGTCAGATGCAGTAAATAAATGTATCACGGAAACCGTTGATAAGATCATAGAGGAAATTTAGTATCGGGAATATCTGCAGGTAATACAAAGCGCCATTCGTGCAAGTAAATCTACCGCTATGATTGCAAACCCAACCCCCGCGTTGCTGGATAATCTATACTGGATCACCCTGGTTGCCGTGATTGTTTCATCGGCCTCTGGCGTTCTTAAGGCGGGCTTCAAGCAGTTTGACCTGTTCGGCGTGATAATTATTGCAATCGCTACCGGGCTGGGGGGAGGGTCGCTGCGGGATATGCTGCTGGATAGGGATGTGTTCTGGATTCGGGATCAGATGTTCTTTATCGCATCACTTGGCAGTGCCATTGTCATTTTTATTACGGCACGCCTGATGGTGATTTCACCAAAATTATTCCTGGTTGCTGATGCGGCCGGCCTGGCAACGTTCGGTATCGCCGGAACCCTGGTGTCGCTTATGGTGGGAGCCCCCTGGCTGGTTGCCAGTTTCATGGGTGTGATGACCGGCACAATGGGTGGTATTTTCCGTGATGTATTAAGCAATGAGCCGCCCGTTGTATTTCAGAGCCCGCTCTATGCCACGGTGTCGTGGGGTGGTTCATTACTGTTTATCGGGCTTTTATATATGAGCACGGATGTTACGCAGGCAGCGGTTTTTTCCGGCCTGTGTATCTTTATTGCACGCCTGCTGGCGATTCGCTTTAACATCAGCCTGCCAAGGTTTCGCTTCAAGTCATGAAATACCTTTGAGAAGAACATGGTCAATACTGGTGTTTTCACATATAAACCGGTTTGTTGATGCTGCTTGCACCCTGTGTAATTTTTATCTTTACGCTCCCGTTTTCATGTCGTCTCAAACCAGGCCTGTGCACGGTATATCGAATCCTTGCCGGAATCGTGCTGTTTGCCGGCAGCGGTGTTTCACTTTATCTCGCAGCGTATGCCGGTGACCAGGGCGGTATCGGCGCCTTCTTTTTTCAAGTAGCGGTAATAGCGGTTTATGCAGTACTCTCGATCGTGCTGCCAAATTCAAACCGGGTTCCGGCTGGCAGGGCGGCGGGGGAGAATGACAGCAGTAAAATGACTGCGCCCGATCCGGATTAAACCGGGACGGTGAACCAGGCATATGCAGTTCCAACAACACCCGGAGGAGAGATCACATGCAACAGGAAGACAAGCTCAAGTACCTGAAAATTGCCCTCGTTGTATTCGGCATCATATTTATTGCAGGGATCTACGTGATGATGATGTGGGTATGGCCGTCGGGCTGGGGCTGGACGCCGCGCCAACCCGAATACGAGCAGATGATTATGGGCGTTTACGCCACCCTGGGGGTCTTCCTGATCCGCGCCGCGAAAGACCCCATGGCGAATGCAAGCCTTATCTGGTTCACGATCTGGTCGAGTATCGTCCACGGTGGAATCATGCTGGTCCAGGCGATCGTCGACGAGACCGAACGGGCCAACCTGCTGGGCGATATTCCGGCCTTGTTCCTGGTGGCGTTTGTCCTGTGGTACCTGATGCCAAGGAGAGCCGCGGCGTAGTCGCAGAGGAAAAAGGGGTGCGGAAATAAAGGGTGTCAGAGCACATATTCTGCTTATATCTAGAGAAAAATGTGCCCTGACACATTTTATCTTTGGGAGGGACTCGTATTTACATCCGCGCGGCCAGTTTCTTCAGCACGTGCGCCGCGGCCACCATCCCGAAGGTCGCGGTCACCGCTGTCACTGAGCCCAGTCCGCCTGCGCAGGTCAACCCTCCCGCATTCTGGTTGCCCGGCTTCTCCGGGCTGACATCGCCGTCGGCCGTCGGGAACACGGGCTGCTCCAGCGAGTAGACACAGGGGATGTCGAAGCGCCGTTTCAGGTTCCGGGAAAAGCCGTACTCCTGCCGCAATAACTGGCGCGTCTTTGCCAGCAGGGCGTCGTGTTCGGTGCGGCTGAGGTCGGCGGTCTGGATGCGGGTCGGGTCGATTTGTCCACCCGCGCCGCCGACCGTGATTACCCGTATCTTTCTGCGCCTGCAGTGCGCGATCAGCGCCGCCTTGATGCGAAACCCGTCCACGCAGTCGATGATGTAGCTGTAGTTGCCGCTCAGCAGGGTGGCGAGGTTGTCGAGGTCAAGGTGTTCCTCGATGGCCTGCACCCGGCAGTCCGGGTTGATCTGCCGGATGCGCTCCGCCATGACCTGTACCTTGGCCATACCGAGCGTTGCGTTCAGGGCATGCAGTTGGCGGTTGATGTTGGACTCGGCCACGTGGTCCAGATCGATGAGCGTGATCTCGCCGATGGCCGAACGCGCCAGTACCTCTGCGGCCCAGGAGCCGACGCCGCCGATGCCGATGACGCACACATGGGCCTGCCTGAAGCCTTCCAGCGCACGTATTCCGTAGAGGCGGAGGATGCCGCCGAAGCGGCGTTCCATGTCCGGCTTGCCGCCCATTGTTTCAGGTTCGGGTGTTTTCATCAGCCGGAAACATACCAGAAAACGGCTGTGTTTGATTCCTGGGTGCGCATACAATAAAAAAATGGAACTTGTCGATACGCACTGTCACCTCGACCTGCCGGTCTTCGATGCCGACCGGGCGTCTATCCTCAAACGCTGCCGTGAGAACGGTGTGAACACCATCGTGGTGCCGGGCGTGCTGGCCGACGGCTGGGAGCACCTGCTGGAATTCTGCGCCGGCGAGGAAGGACTGTACGCGGCGCTGGGCCTGCACCCGGTGTACCTGGAACAGCATACCGATGCGGACCTCGATGCGCTGGAGTCGCTGCTGTCTGAACGCAGGCCCGTTGCCATCGGCGAGATCGGGCTCGACTACTATCTCAAGGACCTCGACCAAACGCGCCAGCAGGCCTTGCTGGAGGCGCAGCTGGAGATGGCGCGTGCCGCGGACCTGCCGGTCATCCTGCATGTGCGCAAGGCGCATGACCAAATGTTGTCGATACTGAAGCGGGTGCGTGTGCGCGGCGGGATCGCACATGCCTTCAACGGCAGCCTGCAACAGGCCGCGGAGTATGCCGGGCTTGGATTCAAACTCGGTTTCGGCGGCATGCTGACGTTTGAGCGTTCCAGCAAGCTGCGTGCCCTCGCCAGGGCCGTCCCGCTCGACTCCATCGTACTGGAGACCGATGCCCCGGACATGACGGTGGTCCAGCACCGGGGGGAACGCAACAGCCCGGAGTACCTGCCGTTTTGCCTGGCAGCGCTGGCCGGGGTGCGCGCGGCGGACCCGCAGGCGGTTGCCCGCCAGACCACGGCAAACGCGGTGGACGTGCTTGGGCTTGGCCGGCGGGAGGTTTCTCCGTGACGGGGCGTGTATTTTTCTGATTTGCAGTGACAGGGGAGGTTAGCTGATGGCGTTGGGGAAACTGCTGCTCCTGATCGGTGGGCTGCTTGCAATGGCCGGTCTGCTGCTGCTCTACGCGCCCGGCCTGCTGGGCTGGTTCGGGCACCTGCCCGGCGATATTCGCATCGAGCGCGAGCATGGAGCGTTTTATTTTCCGGTGACCTCGCTCATCATTGTCAGCATCGTGCTGTCGATCCTCATCAACCTGTTCTTTCGCCGCTGAGTGGCCAGGCGCCGCGTGCAAACCTGTATGTGCGGACGAAAGATCGTCTTCACGGTTTGCCTGCTTGTATGTTTCAGCCTGCCCGCCGCGGCGGCGGAAAAACCCGGCGGCTGGCGGCTGGCGGCCGAGTCCAGCCCCTACCTGAACATGCACGCGGACAACCCGGTCGAGTGGTATCCGTGGGGCGAGGAGGCCTTCGGGAAGGCGCGCCGGGAAAACAAGCCGCTGTTCATTTCCATCGGGTATTTCACCTGCCACTGGTGCCATGTCATGGCGCGCGAGTCCTTCGAAAACCCGGAGATCGCGAAACTGCTGAACGACGGTTTTGTCGCGATCAAGGTGGACCGCGAGCAGCGCCCGGACATCGACGACGCCTACATGCGTTTCATCAACCTGACACAGGGCCACGGCGGCTGGCCGATGTCGATATGGGCCACGCCGAACGGGGAGCCGTTCACGGGCGGCACCTATTTCCCGGCGCAGGACAGCATGGGCAGGCCCGGCATGAAAACCCTGCTGAGCAAGCTGGCCGGGCTGTGGAAGGAAGACGAGGCCCGCATCCGCAAGACCGCCGCGCAGGCCGTGGCCATGATGCGCGAGCCCGGGGGCACGGTTCAGCCGCTGGAGACGCTGGGCCGTGATATGCCGCTCCAGGCGGAGGAATATTTTGCCGGGGCCTTTGATGAGATGCAGGGCGGCTTTGGACCGGCGCCGAAATTTCCCCAGCCGGCCAGCCTGATGTTTTTACTGGGATCATCGAACCAGGCCGGCGCCGGTATGGCCCTGACTACACTGGACCGGATGGTCGCGGGCGGCATCCATGACCAGCTTGCGGGCGGCTTCCATCGCTATTCCACTGACTTCGAGTGGCGCGTGCCGCATTTTGAAAAGATGCTCTACGACCAGGCATTGATCGCGCGCGCCTGCCTGTTTGCCTGGCAGCGTACCCGCGAGGATCGCTATGCCGAAACAGCCCGCAGGACCCTCGATTTTTCACTGGCCGAACTGCGCGATGAGCGTGGCGGTTTTTACTCGGCGCTGGCTGCCGACAGCCCGGCGCCAGGCAATCCGTCCGCACACATGGAGGAGGGGGCCGGCTACACCTGGACCTGGCAGCAACTGACCGAGGCGCTGGATGACGACCGCCTGCGTGACTGGGCGGCTGCACGCTACGGTGTCAGCGAGCAGGGCAACAGCGTGAGCGATCCCCTCGGTGAAATCGGCAACAGGAATGTGCTCTACGCGGCGCTGGACGAAAGGGGGCTGGCGGAAAAATTCAAGGTTGATCTCCTTACCGTCAAACAGCGCAATGCACGCATCGATGGACTGCTGCTCAGGGCGCGTGCGCAGCGCCCGGCCGTCCCCGTCGATGACAAGGTGGTCACTGTCTGGAACGGCTACATGATTACCACGCTGGCGCTGGCCGGACGCCTGCTGGATGAGCCGCGCTACATCGAGGCGGCGGAAAAGACTGCCGCTTTCCTGCTCGATGCACTCCTTGATGCCGACAGCGGCGTGCTCTACCGGGACTGGCGCAACGGGGTGCGTGGAGTCCCCGGGTTCAGCGAGGACTATGCGGCCACGGCCGAGGGCCTGCTGGCCCTGTACGCGGCCACCCGCGAGAAGCGCTGGCTGGTACAGGCGCAGGCACTGGTCGACCGGCTGCTTGCCGGGTACTGGGACGAAGCGGCGGGTGGTTTTTTCGGCAGTCCCGCGGACACTGAATTATGGGTGCGTGAAAAACAGGCCAGTGACGGCGCAACCCTGTCGGTCAACGGCATCGCCGTGCACGTCCTGCTCGAACTGGCCAGGCTCACCGGTAACAGGAACTACCGTGACAGGGCCTGGAAAACAGCCGCCTGGGCCGGTGCGCAGCTTGCGAATTCGCCGGCCTCCATGCCGTACACCCTGATCGCCTGGCCCCGGCTGACGGCCGATACACAGTAGGTCCTGTGTCCAGCATAAGATTGCCGCGCTACGCTCGCAATGACGGAGTCGCGTTAATTAATCAGAGGTTTCTTGAAGGGATGTGGTTGTGAACAGTTCCTGGCTGTAGTTTAACTCGGTGGCGGCCGCATCGTCAGATAATGCGAATACACGTAAATTCAGGGCTCGTTCTTTCAGGTGGGCAGGCAGTGTCAGAACCAGGTCGAATCCTGCGTAGCGAAGGCCTGGATCAGCATGTGCATTTGCCAGGTTTTCAAGCAGGCACCCACATTTGCAGCAACCTGCGTAGCGCCCGTTGAGAAAGATGAGCAGCCGTGCAGCAGGCTGGTTGCATGCCTGGTTTGTGGCCCAGCCCCTGAGGTGAAGTCCCCACCGATTGATGACGGCGGTTTTGAGAAGCCCCCGTCTCCTGGCGGCGACAGGATATACGGTTTTGTCGGTACGGTCTTGTATGGTTTCTCCGCCCTGCTCGTGCAGAAGTCGGTGGTTCTGGCCAAATATTGAGACAATATCGGCTGATGGCGGACGCTGGCCCGCGAGGCAGGTGCGCAGGCTTTTACAAAAAACACTGAACTGTGGCTCATTCAGGATATCACCATGCTGGCCGGGCAGAGGAAGCATGCGGATTCCGCCGCTGGAGAAGTGTCGCCACAAGCGCCGCCGGTCCAGCCGCGGGGTAATGGCTACACCTTCACAATAAAAATATGTTATTTCGCCCTCAAACGCATGTTCCAGCAAATAGGACTGGCGCGCCCGTACATGGATTGCACCAGTCCGCCGCGCGGCTGCCTGGATCGCATTGCTGTCACCTTGTGTCGCGTTCCCGGATTCTATGGGCTTGCCCACATCAATATGTGTACCCCGGCGACAGGTCGGGGCGAGGGTATCCACGAGTCCGAGAAAATCGACTGTCTCTCCGGCTCTTTGGAGCTGCAGGGCTGCCTCGAACAGGACCAATCCACCGAAACTGACCCCCAGAAGCCGGTATGGGCCCCGGGTCTGTACCGATTTGATCTGTTTAATGTAATAGGCCGCCATTTCAGAAAGTGTCTCGCACCCGGCCTGCTCCCAATCCATGCCGGGTGGTTGCATGCCATAAAGTGGCTGATCCGCCCCAAGTTCACGACCAACCTGGAGTAATCTCAGTACATAACCGGAACGGCCGCCGACAACAAAAAGTGGACGCTGTGTACCACTTGTATTGATGTCAACAAGGTCTTTTGCATTTCCATTTCTGTACGCCTGGATAAACTGCGCCATTTGCGGGACGGTAGCCATTTCCAGCATATGCTGCAGTGGCAGCTTGACCTGGAATTCCTGCTCGATGCGTACCAGCAACTTTATGGCAGAGAGTGAATCGCCACCCAGTAAAAAGAAATCATCTTCAGGTCCGATGGATGCGCGTTTTAGTACTTCGCACCAGAGGGTTACAAGTCTTTGCTCGACCGGGTTGTAGTTCGCGGAATCCGCCGCAGCGGGCGATGTTTCCAGTGTCGTACTGTAATGTCCGGAAAGTTCGTGCCGTAATAGCTTGCCGCTTGGCCCCCTGGGTAATTCCGCGGTAATGACGATGCGTCGCGGGACCTTGAAAGGGGCCAGTCGCTGGTAGAGAAATTGCCGCAGCACCCGTTCGGTAACAGGGCTGTCCTGCTGCAATACCACAGCGGCTGCGACCTCTTCGTGCATGGTCGGGTGCGGCAGTGCGAAGGTGACCGCCTGTACCACTGCCGGGTGTTCAAGCAGGACGGCGTCCACCTCTGCCGGCGAAACCTTCTCACCTCCGCGGTTGATAATATCCTTGATGCGCCCACACAGTGTCAGGTAGCCGTCCGCATCCAGCTGGCCGAGGTCTCCGGTTCGGAACCAGCCATCCCGAAAGGCCTGCTGATCTGCTTCCGGGTTGTTTTCGTAACGGGTAATTACACCTGGACCGCGCACCAGGACTTCTCCGGTCATGCCCGTTGCAAGCCGTTGACCCTGTTCGTCGGCAATTGCGATATCGTCATCCAGCATGACGCCAACGCTACCCGGTTTGCGTTGTGCGTCAGGCGGGTTGGCGGTCATGGTGCCGGCCTCGGTTGCACTGTAGGACTCGATTACCGGAATGCCGAGGAGGTCTTCCAGTTGCGTCTGTACTTTACCGGGCAGTGGCGATGAACCCGAACGTGCAAAACGCAGCCGATTGGGTGTAATGGCTTCCGGATCCTGCAGCAGCCATTCGAGAATAGCCTGCTGGTAGGTGGCGCCCGCGGTGTACCAGCTTGGCTCAAGGTTGCGAATACAGTCGAAGAAGGTCTCCCGGTCAAACCCTGTCGGGCAGATCGCGCTGCCGCCGGCACCGAGTGGTCCCATTAATCCGGAGTGAAGTCCATGTACATAGCACAGTGGCATCAGGTTCAAACACCGATCGCCCGGTACCAGTCTGAGCAGACGGCGAGTCTTGTCGATACGTGCAAGGATATGGTGGTGATGAATGGGTACTATCCTGGCGCGCGCCGTTGTGCCCGAGGTCCTCATAACCAGGGCTTCATCGCCTGCCATCGCCGTTCCCGGACGACCGCTGGCGGAAATCTGTTCACACTGGATGTGAAGCTGTCCCGCGGCGGCTCCCGGTAAAGACGATCCCTGGATCAGCGGCACCCCGGATTGACGGGCCAGTTCCAGTGTCGCGGCGTCCCGTGCGGTGGGTATCAGTAATGCGCGGGCGCGGGTTTCACGCAATGTGGCGGTAATTTCAGCAGCAGTGGCGCCAGGATTGACGGGTACGCAGGTTGAGCAGCAGCTGATCGCGAGTGCGGCCACGGCCGTTTCAGGCCCCCTGGGCGTCAACAGGGCGATACGGTCGCCGCGTCCAAGGCCGCACTCATTCAGTGTCTTCCGGAACTCATCAAGTTGCTGCAGCAGGGCGCCAAAGCCGAGTGGCTTGCGGCCCGGTGCCAGGATCGCCGGGGCATCGGGTTGGTGAGCTGCCCATGCCGAGAGTAGAGCGTATAAGGTACCGGCCCCTTCGGGGATGTCGGTTGCTGGAGAACGATCGGGATCTGTCATGGTGCGAATGGTTCTGCTTCAGGGGTTGTACGCTCGTTTGATAGCGGGTGCCGAAGGCCCTTCGATCAGGCCTGCTTGATCTCGATTAGTTTTCTTTGCGAACCTACCATGGCCGGGTCATAGGCCTCGAACAGCTCGGGCACCTCGAGGTGAGCGGGTGACTGGTGGCTGAAGATGTAGTCGCCGACGACTGGCGCAAGGGGAGAGAGGCTTATGCCACTTTCTTTTGCGACTGTTTCTGACAGTGGTTTCAGAAGATCGAGCTCAATGCCGGTAATAAATTCCTTCAGTTCCAGTAACAGGGCTATCTGTTCCAGCGAGCAATTGCCGGCCCGGTCTCCCAGGCCGTTGACGGTGGCATCGATGCCGGCTGCACCTGCACTGACGGCGGCCATCGAATTTGCAGTCGCCATTCCCAGGTCATTATGTCCATGGAAGAACAGCGGGACGTCGAGATGCCTGCTGAGATGCGTGATCAGGTCGAAGACAGCAAAGGGGTCTGCCTGGCCATTGGTATCATAGACCGTTACCCGTCCTGCGCCCTGTTCGACAGCCCTGGCTGCGATGTCCAGCAGAAACTCCGGATCAGACTGCGTGGCGTTGGGAAAACCGGCACCAAAATTCTGCGTGGTTTCACTCGCCAGCAACAGGGCCTCGCAGAGTGCTGTGATTTTCAGGTCAGGCTCATGCGGCTTCCTGCGGGGAGACACCGGCATGAGCAGATCAATCCAGTCGAGACAGGCGGCGGCTGCCTTGATTTGCCGGCCAAGGTCCGGGTGGCTGGCGTATAACAGCCCGGTTGATCTGACGCCGAGCTGTATCTCTTTCAGTGTCCGGGCGAATGACAAATCAGACTCGACCTTTCCGGGCGCCACGATTTCAATCTCGGATACGCCGGCCGCATCCAGTTGCCGGGCCACCTGTAGCCGTTGTGCCGCCGAGAAGGTGACATGGGGTACATCCAGCCCTTCCCGCAGGGTGGAATCCCTCAGCACGATGTGCCTGCCTGTATTACCCATGGGGCAGTTCCCCGCTGAACAGGTGATCGGCGTCTGACAGGCTGGCTACGTGGTGGTCGGCCTGTGCTTTTCCATCAGCCACACTCGCACCACCGGAGAGACTGCACTGAACACGCGAACCCGGGGGAACAGGCCCCCTGTCGATCTCTTTCAACAGGCCCTCCAGGGCAGGCATCCCGTAGCAGCGGGCGGATGCAAGGCAGCCATCGATCGATTTGAAGGTCCCGGTATGCATCAACGAGGTCTCGTCCAGAATGTGAATCTCAACATCATTGTGTTTCAACAGCGGGAAGGTGCGGACTCCCCCGCGAAGGCTGGTTTTGCGCAGCCAGTCCAGCAGGGAAGTATTGTCTTTGCCCTGCAGCATTGCAGCGTGGCTGTCCGGATATCGACGTACGACACTGGTTTCAGCAGGGCAAGGTTGCTCGAGGGTCGTCTCGACCAACGGTAAACTGTTAGCGATGTTTTTCATGGAATACCAGGTCTTTCAGCGGTTTTAGCTGCTTCTCACGCGGCGTTTCATCCGCGTAGCCCAGTGGCAGCAGTGTTACCGGGTCGATGTGAGGCGGTATGTCGAGCACTTCCCGAATCCGGGTCGCCAGTTGTGGTTCACTTGCCGCATAGGCAGACATGTAGACACAGGCAAGTCCCCTGCTGTGTGCGGCGAGCATCAGGTGCGCCGTGGCCAGTATGCCGTTTTCGATGCCGCGATCATGGGAGCTGTCCCGGTCCGCACAGACGGCGATTACTACCGGCGCATCCCTGAGCATCGTTGCCCTGAATTGCTGTTTTCCGGCGGGGCAGTATTCATCCTTGATCGCGGCCAGCTTATCCTGTGTGTCCTGGTTTCTTATGATGATAAAAGAGCATGGCTGACCATTCATTGAAGAGGGTGCATACCTGGCGAGATCGACAAGCTCCATTATGGACGGGTCAGGGATGTCCTTTTTCAGATATTTCCGAATCGAACGCCGGCCTTTAATAGCTGTATCGAGATCCATGAGATTCGTAATATACAATGAGGGACAAGGCAAGCCGACATAGCTTACCTTGTCCCTCATTAGTAAAAAAGTTTAATAACACTACCCCCACCCTGTCCCGCCCCCTTCAAAGGGGACGGGGACGCAGGCCGGAATGTCGGGATACTTTCGTACTCCTTGGTCCATAAAATGCCTGGCCTACCCCGTATTGCGCATGCCGCTGGCGATTGCATTAATGGAGCGCAGCAGGGGATGCAGCCAGCGTTCGCGCTGCTCATCGGTCAGGCTGGTATTGCGGTAGCGTGACAGCAGCGTGATCTGGATATTGTTCAACGGGTCGAGGTACGGGTTGCGTCGATACAGCGACAGTCCAAGCGACGGGTTGTCTTCCAGCAGAATGTGATTGCCGCTGATGTGCAGTACCTGGGTAACGGTGCGCCGGTATTCATCCCTGATCCTGGTGAAAATACGTTCTGCTGCCCCGGCATCGCTGGCAAGCCGTGTGTACTCATGTGCGATATTCATTTCGCCCTTGAACAGCGACATCTGGATATTGCTGATCAGGGCACGGAAGAACGGCCAGTCCCGGTGCATGGCCTGCAGGCGGGCGAGCCGTTCCGGAGCATTGCCGCGCCAGGTCTCCAGCGCGCTGCCGAGTCCGTACCAGGCCGGCAGGGTATGCCGGGCCTGTGCCCAGCCAAATACCCAGGGAATCGCACGAATGGAATTCTTGGAGCGATCCTGCGACGTGCGGTGTGACGGGCGTGAACCGATATTCAGCAGACCGATCTCGGTGACCGGGGTGACTTCGTAGAAATAATCAAACAGGCCCTCGGTGTGGTCAATCAGGTTGCGGTAGCTGGCTTCACCCAGCGTCGTGAGTTCATCCATGACGGCCATGTAGTCACGCCGATCATCGGTCTGTTCCGTGATGAGGCCGCGGCTTGCCTTCAGCAGGCCGGAAATGCCGACTGACAATTCATACACGGCGGTTTCCGCATTACTGTACTTGTAACGCAGTACCTCTCCCTGCTCGGTAAACTTGATCTGGCCGTGCACCGTGCCGGCCGGTTGCGAAAGGATGGCGTCGTGTGTCGGGCCGCCACCGCGACCTATGGTGCCGCCGCGGCCATGGAAAAGGCGGACCTCTATACCATAGCGGCTGGTTATCGCGACGATCTTTTTCTGTGCGTCGTACAGGCTCCAGTTGGATGCAAGGATACCGCCGTCCTTGCAGGAGTCGGAATAGCCCAGCATGATCTCCTGGCACTTGCCGGCATTCCTGATCAATGCCCGGTAGGTTTCGTTGTCCAGTAGTTGCGTCAGTACCTCTTCAACATGATCCAGGTCATTAATGGTTTCAAACAGGGGGCTGATGTGGATCCGGCAAAACCAGGCGCCGTTTTTTTTGCCGGCCAGTCCGGACATCCAGGCAAGGTACATGACCTCGAGGACATGGCTGGCGGTATGTGTCATCGAGATGACATAGTTGCCGAAGGCGTTCGGGCCGATCTCGCCCTGCATGCGGCGCATGACATCAAAGACCTCGAGGGTTTCGCGGCTGGCTTCGCTGAGTGCGGCGCGATCAATGTCCGGCGGGGTTGTGGCAAGGGCGCGGGTCAGGTATTGCTGGCGGCCCGTCTCGTCCAGTGAGGCATAATCAACGGCGTCGGGCAACAGCCTGCAAAGCCCGGTGACCACCTCGGTATGGCGCGTTGATTCCTGGCGAATATCGAGGTGCATCAGGTAGAAGCCGAATGTCTCGACCAGACGAATCAGGTCTTTCAGACGGGCATCGGCCAGGCTGGTATCACCATTTTCAACCAGCGAGTCGCGTATCAGCAGCAGGTCGGCGAGCAGTTCCTGCTCGGATGCATATCCCAGAACCTGGGAGGCCGGATCGATATCCGGGTGTTCCAGGCGTTCGTTAACGGCCTCGAGGTTCAGTGCCAGGCGATGCTGCATGATGCCCAGCTTGCGCCGGTAGGGTTCGCTGATGAAGTGGTTTGGAAAGGCCTTGAAGGTGTCAGGGTAGTCTTCATTATCCTTTCCGAGACTCTCCAGAAACCCGGCCGAGAACCCGCACAGGCGGGCGGAGTGCGTCAGCCGGGAGCCGAGTTTTTCCACGCCGTTCAAATAGGCGATCAGGATCTCGCGCATGTGCATGCGCAGCGCCTGCACGGTAGTTGCAGGTTTTACATACGGATTGCCGTCCCGGTCGCCGCCTATCCAGGAGCCGAACTGCAGCAGGCCACCGGGAACGACCGGTAGTGCCGCGGCCCCGTCAGTCGCATAGACACGCTTGATGGCCTTTTCAAGGTACCGATAGGTTTGTGGTACGGCCTCGAACAAACTCTCGTGGAAATAATACAGGCCGTTGCGAATTTCGGCTTCTACCGTGCGTTTGTGAAGGCGTACTTCATCGGTCTTCCATAGCACCTGTATCTGTTGCTTGAGGGCCTGCCGGATGCCGTCACGTTCATCGCGGCCGAGACGCATGTCGTTGAGTTTTACACTGGTGGTGAAAACGCGCCTCAGTGCAAGCATAATCGTGCGGCGGATGGCCTCGGTCGGGTGTGCCGTGAACACCGGTAAATAGATCGTCTTGTCCAGCAGGGTTTGTAACTGCGATGCCTGTATGCCTTGCTCCTTGAATTCCTGCAGGGTCCGGGTGAAAGAGCCGTACCAAAAGGGGCCCTGCGTGCGGGCCAGGCGGCGGCGCTGCCGGTGCTGGAAGGCCTCTTCCGCGATATTGACGAGGCTGAAGTAGAGATTGAAGGCACGGATGACATCGGTCAGCTCATCCGGGGACAGGTTCTCGATGATGCCGGCAAGCCGCGTCCGCGTCTTGATATTGTCCTGCTTGTGTAAACGGATGTAACCGCGGCGTAACGTCTCGACCGCAGACAGGATATCCTTGCCGGCCTGTTCATGCAGGACCTCGCCCAGCAGCTCGCCAAACAGGCGCACGCGGCTGCGTAGATCATTGTCGCCGGTTTGCGTAAACGGCAGGGTCGGTGATCGCGTCATAAATATTGCAAGGTCATGCCGGGACGTGGCCCCCTCATGATTCGGGGCTGTGGATTTTACCGTTTGTCATGGATTGAGCGACTGGCACACATTAATGCCTGTTCGAGTAATAATACATAAGATACTGATTTAATATAGTATTATACAGAATTATTGCTGCCATGGGCCGCAAGCAGTTGCTCATACAGGGCCAGGTATTGCTCGGCGCTGCGCTTCCAGCTGAAGTCCAGTTTCATCCCGGTAGTGATGATCTGCTGCCAGCCATCCGGGTCCTGGTAGTGTTCGAGGGCACGCTCAATTGCTCCCCACAGTGCGGTTGCCGTGGCTTCCCTGAAGACGAAGCCTGTCGCGGTTTTATCGGCCAGTGTTTCGGGCGTGGTATCGGTGACGGTGTCGGCCAGTCCACCGGTATGCCGTACGATCGGAATAGTTCCGTAACGCTGGCTGTAAATCTGGTTAAGCCCGCACGGTTCGAAACGTGACGGCATCAGGAACATATCGGCACCGGCCTCGATGTGGTGTGCCAGCGCCTCGTCGTAACCGATTATCACACCGAGTTGCTGCGGGTATTTTTTTTCTGCCTGGAGGATGTCCGCTTCCAGCTGGCTGTCGCCACTTCCGAGGATGACGAGCTGCGCGCCTTTTCCAACCAGTCTGGGCACAAGGTCAAGAATGAGGTCGATACCTTTCTGTTCTACCAGACGGCTGATGACGGCAAACAATGGAATGGTCTCATCAACCGGCAGATTAAAGTGTTCCTGCAGGGCGCGCTTGTTTTCCGTCTTGTGAAACAGTGAGCGTAGATTGAACGGTACCGGGATCTGCAGATCGCGCCCCGGGTTCCACACCGCATAATCAACACCGTTTACAATGCCGGTCAAATTACCCTTGCGATGTTCGATTAGCCCTTCCAGTCCGCAGCCGAATTCCTTGGTGCGAATTTCCTTTGCATAGGTCGGACTCACCGTGGTAATCCAGTCCGCAAACACAAGGCCACCCTTGATGAAGGAAAACTGGTCATGGAATTCCATTGCTTCCGTGGACCAGAAGTTGGTGGGTAAACCGAGCCGCTTGAAGACCTTCCAGTCGAACAGTCCCTGGTAGGCCAGGTTATGAATGGTAAATACCGTTCGTGGCCGGTTCTTGCGCACAGAGAGCATCGGCGGAACCAGCCCTGTTTGCCAGTCATTGCAGTGCACCAGGTCCGGTTGCCAGTCGAGACCGATTTCATCCATGGCCAATGCGGTAATGGTCCGGCAAAACGCGCTGGCACGGTCGGCATTATCCGGCCAGGCCTTGCCCTTCATGTCCGAGTACGGTTGGCCCTCGCGGTCGAACAGATCCGGGACATCGACCAGGTAGAGGGTGACGGTGCTGCCGGGCAGGCGGCCTGCGAGTATCCGCACCGGCTGGTCAATCTCTTCCAGGACACGATGTGTCACAAAGGTGAATTTGTCGGCCTGTTCCAGCACCTGCCGGTAGGCCGGGATGATCAGCCGGATATCATGCTTCAGGTTGCGAATCGCCCGCGGCAGGCTGCCGGCCACATCGGCAAGCCCGCCGGTCTTTACCAGGGGGTGTGCTTCACTGCTGGCGAACAGGATTTTCATTGCGTACGTGTCACTATTTTGGCGACGCAGGGCGTCAGGAGCTCGACAGGGTGCTGCAAGAAACAGGTGACGTCAACACTTCAGAGCGCTTGTGTATTTCCATGAATCGATTACCCTTTGATATGTAGGGAATAGTGTCCTTAAAGTTGCAGGAAAAGCAACTCGGGTTCGACATAACAAGTCCTGTTTTCTACCGGGGGGGAGATGGGGAGTCAATTTGATCTTGGGTCAAGAGGCAGCCGGGCCCGGCTGCGCGATGATTTCATCAGTGGCATGGATCGTTTCGAAAGCGATGATTATGCAGCCGCGCTGATGTTATTTCGCGAGGCGGATGAAACTGCAGCCATCGACGACGTCTACCAAAACCGTTATACCTCGTTTCACGGCCTGGCCCGGGTGTTCATGGGTGACCATGACGGCGTGAAGTTATGCCGCAAGGCCGCTGTGGGTGAGACCAATGATGCGGAAGTGTATTGCAACCTGGCAATGGCCGAGCACAAGCTGGGTCAGCGGGAAAGTGCCTGCCAGGCATTGAGCCGCGGCCTGAGAATTGCGCCTGATCATCCCGGTTTGCTGCAGATGAAAAAGGAAATCAATCTGCGCGAGCAGAGCCGGCTGATCAAATGCCTGAAGCGTGACAAATGGTTTCATCGCTTGCTGGACAGGTTGTTTCACGGTTCCCGGTAGCCGTATTCCGATCGCTGGAAGGCCTGCTCAATTACCCTGGAATCTCAGAGAAACCCGCGCAAAGACGCGAAGAAAATCAACAAGAGCCTCTGCCAGGGGGTTACGGTGTACCCGGAGGCTGCAATCATCTCTCCACCCTGGCTTGCCTGATCGGTTACACTATTGCCTGGAGTCGGCCAGACAGTCGCCCCGTTCGCGGGGAGGAAAGTCCGGGCTCCACAGGGCAGGGTGCCAGGTAACACCTGGGAGGCGCGAGCCTACGGAAAGTGCCACAGAAAATATACCGCCGGCTTGCCTGTAACAGGTGAGCGGGTAAGGGTGAAATGGTGCGGTAAGAGCGCACCGCGCGGCTGGTAACAGGCGTGGCAGGGTAAACCCCATCCGGAGCAAGACCAAATAGGGGAACATACGTGCGGCCCGCATGGTTCCCGGGTAGGTTGCTTGAGGCATGCGGTGACGCATTGTCCAGATGAATGGCTGTCCACGACAGAACCCGGCTTATCGGCCGACTCCTTTTTTTATTTTCGGGGGCCCCGGGATGTGATGATCTCAAGGTTGCTGGGCTGTGGTGTGCAAGGCCCCCGATAATTCCTCTTGCATTTGTTTGCAAATCATCAGTTGATAGGCACAAAAATGGCACCCAAATGCCAAACCAAGTATATTCATCTTATTGATGATATGTCTGAATCCGGAATGACGCAGAAGCTTTATATAAAAACCCACGGCTGCCAGATGAACGAGTACGACTCGTCCAGGATGGCGGATGTGCTGGTGGATTCGCATCGACTTGAAGTCACGCAGGATCCCGCACTGGCCGATGTCCTGATCCTCAATACCTGCTCGATCCGTGAAAAGGCGCAAGAGAAGGTCTTCTCTGAACTGGGCCGCTGGAAAGAACTGAAAGACAGGCGTCCGGAACTGGTGATTGGTGTCGGCGGTTGCGTGGCCAGCCAGGAAGGGGATGCCATTCGGGCAAGGGCCCCCTATGTCGATATCGTGTTTGGCCCCCAGACCCTGCATCGTTTGCCGCAGATGCTGGATGAGACGCGCCGTGCGCGGCAGCCGGTCATTGATGTCAGTTTTCCCGAGATTGAGAAATTCGACTGCATGCCACCGCCCAGCGTGGAAGGGCCAACGGCCTTTGTCTCCATCATGGAAGGCTGCAGCAAGTACTGCAGTTTTTGCGTAGTCCCCTATACGCGTGGTGAAGAAGTCAGCCGGCCCTTCGATGACATTCTTGCCGAGGTTGCCGGGCTGGCCGGGCAGGGTGTTCGTGAAGTGACCTTGCTGGGTCAGAATGTGAATGCCTACCAGGGCGAACAGTACGATGGTGAGATCGCAGACCTTGCGCTGCTGATTAGCTATATCGCGGCCATTGATGGAATTGATCGAATTCGCTACACAACCTCGCACCCGCAGGAAATGAGCGACAGCCTGATCCAGGTGTACGCAGAGGTCCCCGAGCTTGTGGGTCACCTGCACCTGCCGGTACAGAGTGGATCAGACCGCATCCTTGCGGGCATGAAGCGTAATCACACGGTGCTTGAGTACAAGGCCACCATCCGCAAGCTGCGTGAGGCGCGCCCCGGTATCAGCCTGTCATCTGATTTTATTATTGGCTTTCCCGGTGAAGGGGCTGCTGAATTCGAGCAGACCATGGACCTGATCGAGGCAGTCGGGTTTGACCAGTCCTTCAGTTTTATCTACAGCCAGCGTCCGGGTACGCCCGCAGCGGATATGCCGGACGAGGTGCCCGTCAGTGAAAAGAAGACGCGACTGGCACGGCTGCAAAAACGCATAAACGAAATGGCGGCTGGAATCAGCAATGCCATGGTCGGGAATATTGAACGTATTCTCGTGGAGAAGGTGTCACGTAAAAGCAATGAGCAGGTCAGTGGCCGGACTGAAAACAACCGGGTGGTCAATTTTGACGGCGCCCGTTCGCTGATCGGCCGTTTCGTGGATGTGCGCATTACCGAGGCCCTGCCAAACTCCTTGCGTGGTGAACTTGTCTCGGTTGAGTCGCGGGGAATACATGCAGGCGCTGACGTTGCCGGTTTGAGAGCCTCTTGAACGCCCGGGTTCACTCCATCGATATTTCACTGCTGCCCGCAGATAATGACCGACTGGCTGAACTGTGTGGCCAGTTCGATACCCACCTGCGTCAGCTGGAGCAGCGCCTGGGTGTGGAGATTAACAATCGCGGCAACCGGTTTCGCATTATCGGTAACGCGGGCAGTGTCCAGTCTGCAGCAAAGGTCCTGGAAGACCTGTACCAGGATACAGGGCAGGGCGGTCTGACGCCCGGGAAAATTCACCTCTCCCTGGGCGGGGTTGATGCGGGCCAGGAGGCGCCCCGTCAACCACAAGACGCGGCATCTATCCTGATCAAAACGCCCGGTGGCACGATTATGCCGCGCGGCGACAACCAGAAACATTATCTTCGCAATATCCTGGAGCATGATCTCAATTTCGGTATTGGGCCGGCTGGTACCGGCAAGACCTACCTCGCGGTTGCCTGTGCCGTACACGCCCTGGAGCAGGAAAAGGTCAGCAGGCTGGTGCTGGTGCGGCCGGCCGTGGAGGCCGGTGAGCGCCTCGGTTTTCTGCCGGGTGATATGACGCAAAAGGTGGACCCCTACCTGCGTCCCCTGTATGACGCGCTCTATGAAATGCTGGGGATAGAGCGGGTGGCAAAACTGGTTGACCGGAATATTATCGAGATCGCGCCACTTGCGTTCATGCGTGGCCGCAGTCTCAACGATGCCTTCATCATCCTCGACGAGGCGCAGAACACCACGGTTGAACAGATGAAGATGTTCCTGACGCGCATCGGATTTGGGTCGACCGCGGTTGTCACAGGCGATATTACCCAGATTGATTTGCCCAGGCATATCCAGTCCGGCCTGCGCCAGGTGACCGATGTTCTGAAATCACAGCAGGACATCAGCTTTACCTTTTTTTCATCACGTGACGTGGTGAGGCACCCGCTGGTACAGCGGATCATTAATGCATACGACGTCTATGAACGGGCAAACCCCGATGACAGCAGACCGGCCGGGTAATTACCAGGGGGCACGAAAGTATCCCGACATGCCGGCCTGCGTCCCCGTCCCCTGGCGGGACAGGGGGTAGTGTAATTAAACTTTTTTACTAATGGGAGGCAAGGCAAGCGATGTCGGCTTGTCTTGTTCCTCATCAGTAACAATATCTGTATCCAGGCTTGAGGGTGATTTACAAACCATGAGTGATCAGAATAAAACGATTGAAGTGCAATACGCCATTGCCGCAGAAGGCCTGCCAACCGAGCAGGAAATCTGCGAATGGGTCAGGGTTGCATTGCAGGGAGGACGGGAACAGGCCGAACTGGTTGTACGTATCGTGGATGAAGCCGAGATCACTTCGCTCAACCGCAGCTACCGTGGCAAGGATGGTGCGACCAATGTTTTGTCTTTTCCATATGAACCGATGCCGGGGGTCGAAACCGGCTTGCTGGGTGATGTCGTGATTTGTGCGCCGGTTGTTGCCGAGGAGGCCGTTGCACAGGGCAAGTCGCTTGATGCCCATTGGGCGCATATGGTGATACACGGGGTGCTGCACCTGCGTGGCTATGATCACGGCAAGGACGTCGATGCCCGGAAAATGGAGAAACTGGAAACCGAGAAACTGGCCGGCCTGGGGATCCTGAATCCCTATTGATGGCGGGTGTCCCGGGTTTCAACAGGCGCGGCAGATGCCGGAGTCCTGTGGCAGGACAGGTTGTTGCAGCAGCGAAATAATTGTAACCTGGATTTTACAAAGACGCCTTAACTAACTGATATTTAATGAACAAAGACCGATCTCAAAACGGTCCCGAAAGGCGCTCCTGGCTTGCCAGATTGAAACAGGCGTATTTGCGGGAACCCCTCAACAATGAGCAACTGGTCGAGTTGCTCCATGGTGCCCACCGGAAGAACCTGTTCGATGACGACCTGCTCGCCATGCTCGAGGGCGTGCTGCAGGTGGATGACATGCAGGTGCGTGATGTCATGATTCCGCGTTCCCAGGTGGTTGTACTGGAGCGGGATGCGAACCCTGAAATAATACTGCACACCGTGATTGAATCCGGTCATTCGCGCTTCCCGGTAACGGGTGAGAGTCGTGATGAGGTCGTCGGTATATTGCTCGCCAAGGATTTGCTGTTTTATTCCTACGAGCGCACGGGCAGCCATTTCAATATCCGGGACTTATTGCGCCCGGCGGTGTTTGTCCCGGAAAGCAAGCGGCTTAATGTGTTGTTAAAGGAGTTCCGCTCCAGCAGGAATCACATAGCCATCGTCGTGGATGAATATGGCGGGGTTGCGGGTATGGTCACGATTGAAGATGTGCTCGAACAGATTGTCGGCGAGATCGAGGACGAACATGATATCGAAGAAGAAGACACCATTCGCAAGCACAGTGAATTCCACTACACCATCAAGGCCCTGACGCCGATTGCCGACTTCAACGGGTATTTCAATACTGAATTTCCAGATGATGAATTCGATACGATCGGCGGACTTGTTGTCAACCACATTGGACGTTTGCCCAGGCGCGGCGAGCGGATTGTTATCGGCAAGCTGTTGTTCAAGGTGTTGCGTGCAGACAGCCGTCGGGTGCACATGTTGCAGTTGACACTGTTGCCAAAATCGGGTGAGGTTGCGGATACACGGCTGCAGAAAGAATCGTGACCGGTATTGACGGTCGAATCAGCGGGCTGGCCGTGCTGTTTGCCGGTGCGTTGGCAGTAACCGCGTTTGCTCCCTATGGCTGGTATCCCGTTGCTATCCTGTCGCTGGCCGTTCTATTTGATCAATGGTTGAAGGACAGTCCGCGCCGGGCCCTGTTGCATGGCGGTTTGTTTGGCCTGGGCTTCTTCGGTGCCGGTGTTTCATGGGTGTTTGTCAGTATCCATGTATATGGCCATGTCCACGTGGCCGCAGCCATACTGGTGACCCTGGTCTTTGTTGCCTTTCTTTCCCTGTATCCGGCCTTGCTTGGCTATTTTCTCAGGCGTCTGACCGTTGCCTCGACCGGTTTGGTGCCAGTACTGGTGTTTGCCGCCGGCTGGATTGTCTCCGAGTGGCTGCGCGGCTGGTTATTTACCGGTTTTCCCTGGCTCAGTATCGGCAGCAGCCAGGTTGACAGCCTGTTATCCGCCTATGCACCGGTGGCGGGTGTCTATGGCGTCGGGCTGGCAGTGACGATGAGTGCCGGCTTGCTGGTGGCAGTCATGAGGAATCAACACCGCCTGCCCGGCCTGCTTTTGCTTGCAGTCATCTGGGCGGGTGCCTGGTTTATTGACAAAATGGAATGGACCTCACCCGTGGATGAGCCTCTGCAGGTGGCGCTGGTGCAGGGTAATATTGCCCAGGAAGAAAAATGGCTGCCGGAGAATATCCAGAACACCCTGACGCGCTACACGGAGCTTACTTTTTCCCGGCAGGATACCGACCTGGTCGTCTGGCCTGAAACGGCAATCCCGGCTTTTTATCACCAGGTTAAAGACAGTTTTATCCCCGACCTTGAATCGAAACTGCAGGAAAGCGGCATGTCCTTGCTGACGGGCATCCCGGTGCTCGACAAGCATACCTGGGAATATTTCAATGCGGTGGTCTCGATCGGGGGTGAACGTATGTTTTATTACAAGCGTCACCTGGTGCCGTTCGGTGAATACCTGCCGTTGCGCGGGATCATCGGGACAAGCCTGGATGCGCTGGCCGTCCCGAATGCAGATTTTACCCGGGGTAGCGATGTGCAGAACCTGATAGAGGCCGCCGGTTATCCGGTGGGTGCGTCCATCTGTTTTGAAGTGGCATTCAGTGAAGAGATCGCGAAGGCTCTGCCGCAGGCGGCACTGCTGGTCAATGTGAGTAATGACGCCTGGTTTGGTAATTCGCTGGCGCCGCACCAGCACCTTGAAATGGCACGTATGCGGGCAATGGAAACCGGTCGTCCCATGCTGCGTGCGACCAATACCGGCATCTCTGCGATTATTGACTACGATGGTGCGATACTGGCGAAAAGCGCCCAGTTCGAAGCAGCTGTCGTGACCGGGTCTGTTGCCCCCCGGCAGGGCGCAACACCCTATGTGAGGCTTGGTAATGCGCCGGTCATAATTCTCTGCAGTATTTTCCTGCTACTGGCGTGGCTGGGTAGTCGGCCACGGTCCTGAGTGCTGCCCTGTAGAGGGTTCAAGTTTCTACTGGTTTTGCCGTAATCCCTTAAGACGTCATATACATGGCTACAATTGTCTGAGCGCGTGAAAAAGAAGTTTCCAGGGGGCCGCCTTGCCGCTGCAATCCAAAATTCTGTTGCTGTTGATACCACTGATTATCTTGCCGATCCTGACATTGGGCTGGGTGGCCCACAGCCTGCTGATGGAAGATGCACGCGATCGTACCCAGTTCCAGATGACTGCCCTGCTGGAGCAGTTCAAGTCACAAACCGCATTGCAGTTACGTACCGCCCGCGCCAACGCCAGCCTGTTTTCGAACACCGCGTCGATCAGGCAGTACATCAGTGAACAGACACATTCCGAAGACAGGCACGATCTTGAGCAACAGGTTATGGACCTGTTATTCAATTACCAGCTGGCCTATCCCGAATATTATGAAATTCGCATCATCACTCGCGACGGCAAGGAGCAGTTAAGGTCGGTGCTGGGTAATATTGCCAATCGGACAACGAACGAATCAGAAAGCAGCTACTTTACAGAGGTCGAGAACAACCCCGGTGTCACCTACACCACTTTCTTCAACAATCCGGACAACAATCAGCCGGCATTGCTGACCAGCAAGCCGTTATATCTGCTGGACAAGGAAGGGGCTGACGGACAACTGGAACTCTACGGCTATTTAATGCTAACCATTGATCTCGACTTTCTTGAAATGCATGCAGGAAAAAACAAGGTTGGCGTGAGCAGTGAGGTTTTTTTCACCGATGGCAGCGGCACCATCCTGTTTCATCCTTCAGCAGACCAGGTCGGGAAAAATTTACCCGTTGAACTGTTCAACCGGGCAAAACTGAATGCCAATGGCAGTGCCCTGATAGACGGACAGTACCGGGGTAAATACGCTCACTACCAGGCCGTAAGGCTGTATGGCGGGCTCTATGGATTTGTTGTTTACCAGGAAGATGAACTGCTGGCGAAGAGCATCAACCTTGGATGGACGGTAGCCCTTATTACATCTATTGCCATGCTGCTGGCTTCAACCCTGCTCTTTGGAGTCTTCAGGAAACTGCTTATCAAGCCTATGCAGGAACTCAGTTTTGCCGCCAGAGAAATGGGCCGCGGACAATTACTGATACCGATAGATATAGATTCCAATGATGAAATCGGCGAACTGGCCAGCACGTTCAGGGAAATGGGGAAGAACCTGCAGCACTACCATGAACAGGTGCGTTACGTGGCCTACCATGACAGCCTCACCGGACTTCCAAACCGGTTGATGTTCAAGGACTACCTGTACCGGGCAACCGCAGAAGCGCGACGTGATCTGCAGGGGCTGACCATCCTGTTCCTGGATATTGACAACTTCAAACGCATTAACGATACCCTGGGCCATCAGTTCGGCGACAAGCTGCTGGAGGCCTTTGCAGCCAGACTTTCAAAACAGCTGCGGGAAACAGATGTCGTTTCCCATGTTTCAGGGGACGAGGCTTCCAGGGTGATCGCACGCCTGGCAGGTGATGAATTTACTATCCTCCTGCCCAGAACCAGAGAACCCGGCGAGGCGCAAAAAGTTGCCAACCGTATCCTCAAGTCCCTTCTGGAACCCTTTGTTGTCGCAACACAGGAACTGTATGTCAGCGCAAGTATCGGCATCGCCATGTACCCGGAAGACGGTGAAACCGCCAGTGAACTTTTGAAGAATGCTGATATAGCGATGTATCACGCCAAGAAACTGGGGCGCAATAACTTCCAGTATTACTCCAGAAAACTGAATAAAGAAGCGGCTGAAAAACTGAAGATCGAGGGCAGGCTGCGCCACGCATTGGGAAACAACGCCCTGGAATTGTACTACCAGCCTCAGGTGAACCTTGCCACGGGGCAGGTTCTGGGTGTCGAGGCGCTGCTGCGCTGGGAGGATTCCGAGCTGGGGCAGGTTTCTCCATCTGTATTTATACCCATTGCCGAGGAATTTGGCCTGATCGTGAAAATAAGCGAGTGGGTTATCTTCGAGGCCTGTCGCCAGGCGAAACGATGGGCAACGGCGTTTGACAGGCCCGTAACCATGTCAATCAACATTTCCGCAATTCATTTTAATGACCAGGGTCTTGAAGCGACTATTGCAAGGGCCCTGGACGCGATCGGACTGAATCCCGGGAACCTTGAGCTGGAAATGACGGAAACAAGCATTCTCCAGGACGTGAACCAGGCGAGCAAGACACTCGATATATTCAAGAGTATGGGGCTGCAACTTGCGCTGGACGACTTCGGAACCGGGTACTCGTCTCTCAGTTACCTGATGAGGCTTCCCTTTGACAGACTCAAGATCGACCAGACCTTTATCCGTAACCTGAAGGCAGAAACCAAGGGTGCGGCTATTGTTTCTGCCATTATCGGCATGTCCCACAGCCTTGGCATGTCAGTGATTGCAGAGGGCGTGGAGGAGGCGGAACACATGCAGGCCCTGTTGCAGATGCACTGTGATCATGTGCAGGGCTTTTACATCTCACGTCCGCTGCCTGCGGCTGAATTAGAAGACTTCCTCAGAGACAGGGCAAGGCAAAGCGCGTGACCGGCACACCCGCCGGTCACTTTCTTGCCGGGCAGGCGGGTGCGAAAATATCGTCTGCCTGCCTTTACTAATGAGGAACAAGCCAGGCCGACATCGCTTACCTTGCCCCCATTAGTAAAGAAGTTTAATAACACTACCCCCGCCCTGTCCCGCCCCCTTCAAAGGGACGGGTACGCAGGCCGGAATGTCGGGATACTTTCGTACTCCTTGGTACATCTGTATTTCGGGTGCAATGCCTGTGCGCGTTTACCGGGTCAGTCGACCTG
>Ga0210123_1000364_pt1 | contig 29215 bp, 17 predicted proteins | sample Muzzi_PWB_D2_FD_185535 | JGI IMG/M metagenome (GOLD analysis project Ga0210123, IMG submission 185535) | Wetland microbial communities from San Francisco Bay, California, USA, that impact long-term carbon sequestration - Muzzi_PWB_D2 (SPAdes) | ecosystem: Environmental > Aquatic > Marine >... | reverse complement strand
GCGAATAAATCTACGCCTTCACGCGCCGTATTGCCGCCCCGAGTTGAGAAAACTTTTCTTCAATTTTCTCATAGCCGCGGTCCAGGTGATATACCCGGCTGATCTCGGTGGTGCCTTTTGCCGCCAGCCCGGCCAAAATCAACGATGCGCTGGCTCTTAAGTCCGATGCCATGACGGGCGCGCCGGACAACATCGGCACGCCGGTAATCATGGCGGTGTTTCCTGATATTTTAATATCAGCCCCCATGCGTTTCAGTTCGCCGACATGGATGAAACGGTTTTCAAAAATGGTTTCCGAAATCATACTGAATCCGCTTGCAACCGACATCAGTACCATAAACTGAGCCTGCATATCTGTCGCGAATCCCGGATAAGGCAACGTTTTAACATCAACGCTCACGATGTTCTTTGTCCCTTTTACATTGATACACCGATCCTTGACAGATACATCGGCGCCACTCAGCCTGAGTTTGTGGATCACCGCTTCAAGGTGGTCGGGTTCACAATCCAAAATAGTCACATTTCCTCCGGTCAAGGCCGCTGAAACCATAAAGGTACCGGCTTCGATTCGGTCGGGTATGATTTTAACCGATACGGGGTGCAGCTTTGATACCCCTTCAATGGAAATAACCGGAGTGCCGACCCCTTCTATTTTAGCCCCCATCCGGTTCAAAACATCAGCAAGTGCAACAACTTCCGGCTCACAGGCTGCATTGCTCAACACGGTTGTCCCTTTGGCCAGAACCGCCGCCATCATGAGATTTTCAGTTCCGGTTACGGTGGAAATATCCATATAAATCTCTTCTCCTTTTAGATGATCCGCCGCAGCTTCCACGTAACCATGTTTTAATTCAATTCTTGCACCGAGACCGGAAAGCCCTTTTAAATGAAGATTTATGGGGCGAGCGCCGATGGCACATCCTCCCGGCAATGACACCCGAGCTTTTTTAAGTCTTGCCAAGAGCGGACCAAGAACCAGAATTGAAGCTCGCATTTTTCTAACGAGATCATAAGGCGCTTCGTGATTGCCCACACCCCCTGCATCTATTTGAACCGTATCTTTATCTGTCTTTATCCTGGCGCCGAGATGCACGAGTAAATCTTTGGTGCTCTGGATATCTCTAAGGTCCGGAACGTTGGTATATGTATTCCATCCATCGGTAAGCAAAGAAGAAATAAGGATGGGAAGAGCGGCATTCTTAGCGCCGCTGATCGTCACTTCTCCCTCAAGGGAACGCCCGCCTTCAACGATGATTTTGTCCATTTAAACCTCAAATCACTGCTGTCCGGTTAAAGTTTTAAGCAATTCAACAATACATTGAAATTATACATCATATGATTAATTTCGAGTGGATTCGATTTGAAATTGATTCCGTTTAAATTCCATAGCTCACCGCCCATTCGCTCCGCTCTTTAGAGTCGCAAAGACCGCTGAGGTTATTTATTTTATTGTTTTCCGTTGAGAGGACGAAAAACAATAAGAAGCAAGCCCTGTGGGCATTTGTAGTAAAAAATATCGCGTAGCGATTTATTTTTTTCTTTTTCCGTCCCCTCAACGGAAAAAGAAAAGTATCTTGTCTTTGCGCTCTCTGCGTCTTTGCGGTGAAAAATAAAACGAAATCAAATTACATAAATCTACACATTTTTAGTAAAACGTATTCCTAACAAAGGCCCAATTTGAAAGGGTTTACAAAAATTAATTGCAGCAACAAAACGAATATTATATTTTTCTACTTGAATTTGTTCCAAATTAAACTATACCCTACTGATCTCAAATAAAAAAAGCGCTTCCCCGATTTTATGGCGAGGCAAGCGCTTTTAACCTTCAGAAAAACAAACGTTAATGGTGATGTTCGCCATTCTCCTTGGATGCATCAATGGCAGCTTTGATGATGCAGTAGGTCATACCGATGCCTAAAATGGTAAGCGCGTACCAGAGGCCTCCCATAAAAACCGTATGGCCCATGTCCCAGATCCATTCAAAATTAAAAGGAAACATAATCTATCCTCCTGCCCGCTCGTGCCTTACGTGGCAGGCGGGCCTGCTTGGCTTTAGGCTTCAGCCGGCTTTAATTCCTGTTCTAACTCAACCCGAGATTCAACCGCCGCCTCTTCTCCATCCATGGATTCGATGGGATTCAGTTCCGGTTCGTTGGGGAATACCGGCAGATAGCGGTATGAAATGGCGATGAGAATAATGCCGTATGCTACCGGGAGTATGGTTGTTGCAACCTCCTGCCAACTTGGGATGTACAAGACCCATCGATCAAAGGTCATAACAGGTACGGCCATGACCTGAAGCACCATGACCCATCGATTAAGACACACCCCGACAACCGCCAGGATCACGGCAATCCAAAGTGTTACGGAAGTCTTGCGTCCTTTATCCGTAATCAGGATAAGTGCAGGGATCAGACCGCAAATCCCAATCTCCACTACAAGCATCCAGATGCCATACAATGGATTGTTGGAATAAAAATCCATTAGCGTGAACCCTTTCGACGGTGCGGTAGCGGTGAACCAGTGCCAGGTATCGTAAGCCTTTGCCATGGTATATGTCAGAATCATCCATCCTGAAATTTTAGCCAAAAGCTCAATAGCGTTGTCCTTTACCAGTTTTTTTCGGGTAATTTTTTCGGTAATTTTTGTAACCAGAATGGTAAAACACGGCCCGCACGCAGCAGCCGACCAGGTAAATAGAAAGAAGGTCCAGGGCCAGATAAAAATGCCTTCCCGATAAGCGAAGGGTCTTCCGTACAAAACCCCGGCAACGCCGCCCAAAGAACCTTGGTGGAAAAATGAAAGAAATGCACCGGTTGCCGCGAATACCGCCATAATTTCGTGCATATTGTGTCCGAGATGGTGAAAAAAAGGCACCTTGTCGATCTGCCGGTTCTCAAGAATCAGCGGGATATATTCAATGGTCAACACGCCGAAATAACAGGAAAGACAAAAAGCCACTTCAGTCAACATGGAGTGAACATTGGCATGCCAGAATATGAACCATCCCCTGAGCGGTTGTCCGATATCGATGGCTAAAATCAGCAGCGCTGAACTGTAGCAGATAAAACCGATCAGCACTGCATAGTTAATGATATTCTTCAGCGCATCTTTTCCAAAAATATATCTTAATAATCCGGTAAAAAATGCACCGCCACCCACCGCAATGACCGCAAGATCAGCCCAGATCCACAAAGCAAACCCGTAGTAATCGTTCATATTGGTCTGGTTAAGCCCCTTGAACCAACAGAGTAACATGGCATAAACGCCCCACAGCAGCACCATGCCGGCTGCTCCGATGAACAGCAAAAATTGCCACAACGGGCAGCGCTTAACGCCTTTGGGTATTAATGCAGAATCCATATGTTACATACTCCTTGAATAGCAGTTTCAGTTTTTGTTAGCTTTTAACCATGGTGCGCAGGCTTTTTCACCTTAGCTTCGTTTTTCAGATAATTATCTCCGGCTTGTCGAATCCAATTTCGGTTTGAAATATAGTAGACCTTGGGATTTGTTTCCAGTCGTTCCAATAGCCGGAACGCATGAGGATTCGTCGGACGCCCGCTATGTTTATGATCGGGTTTGACCATATCGTATACTGCATGGTTCGTATTGTTCAGATCACCGAACGTAATGGCACCGGCGGGGCATGCCTGGGTGCAGGCGGTCTGGTATTCATTCTCTTTTAGCTCACGTCTTCCCTCTATATACGCTTTTTCCTTGGCTATCTGGTAGCGATGATAACAAAAGCTGCACTTTTCAACCACACCGCGCATTCGAGGAGAAACATTAGGGCTCAGGTATTTTTCCATGCCGTCCGGCCAAATTGGATCCCACCAGTTAAAGTATCGTGCATGATACGGGCATGACGCCATACAATACCGGCATCCGAAACAGCGCGTATATATCTGGCTGACGATCCCGGTTTCAATGCCGTAATCCGTAGCAACGGCCGGGCATACGGATACACAGGGAGAATGCCCTTCATGTTGACCCGCACATTGCATACAAGGTCTTGGGAGATAGCATATATCTGTATTCGGGAAGGACTTTCCGTTGGTCAGCCGAAAGACGCGCATCCATGTGATGCTAAGCAGTTTGTTCGACTCATCTTTCCTGAAAGGCACATTATTTTCAGCCATGCAGGCCACCATGCAACTTCCGCACCCGGTGCATTTATCCAGATCAATGACCATCCCAAATTTATGGGTTTTGTAGTGTTTCATCAGAACCTCTTAGGATTGACGATGATCGATTGAATGATGAAGCAAAAAATCTTCAACTTTCAATGGTCAGCAATCAATATAATTAAACCTTATTCAGTTTGGCCCTGATTCCCCATGCTGCATCCATGCCTGAGTCAGGGTCTTCCACCGGGCCGATAAGCGTATTAAAATTTATCCCCTTACCTGCCAGGTAGTCGTCATAGGCAGTATGTCCCAGCCCTCTCGGCAAAGCGATAATGCCGGGCATAATACCCTCAAAAAAGTGAATCTTGACCTCTGCTTTTCCTTTCGGAGTTATCAATACAAGTCGCTGGCCATCATGCAGTCCGGCTGATCCGGCTGTTTTTGGGTTAATCTCAACAAAAACATACTCACCATTAAGAACCGTATCTTCAACTGTCTTGATGGCAAATGGCGGATCTCCGATATAACCGTTGGCCAGTCTGATGGAGTCATAGGGAATGAGGACAAGGGGATAAAGCCTCTCGTCACCTTCAATACTGATCGGCTTAAATTGCGGCATCGAGCCGGTATCCGGGTTGATAAACTCAAATTTACCGGAAACTGTTCCAAACGCCGATTCCAGGGTCGGACCCATCAACTCAGTGCCTGACCAAAATCCCTTTTCAACCAGGGTTTCCCATTTGTCATTTAGGGTCTCTTTTAGACAGGAATAATAACTGTCCCAGGGAAAAGCACTTGCAACGCTTCCGCCCAACCCCTTTGCCAGTTGGATGATGACATCACCGACATGTCTGGTATTAAATTGGGGCTCAACCACGGGTTTTGCGAGGCCGATAACCGGTTGAATCAGGCCGACCGGTGACGGAACATCTTCATATCGTTCGAGAAAAACGTGGTTCGGAAGAATTATATCGGCATGTTGAGAGGTTTCATCCATATAAGAAGAAAAACTGACCACAAGCGGAATTTTGTCGAAGGCCTCTTGGACGGATTTTGTATCAGGGAGAGTATAAAAAGGATTTGCACCTGAAACAAAGAGTGCTTGAAGGGGATACTGTTCCCCGGAGTTGATGGCCTTCGGAAGCCGGTTCATCAGATACCGGGAAAATGGATACTTCCTGCTTCCGGCTCCATCCAATCGATCCTGCTGCATACCCGCCGCAGCCATGGCATCCATTTCAATTTCCGGCCAGCTAATGTAATCCATGTCAGAGACGGCCCAAACACCGCCCTTTTTATTGACATTGCCTGCAAGAGCATTTAAAGCGTGTACAGCCATGGATTCATTAAGGCTGACAGGGGTGTTTCCATCACCTCGACCGCAGATGGCGAGAGGTCTTGAAGCATTGGCAAAACCCCGTGCCAGGACAACGATTGTTCCACTGTCGATTCCGGTAACCGCTGCAACGCTGTCCGGGCTGTATTTATCCAATACAAGCTGTTTCCACTCATCAAACCCTTTGGCGTAATTTGAAATAAAGTCATTATCGTACAATTCTTCTTTGATGATGACATGGGCAAGGCCCATTGCCAAAGCTGCCTCGGTTCCGGGATTAATGGGGATCCACTTACTTGATTTAGCTGCCGTGTTGGACAGGCGAGGCTCAATCTGAATGACTTTCACATTGGCATCTTGCCAAGCACTGTTGGCTCTGAACATCCGTACCGGTGACCCCCAGCCGTCGATAATACCGCTTCCAAAGCTTAAAATAAAATCGGCATTTTCGAAATCAAATCCGGGCAATGCCTGAACACCCTGCATCATGTGCAATGTGAGTTCATAGGAATCACGGACAGACGGCATACGCATCAGATTGGGAGAACCATAGGCGGTCAGGAATCTTTCAAAGAGACGAGGTATGGTACCACGGTCCGAACCTGATACGAAACCGACAGTATGTGATTGACCTTTTGACCTCAGGTTGCCGAGTTTTTCAACGATCTCCGATACCGCCTCTTTCCAGGAAATTTTTTCCCATCTCCCCTGACCGCTCTTCCCTGTCTTTTTCAGCGGACTTTTGATTCTTGTGGGGCCGTAAAGAAGCTGAAGGCCGGAGAGGCCGAGCAGACAAGCGCCGCCGTCATTTACCGGGTGCCCTTTCATACCTTCGATTTTGACGGCCCGGTCATCTATTTTTCGAACCGTAATGCCGCAACGACCCGGACAGAGGGTACAGACAGAATTGACGTAACTGGTTTCGCCATCTTCCGGCACCGGCGTCCACGGCCACATCTGGGTCCATATCGAAGAATCATCCGTCAACTTCCATGGCAGCGGTGAAAGGGCTGTTCCTGCAGCCCCACCAATTACAAACGACAGGAAACCTCTTCTGCCAATCTTCATCTTTATTTTACCTCTTCAATATCGTTCGATTATTTATGACATACAAAACATGCATCTCTTTGCGTCTGAACACTGCTGCCTTTAACGGTGGACAATGACCACGGTGAAATCACATTGACGATATCGTCAATGAGCCGATTTGTCGGAGTTTTAATACCTGTTTTTTCGATGTTGGCGTCTGTTCTCTGATGGCACTCGGCACAATCATCCATCTTCATTCGGTCCCAGGTATTCTTTTTAAAACCCGCGATGCTCTTCCCCCAAATATCTCGACTGTAGCCGGTTATCCGGTTCTCTTCATAAACTTTTAAATTTTCAGTCTCGCCGATATGGCCATGGCAGGTCACGCAGTCCATACCGGCCCCCTTAATGTGGGCGGCATGGCTAAAGAATACGCAATCCGGCTGTTTTGAGTATATCAACCACGGAACTTCCCTTCCATTGGAAACATATTCCTCAACAAATTTAATCTCATCCGGATCGACGCCTTGAATTTCTTCATGACAATCAATGCATTGTTCCAACTTCGGCGCCCCTGAAAATGTTCCGTCCTTACGAAAGAAATGGCAGCTTTCGCACCCGTTATCGACTTCGGCAACATGAAATGCATGGTTAAAGTCTATGGGTTGTTTTTTCTGGGAATACAAAAGCTTCGGGAAAATGGTCCACCCCACGATAAGACTGGCAAACAGTCCTAAAATAAAAAACAGGATGATAGGCCCACCGGGTCCGTTATCCTGTTTTTCCATTTTTTCCTCCGTGGATCGTGCTGCAGCCGCCCCACCGGCAGTATCCTCAGAAATTTTTTTCGCATGATCATCCAATGTACTCATAAAAACTCCGTCAAGCTGTAGTTGATGATTTCACGATGATAGCTAAATCTTAAAAAAAAATGAAATTAACTCCGGTCTTGTACCTATTGATCTTTTTTTTGTCAAGGGAAAATCACGCTGAATCTGCTTCATTGTTCGGGAAGCAAGAGATTCTATAAACCTCTGTTAAAAAGGACTAAATGGAAAGAAAATGTGCATGATGAAAGGCCTAAGATTACTCCGGCGGAACGGATAATCTGAGACCTTTGAAAAACGCCCTCTTTTGTTCAATCTTTGTGTCAGACTCAAATTTTAATCCTCGAAATACTCAATGTATGTCTGTGGTTAAAATTTTCGTCCTCCTTAACCTTGAGCAAAATTGAACCTTTTTCAAAGGCCTCAATCTTCGATAAAAAGCATTATCTGTGGAGGGATTTAACAAATGACGATTGATGATTGTCGGAGGTGTTGTTTTCAAAAGGTTGAATTGTTTTGATAGAACTTATCTCAAAAATAGTATTTTGGTTCAAGGTCAAGGCGGGGCCGAGATTCAAGCCACAGGCATACTCAAGTATTCCGAGGAGTTGAAACGAGGACTCAACACAGAGATTGGGCCAAAAGACTTTTTTGAGATAGCTTCTACATATACTCGGCAATTGAAACCGTTCGGTCTCCGAGAATATTTACATAACTTCCTTGTTCATTATCGTACCAGCCGTAGATGACAGCCTGCGTAATCGGTATTCTGATAACCACATCTTTTAATGAACTCAAAAATTCTTTTTCCAATCTTGGCACTTTTTTTAGATCAATGATCTGTTCGGCAGTACGGGTGTGGGTCACATGCCCTTCGATAATCGTCGCCGCTCTGGGCATTCCAATGATATCCCCCGATACGTTCTGTTCTTCGGTATAGTGGAGGTATCCCTTGATGTCGTCTGCCGCGGCTTGTCGAAATATATCATTGAGCATTTCCCTGGAGATCGGTTCGCCGGAAAGCTCCTCTTGCAAATTCAACACCAGTATGATGAGAGAGCCTGTGGAGATGGGCACTCTAACTGATTCTGCAATAAATCCGATCTCTTTCATTTCCGGAATAACAAGCCTTAATGCATTGGCAGCCCCTGTAGAAGTAAGAATAATATTATTCATTATGCTTCTGTTTTTTCTCAGGTCCGTTACCCCGGATTTGGGGAGTCTGTCCAATACCTGCTGAGAGCCTGTTGCTGCATGAACCGTAGCCATGTGAGCAGACAAAATTCTTTTTGACCCTAGAGCATTTAAAAGAGGTTTTATCATATGGGCCAAACAGGTGGTGGTACAGGAAGCATTGGAGATGATTTTATGACATCTGGGATCGTACACATTATCATTGATACCCATTACTGTGGTTATTGAATCATCCGGTATGGCTTTTCCCTTATCCTTGATTTTAAACGGCGCCGAAACAACAACTTTCTCTGCCCCGGCCTCAAGATGACCCCGCACAGACCCTTGTGGATGATCAGGAGGAAGGGTCGGATCGAGAAATTTCCCGGTGGTATCGACAACCAGCTTCACACCATGGTTTTTCCAGTTCAATTCAGCCGGATTTCTGGACGACCTCAAGAAGCGAACCTTCACGCCGTCAATGTTCATCGTCCCGCTTTTCTCATCCAAATCACTGATCAAAGATTTCGCGGTATGACCGTATAAATATCCATGAAGTAAGCCATAGGCTGAATCCCGTTCTGTATAGTGCGCAATATCTTCCAGGGATGTACCCACCCCTCGACCAAGATTAACGATAGCTTCACTAAAATATTTTCTTCCCACATGGTGCCAGAGGGTAAGCTTTCCAATTCTGCCAAATCCGTTGATACCAAGCTTCAACCCACTATCTTTTTCGGTTTCCATGCGAATCTCCCCTGTTGGATGAATTCTTTTTCGTTAAAACTTTTTTAAAAATCAATCGACAATTCTCAATCTTCAATTGTTCGAGGGATCGGGGTGTTTTTATTGTAAATACAAATGTACGTGTTCACGGGGTGTGCTCTCCCGGTTCACTCTGGTGTCTACGTGTCTGGTCATTTCAATGACTTATCAGCGGTGGCATTCCTGCCCCCTCCGCGTTCTCCCGCGAAAAACATGCGGGAGGCGCGGTCTCCCCCACTGCTAAGCCATTGAAATGACGAAGCCACTCCGCCAATGTCGTTACACGGAAAAGTACACCCCGTGAACAAACGCTACAGATGTGTATGAGCGGAATGGATAATCTTTTTTTAAAAAGCGTGTACTGTTTGAGTGGGTTAGGGATCGTTAGAAAGAACAGACGCATACCGAAACATTAAACAGCAAGAAAGTTTTTGTTTTTAAATGAACCCATTATTTGTATATTGAACTCTGTTCTTTCTTTACGATCCTTTATCCACGAGTTTACACGGTTTGAAAAAAAGCATTATCCATGGAGCGATTTAACAAACTAAAACGCCCCGACTCCTCAATTAACTAACTTTCTTTAACCCTAATCAAATCTCGATAAACCGATCCTTCCCTGCCGTCAATACTTAAATAGTCCCCGGATTTAAACTCTGCATCGTCAAATCGACAGTACTTTTCCTTTTCGTTGCAGACAAAGTTGCCACATCCCACGATACAGGTTTTTTCCAGCCGGTAGGCCACAACAGCCGCATGAGACGTTACCCCGCCACGGGCCGTTAAAAGGCCGTCCGCTGCATAGATCTCCCGAATGTCATCAGGAACCGTATCCCCCCTTACAAGAATCAAAGACGTTTGAGGCTCCTTGGTTTTCCACTGGTCGATCTCTTTTAAATCAAAAACGATCCGCCCGCTCATGGCCCCGCCGCTGACACCGACACCATGCCCCAGTAATTTTTCTTTCGTAATATCTGCAAGGTCAAACGTTAAAACCTGCTTTCTTTCACGAATGGCCATGTCCCGGGTTTGCATCAGGTAAAGATCTTCAGCACGAGGGCTTTCAAAAGTAAACTCCATTTCCTGAGGACCCCATCCCCTTACGTGGATCAATTCGTTCGCCAAATCTTTTAATGCCTTATAAATCTCGGGAAAATAGCTTTCAAGGGTGATGTCTGTTTCTCGCATTTCAATATCCTGTTGGATAATCGATATCGGCAATGTATTTACCAGACCTGAAGCGACATCTTCACCCTGATTTCCGATGGTAAAATCACCCCACAGCCTCAGGCTGTCCTCTGACCATCTGGGATTATGGGTAAAGAAGACGCCGGTGCCGGACTGTTGGGAAACGTTTCCAAAAACCATTTCTTGTACAGTTACGGCTGTTCCCCAGTCGTTGGATATCCCCATAATCTTACGATATGTTCTCGCTTTGGGGCCCTCCCAGGAACCAAAAACCTTTTTTATTGTAAAATAAAGCTGTTCAAAGGGATCGTCGATAACATCAGTCCCTGAATTAATGATCATACTTTTATAAGTCATGGCCACTTTTCGCATCTGCAAACCGGTAAGTTTCCTTTTAAACTGAACACCGGCTCTTCGCTTCAATTCACTGATAATCGCATCAAAGTCATCCCTTTCAAGTCCTGGAGCCATGCCGTAACATTGCAGAAACCGGCGGTAACAATCCCAGGCAAACCACCCATTACCGGTGCGTTTTTCAATGCCTGTTGCAATTTCCTCGTTCATCCCGACATTAAGAAGCGTATCCATCATTCCGGGTTGTGAAATGGCCGACCCGCTTCTTACTGATAAGAGCAAGGGATTCATAGGGTCACCAAAGGTTTTGCCGCTTGCTTTTTCGATGTGGGATATTTGCCGCAAAATTTGGTCCTTGAAATTTTGTTTGGCCGGCGAATAACCGTCTATTATTTCCCTGCATCGGAACGCCTCGGTGGTAATAATAAAACCAGGGGGAACCCGCATTCCGAAATTCTTCAGTTTAACCAGATTGAGCCCTTTGCTTCCCAGATGAATAACACCGGAAACCAACCTGGGAATTTTATCCATAGACGTCATCGCCCTTTTAGGATCATAAAGAAGCAGCTGGTGCAATTTATCTTTAGGGAGTTTATTGGCCTGCTGAAAGAGGGTGTTTAGAATTCGGCTTAATAACAAATCGAGTTGCTGAAGCCCCAAAGAAAAAGCGATCCGATCCCGGAAAAAGATTTCAGACACCCTGTGTTTCAGCTTTTCATCATCAATTGTGCCGCTCATCGGAAGGTACTTCGGGAGAATCTCCTCCATAGGTATTTGAGATAGAATCTGGTTCAGATTTTCACCATGAATATTATTAAAATAATCGTTGATGATATTCCTTACAGCCAGAGCGAACCCTTTAAAAATGTCGAGATACTGGGTAAAAGTAACTTCTCTTGCTTCAAGTGATTGGGCCAGCATGTCAAGCTGGCGCTCAATTTCCACCGAAGGGATTCCATCGAGTTGCAACGCTTTGTTAAACAAACTGAGTCGGTTGTATATTTGGTAAAAAGTGGCTTTGGTTATTAGGCTGAGATCTGTATTATCCACCAGCTCTTCAAAAAGTACATTAACCAGAGATTTTATTCGAAATGTGAGACCAAGAGAGTCAAACTTCCTTTCACGATAGCTGCCGTACATGGAGGGAATGTCAATGGTAATATGTCTTTTTTTATAAATATCCTCTTTGATTTCATAGGTCTGTTCAGACAGTATTATTTTTTTTAACTCTTCCAGATAGTCGAGCAGTTTGTATATCTTTTTACTTACATCAGACTCTTTTAAAGCATCATGCAACTTGCTTAAATCCGGGAAGGCTTCGGCTTGGAGTTGGGCCACATAATTATCCATTTCGATAAAATTGAGATTGTATTTCTGATCTAAGAGTTTATATAAGGTTATCGCAAGTTCAATTCTCTCCGAATCCTGCTTTGATACGCCTGAAACCCCTTCAGCCATCGACTTAATGTCATCTTCTTGAAGTGTGAGAAGACCGTTCGGCAAAGATAACCCTTTTTCTTTAAAGCGCATTATTACTTTGTGGACGCCGTCGATGTATGGTCCTTCGGTATTGATCTCGGTGTAAATATTGGGGGGAACAAAGGCTTTAAGAATTTCTTTTTCTTTTGTTTCCCAGAAATTAAAAATCGCCTTCATAAAATCGATGATCCGATTACTGCTTTCCACATGGCTCTGCTTTCTTAAAAAATGAATTAACAGATCCCTTCTACCTGATATTTCGTCAATTTTTGTAGATATATCCCGAAGTTTTCCCTCTGCACCAATAACATTAAAATAGATTGGAAAAAGACTGCAAAGTTGTTTGACCAGGTTATATACGAGCCCAATACGGCTGTTGAGCAGTTTGGTAACATCACGTGGAAAAAGGTCTATATCCTTAATAAATACACCGCGTATTGACAGATGGATAATCAGATATGAAAGAAGCCGGGTCGACCACATGGGATTGAGTTCAATAAGATCAAGCCATGTCCGGATATTAAGGATGTGGGCGGGGTTGACTTTTATTTGCCAGTCGTTTCCGACACCGCTGATACCCGGTGACTGAAATCCTAAATCAATAACATATTCGATAAAAAATTTGACGAGATCGCTGTCATCGGTCTTGTATACCCCTTTTCCCATATTAAGAATACAGTTCAGTGTTGTAGCCGGGTACTCGCAGGCTCGTGTTTTTAATATGGAAAAGGTCTTATGGATCAAGTTCCCAATATTCAGATTGCTTTCATGGGCGATGAGCCAGCTCAAGGTTCTGTTGATGTCTCTTAGCGTTTCCTCATGGATCAGCGACAAACCGGAAATATTCATCAGGTGGAAAAGAAAAATAAGCTTCCATCGATGACCCAAATGGATTTTAGGACTTGCATCCAGAAGGTTTTGAGGAATGTAACGATAGGCTTCAACAAATTGGGTGTAATCGGTAAGTTCAACCAGCCTTTTTAACGTATCTTCCGATGTTATGGCTTTAGAGGATACTATCTTTTCAAGCCTATCCCTATGCTGATTGACCTGGTCGTGGGAAATACTTTTAAAAAAGGTCTTTAATTTTTTAGGCTTGTCAATTTTATCCGCCTCTTCTTTGAACCATTCCCAAGGATCCCTTTCACTCAGCCAGTAACCATATATATGATCATAATATTTAACAAGAAGTTGATTGATGGATTCACAATCTTCATTCATTTCAGATGAATAATTTAAAAGCAGCTGGGCCAGTTTTCTTATTTGATAATAGCTTTTAACAAATAAAAAGAAATCGTCTCCCTCATAATTTCTGATACCATCGAATGCATCATCAAGGATCGGTTTGAATCTTTTATAGTCAGCTTCAGATTCTTTTATAATTTTCTGCATAAAAAGCAAAAAATTGTCTACAGCATCATCTTTGACGTCCGAGTCGATTTTTGTATTAATTGCCTGTGTGAAAATATCGACAAACAGTCCTGCAGCTTCAGGTCCCTTGGGGTGGTTTTTAAGGAGATGAAAATAATCGAGGGAATAGACCCTTGCTTCCTGAACAATAAATTGCCAGTTTTTATAAGGATGAGCAAGCTCTTTAAGGAAAGTATTAAACCCTTCCATGATGCCGTAATATTTGGACATCACCTCTTGCAGAACCGAATATTTTTCATCTATGGTGACATCAATATGATAGCTGGCAATATTAACTTCAAGGGCTTTTGATTGTACCATCAGACCCCCATCTGATTGATGATTGATGATTGCTTGCCCTGTTAAATCCTCCGAAGGAGGGCTGCCAAAGACAGAATTTAGCAGGGTGAAATTGATGATTGAAAATATCTTCAAACATCAATATGTAAAAATATCAGACGTTGCTTCTATTTTCAAGTATATTTCAATACGCCGTCAGAACAACCGAATTTGATTGCGCTGCAGCGAAGCGACGACGTGTCTCTCTTGGAAACCGACAAATAAAAAAAGCCCCTCCAATAGGAGGGGCTTTTTAACAACTTATTCAATATTAACAATTAGAGTTCAAGCCATGAATCCGAATAGAGAGACTTGCCAAGGATGACTTTGGTGGTCTTTGCATAATCTTGCAGCTCTTTTGAAAGACTACCCATATCCGGATCAGTACCATCCATAACACCATAAATTATATCGACAATATCCTGGCGTTCGCCCCTGGCAATGGAAATCAACTGGTCGTCCAGGGGATCGGCAATCACCGACTCCATTCCGTATTTTTGCAGCATCACCATATACGTCTGATTCAGAATCGGCCGCAGATGATCCGGCGGACCATTGGATATGTTCGACAGCCCGCAGGTGCTCCTCGCGCCTGGAGCGATATCCTGAAGCATTCCCTGAAATTCCATCAGGCTGATGGCTTGTGGCTGCTGGATATTCACCGGTGTCACAATACCGTCTACCCAGATCTTTTCGTTGGGGATGCCGGCTTCATTGGCGGTATACAGAAGTTCAACGCACAATGCCGCTCGTTCATTCTCATCCCGCGGAAGACCTTCAGGCCCCCACATCAGAGCAACAAAGTCGGCATTATATTCCGCGGCCAGAGGAATCATCTTCTCATAGCGTTCCGGACGGCACATGATGGAATTGATAATGGGCGGCAGCTTGCAAACTTTGAGCGCAGCCTCAATGGCAGCAATGTTGGATGTGTCCAAAGCCAGGGGAATATCGTCTACCACCTCCTGGACCACCTCAACCACCCAGGGCATCAACTCGTGTCCATCTTTTTTGGCAGGGCCAAGGTTGATGTCGATAACATCCATCCCTTTTTTCTTTTGAAAAAGGGCTTCTTCCTGAATCGGCTTGGGATCACGTTCTTTGAATGCCTTGCCGATTTTTCTAGATATAACGTTTAAACTCTCACCTAAAAGTAACATATGACCTCCCTCCTTTATCGGCACCCGCCAAATGTTTTCGGGGCATCACCCCATCACTATCTCTGATTTGTCATTTGCCACTCACCATTTGGCAATACGTCTTAAGCCTTTATTTTGACTTGAGAAATGCCGGAATATGAGCAGCCTCTCTCGGTCCCACGGTAACGGTCCAGTCCGGCAATTCTTCCTCCATATCACCCACAATGGACGCTGCATATCCGGGAATAATAACTTCCTTCTTTTTCACTTTATCCGCGATGCCGCATTTCTTAACAAACATTCCCACATCGTCACCGGAAAATTTTCCCGCTGCCCAAGCCGTTAAAACGGACAGGCCTTCGGAGTCTTTTATCAGCAGCCATGTCGGCACTTTGCTTCCTTCAATTTCACCGGAGACAATAAAGTAGGTCAACGCAAAATTGGTGGTCACCAGTACCGGAGAATTTTCATCCGGGTTGCCTATTTCATAAATACCCTCTGTCACGGTCATGGGCCTTTGAGGATCGGTGAAGATATTCAACCGTTCAACCAACAAAGAGAAAAGGCTCCCCCCTTTAAAATCGGATAGGATGGTGATGCCGCCGTACTTTGCAATAAACATGGCCGCGATGAGCGTTTCCATATCCAGGTTTGATGCCATTTCACACGGAAACGTAATGGTTGGAAAGCCGAGCGCCCTGTTTAAGGACTTGAGGGCTGCACGGCGGATGACAATCTGGTTCTGAAACGCCTGCTTGATCTCTCTGGATCCCGGATCGATGACCAGATCTTTGAGACCCATTTCCATTAACTTGGTGGTCAAGGGAACAAGGCCTTCAACAGAATCCGCCTTGACCGCCAAAGGCAAATCATTATCTTTGGCAAGTGCACCAAAGGCATCGACATTGCCTTCAGTGGCAGCATAGATCAACGGGCGTTTGAATTTGCAGGCCTCGATCCCGGCGGCCATTACGTCAGCATCTTCGGTCATCAACACCAGGTTGAATTCCGAGGTTTCGGCAATGGTTTTTGCGGCTGCCGCAAAAGCATCCTTGTCACCGTTGACATCTTTCAAAGCCACCAGCTCGGGCCTTAGATTGAAACCCACCCGTTCAAACTGAAACGCATTCCAGGTTTTGAGTTTGCTTTCAAGATCAGACGCGGCAACATCGGAACCCACCATCGCACCAACAGGTGTCGGGCTGTAAAAAGTTTTTTCATGACGGTAGAGCACGGTTTCACCCCCGGCTTTCGTCTTTCGAACACCCTGTCCCAGCGCCACAGGCCGAATCGGTGGTGCCGATGCTTCAGCAAGTTGTTCTCTTGCTTCGTCGGATACGTACGGGCAGGCATCGAGTTCCGCCTTGCCGGATGCCAGATTCATGGCAAAGGCAAGGCATGTGGGTACTCCGCATTCCTTACAGTTGGTTTTCGGCAAAAGTTTGAAAATCTGAATACCGGTTAATGCCATTTTTATCTCCTTATTCTAATGGATCAGGTTTCAAGTTGTGATATTCAAGCAAGGTTTAAGGAGCGACTATTTTACGCTCCTTAAACCTTTGAAGTGTATATATTATCCGATAATCGGATCCATGGAAAGAGCCGGATGTCCGACTTTTTCGAGGAACGGCATAATCTCTTCTTCTGAGGTGCCAACGGTTTCATCGGCAATCTTATTGATAAAGTCCGGATCGCCGAGTTCTTCACCCCTCTTGATGAGCCGCTCTTTGAGCTCTTCTTTAAGCATTTTGGGCATCCAGACCAATCGAAAGAGACCGCCGTCGCCGACGAGGAATTTGCGCTGGGTAATGTTGTACTTGGAATGGCCCACAAACCCCGGCGAAGAAGCACCACCGCCCATAACACCGGCCAGAGTGGTAAATTTCATACCGCAGGGCGTTTCACCCATATAGTCCCGGCCCACGGTCATGACGCCGTTACAGGAGGGCAGCATGGCCGCAATGGCTTCGCAGCATCCGCAGGTGGTCATGGGATCATGCACCAAAGAGTAAAAATTGTAATGGGTGATGTTTCCCCTTGATGCCTTTGAAACAAAATCGTTGACCCCTTTCCACTGGCCCAGCACCGGATCGATGACCTCACCCTTCTCGATGGGCTGGTTGGGACCGGTGGGATTGATCTCAAAGGATGCCTTGCAGTCCATCCAGTTGTAAGCACCGCAGAGACCGGTTCGCTCGGGGCTCACCGTACAAACGTGATTGGGAGCAAAAGACTGGCACAGGGTGCAGGAATAATAAATCTCTTCCGCTTCATCCGTCATGTTCTCAACCCGTTCATCCCGATGTTTGTACTCTGCCCGGGCCCTGGCGGTCAGTTTGTCCACATCCTCTTTCTTGGAGTAAAGAGTGACCTCGACTTTATCCAGAATTTTTTCAAAATCCTGATGGAACTTGGCGTGAAGGACAATGCCGAGATGCTTGAGGCTGAAACTCTTTTCCATGGCCGATTTGCTCACCCGGATCCAGGCAATATCCCGCTGACCGATATGCATGATCCCCTGAATGTAGTTGATCAGGTGATGGATCTGGCGCTCGAGAATCGGTTCAAAATCTTCCTGCATTTCACGACCGGCCACCTGAATATAAATTCCCAGGGGGAAGGTGTCGCCTTCTTTGAGTTCGGTGATGTCAGGACCGATTATGTTGACCTTTCCGTCCTCGATTTCCTTCATATCCGCCATCTTAACCAGTTCTGTGGCCTGGGTCTTTCCACCGCCGCACTGGGCATACAGATCTTTTCCCCGGACCCGCTCACCTTCGAATGCCGGCCCAAAGGACATCGGGATATCGATATCGGTAACATGAACCTTGAGCCCTCGTACTTCCACGGATCTCTGACAGATCTCATCATGGCGTACATTGGGAACCACATGTTCGTAGGTACATATACCGGTGGGCAGAATCTCGGGAACATCCGTATCGGCCAGGGTCGGGAAACCCCAGTTGACACAACCTGCTGCCGCACATGCCCAGTGGGTTCCGATTTCACCAAAGGCGTTAACAAAGGCAAAGATCCTGTTTTTGTTATACATAAGAATCTGTTTATAGTCACCGGGTTGAACCCCGCCGAACGCCATTGCCGCCCGGTTGGCAAACCCTAAGGCAAATACGGCCGATGAAATATCCGGACCAAAAGGCACGATACGGGTGCTCCATCCGATCTGAACACCGGCTTCAATGAGCTGATCGATGACCGATGTTCCGTTGTGGCCCGATGCACAGAAAATATAGAGATTCTTCAACTGGTAATCTTCAACAATCATCTTGGCAATCTCAGGCGTGGGGCATGCCCCTACGATGGCGGCAAAGCCTGGCGCCGAACCGTCCACAAATTCAACCCCTCTTTTTCTCAAAATAACATCGTCCGCCGGACCCAGCCAGATCTTACCGGCCTCGATATCCGGATCTTCCTGGGGATAGTAAAAATCGGGATCGGTGACACTGCGGATCCCTTCTCTAATTTCATAGGCAAGTATCGCCGCCATACCGGCATCCAAAAGGGGTCCAAGGTAGGGCAGATGATTCACCCGTTTGATATGGGGCGGGAGCAGGCCCCGGGCAAATTTCATTGGTTTTTGCATATCTTCCAATGTTTCGACCTTGTGACCCAGAAGTGAGTAGATCACCGGCAAGTAGTAACCGGTGTTTGGAAACTCGACCTTGGTGTCTGCATTATAAGTCGCCAGAGCCTTTCTTAAAAGCCCTTCAACTTCTGATACAACATTATAGCCGCCTTGAATGGCAGCAAATGCGACTAGCTTTGACATACGTTCCTCCTTTGTTGAGGATTTATTCCAATCTCATTTGAATAAATCCTGTAACATTAAACTTGCTGATATTTAGCCTCCATTATATTTTTATCCTTCAAGAGCCTGACGATCCGCCATATCCATGAGGATTCTGTCCCTGGCCTTGTCGATACCCAGGGCTTTGCGTTTTTTATCGATATGGGCGATCATCTTATGGGCATGTTTGATCGGGTCCGGTTCACAGTCCCACATACCACCGTAAATCCCTTCCAGTTCCTTGTACAGATAATCCTTGAACACCGGAGCCCCTTCCAGAGGCATATGATACCCAAAAACCGTGTACACGCCGGATGTCACAAAATATTGACCGATGCTGATGGCCTTTTCACTCATCCACTCCGGCGCACTTCCGGCTGCGGGCAAATCCTGGATGTCATTACCAAGACCGCCGGCCTTGACAACTTCCGTTGCCGCCAAAAGGATACGGCTGTTATCAACGCATGAACCCAAATGCAACACCGGAGGAATACCCACGGTCTCACACACTTCGGCCAGGCCCGGACCGCAGAATACCTGGGCGGTTTCAGGTGTAAGCAACCCTTCCATGGCACAGGCAATACCGTTACAACCGGTGGTCAGAACCAACACGTCGTTCTTGATCAACTCTTTTACGATTTTAATGTGAGCATCGTTGTGCTTGGTCCGGGCATTGTTACAGCCCACAACACCGGCCACACCCCGGATACGGCCGTTGATAATATTGTCATTTAGCGTATAGTAGGATCCCCGGAAAGTTCCGCCCAGATGGTATTCGATGGATTCCACACCAAAACCGGCAATCTGCGTGGCTTTATATCTCGGGATCATAACATCTGCACTACGGTTTCCGAAATTATCAATGGCCATGGTTACAATTCGTTTGGCGTCTTCCATGGCATGGTGCTCGTCAAACTCGATATGCGTCACATTGTCCTGTTCCATCCTGGCGATGGGGTGGGTGGTGATCAGCTTGGTGTGGAAACACTTGGCCACATTGGCAAGGTTCTGGAACACACACTGAACATCCACCACCATGGCATCGCACGCTCCGGTGATAATGGCCAGCTCTTGCTGCAAAAACGTACCGGCCGGCGGTACGCCGTGCCGTTGCAGGATCTCATTTCCCGTACAGCAGATACCGCCCAGTTGAATCCCTTTGGCCCCTTTTGAGTGGGCATACTCGATCATCTCTTGGGATTGGGAAGCAGCCACGATCATCTCGGACAAAATCGGCTCATGGCCGTGAATAATAATGTTGACATGGTCTTCTTTCATGATACCGAGGTTGGCTTCGGACTGCAAAGGAGACGGGGCGCCGAACATCACATCCTGAAGGTCAGTGGCGATCATACTTCCGGCCCAGCCGTCCGCCAACGAACACCGGGTGCACTGCTTGACGATATTCTTATAATCCTGATCGACTCCCATGTGGGTGCGGTGCATGATCTCCACAATTTCCCGGTCAATATTGCGGGGAACAACACCCAGTTTTTTCCAACGCTCATAAAGGGGCTGGGGTGCTCTTTTTGCGTACATGATTTCACCCTCCGGTTTACCCCATTCAGCCAAAGCTTTTTCAGCCACTTCAAGGGCGATTTCATCAAAATCACGATCCAGTTTTTCGCCGTCTTTTTCAACCGTAGTGGCCACCCCGAAATAGGGCGCAATTTGCAGCAGTCTTTCAGGAGATTTGATTTTATAGTCTTCGGTTTCTTTTCGGGCCACGGACAAAAAGACTTCGGCCACACCACGGCCGTGGTCTGAATGCGCTGACGCACCCGCAGCCACCATGCGGGCAAAATTCCTTGCCGCTATGGTATTGGCCGTAGCGCCGCACAACCCTTTTCGGGTATCTTCGCCTTCAATCCCGGCCTTGGGTAAAGGCAGGCGACATGGGCCCATGGCACAGTTTTTACAACAGGTTCCCTGCATTCCGATGTTGCAGGGTTTCATGGTTACCGCTCGATCAAAAACCGTCTCGACACCCAGATTCTGAGCCCGAGCGATCATTTCTTGAGTTGCAGGATCAATGGAGGCCGCTATAGGATCCGCCATCTTCTGCGGCTTCGCAGCCTTTTCTTTCGTTACTTCCGCCATTAGAGGTTCCTCCTCTTAAGTTTTTTTTGTTCTTGCGATGATAAATTCAAATAATAGCTTACAGATTGAGTTTATGCACAGTCCTGTCAGCTGTATCTTTGGGTTTTTTATGCGACCCTCCTGTGTATTCTGTCCAATCGTGACAGCATCTTATCCAGCTTCGATTTCTGCTCGGCTGCCGGAGTCATGGAGACTTCGCCGGCTACGGCCTTATGCTTGGCTGAAAGCTTTTCACGTTCTTTAGCGCGCTTTTCTCGGATCGCTTCTTCTTCAGCCTCTTTCTTTGCTCTGGCTTCGGCCTCTGCTTTGGCTTTGGATTTAGCTTCGGCTTTGGCTTTGGCTTCTGCATCCGCCTTTGCTTTGGCTTCCGCATCGGCTTTGGCTTTGGCTTCGGCTTCGGCCTTGGCCTTCGCATCTGCCTCTGCTTTGGCTTCCGCATCGGCTTTGGCTTCGGCTTCGGCTTTGGCTTTGGCCTCTTGTTCGGCTTTATCGACTACTTTTTCTTCTTTCTTTGGCGCTGCCTTTTTGGCAGGTTCTTTCGCAGGTGCCGCCTTCTTTGCAGGCGCCGCTTTTTTTGCAGCTGCCGCTTTCTTTGCAGGTGCCGCCTTCTTTGGCGCTTCGCCTTCTATGGTCAGATCCGGCTCCGGTGCAAGGGAGGCATAATCTATATCCACGTCGTCAAGTTGCTTGCTTATGGGGGCAACGTCTAAAGCACTTCCACCGTCCAGTCCCAAATCGATAAACGCCTGGGCGAGCCTTATGGCTTCCGGATGACGCATGATTAGAACACTGGCGCCTGACATCAGATAAATGACGGCAGTCACGGCTTCCATAAGAATTCCACGTCGTTCCGGATCACCCAACGTCGGCGCTTCATCAACGGTCTGTTTGGCTTCTTTACACTTCCAGATCTCGTTGGCCAGATTATTGATCATCGGTAACTGAAGCTTGTCGTCACCCTGAGTCAGGGCCGCCATACAGAGCCTTTCCATGACGGAATAGGAATATTCAAGTCCATAACCCAAACCACCGGTGGTGGGATCGACAATCAACCGATCCATCGGCATTCCCAGATTTTCAAGAAGGATGTTGACTTGTTTGGCGAGGTTGATATCGATGGGTGAGGATGCAATTAGGGTATGACCATATCCCATGGCACTGGCCCCGATTCCTTTGTGATTTTTATCCTCAACAGGCCCGATGACCAGATTAGCGCCATGGGTTTCTTCTGAAATTTTCTTTATGACCTCTTCATCTTTTTCAATGTTGCTGGTCCCCCAGACAATCAACGGTACGTTGACGGCATCAAGGACCTTTTTAACCGTGGCAGCCGCATCTTCAGGGCTGGCGTTCTGACCGTTCGGATCGGTACTTTTGAGTTGTAGCACGATCATCTTGGCCCCGTATTCATCAACACATTTTTTTGCCCATGCAGCCGGATCTGAAACAACATCTTTAAAATGGCTTAACGCAGCTGCGGGCCACTCATCCGGCTCCATATCCCAAACTTCCATTGCAATAACCGGCTTATTCGGCATATCCCCTTCAAAACTGTAAAAAGGATAGCATGCCTGACCACCGACGGTAACGGCGTTATCGCCTTTACCCAAAGTGATTTCCTTTATGTTGCCGGTATAAGATTCTTTGTATATTTCCAAACCCAATGTTACCTCCTTTACATGACAATAAGTTTTAGTGTTTGAGGTGTATTACATTGTAACCCATTCGATCAGTTCTGCAGGGGTAAAAAAAATTTAAGCCCCCGGCCTTAAAAAAAAGAATCAGCCCCCCTTTCATGATAGGAATAATTATAAAGCAATCTACATCGGTAGATTAATAGCCGGAAATTCTAAAATTATACCCAGAATTTCTCAATCATCTTAATTTAATGGTTTTATAATAATAAAAAGGGATTACATTACAATATATAAACGAAGATCATCTTTAAAACATGCCAAATACGACCTTTTATATTGGGATGAATTATTTGTCAATAGATGAGTCAAAATTAAGGCAATTATAGATGGAATTAAATGAGGAGTGGGTGAGTTATTTTAAAACTTATTTATCATTGAAATGACCGGGCATTTAAACACCGGAGTGAAACGGAGAAGCGCACATCCTGAACACGACCGTCATTTCAACTCGTCAAACATACAGGTCAATTCAACCACTTCACCATCATAAACGGTCTTGGTTTTATAGGGCAGGCTTTTGAACAGCTTTATCATTCCCTGATTTCTGGGCAACGTATATGCCATCAGGCCTGAGATTCCGTTTTCTCTGGCAGCCTCTGATAACTTTTTCATGAGTATCTTGCCCAATCTTTTCCCCTGCCATTCTTTGCTCACTGAAAAAGCGATTTCCGCTATGTTTTTGGCAGGGTCGAGAAGATATTCCCCCACAGCAACGACTTTTCCAAATCCGAATTCCCCAACCACAACTAAAAGCGTCAAATTTTTAACGTAGTCTATCTGGAACATACTCTCCACATCGTGACGAACAAAACGGGTCTTTGCCTGAAAGAACCTGGAATATATGTCATCTTTATCCTGCGTATAAAAGTGCTCTTGTATCCTTCTTTCATCCACAGGTTTGGCCGGTCTTATGGTGATCAGTTCACCATCTATTTCCCTTGTTTCCTCCAATTTTATCGGGTAAATGCCCTGCACCGATTCCGATAATGTCCGTTCTGAACCGAGCAGACCCATTTTTCTGGCCTCAAAAAAAAGTTCCTCCCGAAAATCAGGGTGGGCAATACTGATCATGGCCATGGCCCGCTCCTGAAGACTCTTGCCAAACAGATTTACAGCCCCGTATTCTGTGACCACATATTGAACATCACCCCTCGGAACGACAATGGCGGTATCATTGAGCATCGGGACAATTCGGCTCTTTTTGCCGTCTACTGAGGTTGATATGAGCATAAGAATTGATTTGCCGCCTTCTGACCCGGATGTGCCTCGGATAAAGTCGAGCATACCGGTTATACCGGAAAAATGGTTGTAGGAAAGCGCATCCGCTGCAACCTGACCGGTGAGATCCATGGCCATGGGCACATTCATGGATACCATTTTGTTATTTCGTGAAATAATACCCGGATCATTGACGTAATCTGACGGATAAAACTCAATAGCCGGATTATCATCAAGAAATTCATAAAGATTTTTTGACCCGATGGCACAGCTCGCCACCAGTTTTCCTTCGTTGAATCCTTTTTTCCGGTTTGTTATCACTCCCATTGAAACAAGACGCATGATGTCCGTTGTCACATACTGGGTGTGGACACCCAGATCATTTTTCTCGGAAAGTGCAAGCAAAGTGGCCTGCGGTGTTGTGCCAGGACTAATCTGAATGGTTGAACCATCGTCAACAAGCCGGGCAATCTGCCGGCCAATAAGATTGGCGGCATCGAGTTCCGGAAGTTCGTCAATGGTCAAAAGTTCTTCTTCATATTCGACAATTGCATTCACGTCGTTGACATGGATGAAGCTGCGACCCAACACCCTGGGCATCCTGGAATTCACCTGGGCAATGACAAAGTCGGCGGAGAATGCCGCCGCCAGGGTGATATCAACGGAAATCCCCAGGCTCATCCATCCGAAATCATCCGGCGGGGATACCTGAATGAGGGCCACATGAATCGGAAGCTGACGGGTTTTAAAAAGGCGGGGTACAGCCGAAAGGTTCATTGGAGTGATAAATCGTTTGTTTCTTGCCAGACTTTTTGTTTTTGCCGATCCCAAATAAAATGACCGGATATTGAAACTTTGATCTTTGGTCTTATTAGCGATCAATGTTAACGGTGTACTTTCCAGACTCAGTAGACGCACAATCTCAATATCTGTAAATGTATCCGCAGCATCAGCGAGTTTTCTGACCAGATATTGAGGTTCTCCACAGGATGAGCCGATAAAGATCCTCTGACCCGGTTTAATCCGTCCGAACGCTTCTTGTGCAGAGCATCTTTTTTCAACATAATTGTCAGCCCAATAGGTTGATACGGCCATAGTGCCTCTTAAGTAAAGCCTAAAAGTACCTCAATTTTTCTGCTGCGAGCGAAATAAAATTTAAAGACGCTAATTTGAGTTGATGAATAACGTGTATTTAAAATATATTTTCTAACTTATTTGGTATCAATTATCAAGATCTAAATTGAGCGTTTCAAATTGCTCCATTTTATTTTAATTTTAATATTATTATAAGGTTATATCTATAACACATTAAACATTATCACCGATTCGATTGATAGGAGTCAAAACAACATTGTCACAATTTGAGACCCTTGGGATTGCCTATTTTGCCGAATCTGCTGTGTTATGAGATAGTTGCAGTAGCAGACTACGGCTTTATGTCTCATGCCTTGCATCTTCGGCAAACTCAACAATCTCTCAACTTAGATGAGAGAAAGATAATATGTTTTTGTGGCTTACAACTGAGAATCAGAGAATCAATACGATGCGTTATGTGAGACCTTTGAAAAATGTTCAATTTTTTCTAAGGCCAAGGAAGGCGAAAATTTTAACCACAGGAATACATATAGTATTTTGAGGATTGAAATTTGAGCCTGACACCGGAATTGGGAAAAAGGGGGCATTTTTCAAAGGTCTCTATGGTTGGGAAATCGTATGGTAGGAGAGGATTATTTTAAACTTCGGACCTTGTTGTGTATTTCTCAATAAACGTATTCAAGTGAGGCAACATGTTCAGACTTATTTCGCCGAATTGAACACCCGTTTGCCTCATTTCAAAAGTACTGAAAGGGACAAAATTATCTACATGGACATCTGAAATTTTTTTACACGGTATGCCTTTTAAAATAAAACCATAACCGCTTAAAAATATGTCAACTTCAGTCGGTTCATGTATTTGCTCTCCATCGTTAATGTACATAAAGGCAAGGCCGCCTTTACTGATATTTTTAATCTGGCCCAGTTTTGATGAACCATTTTTAAGCAGAGCATATACGCCTTGCTGAACCTGAAACCGCTCATGAAATCTTCGTTCAGTTACATTCTCGCTATTTATCATCTTAACCTCCAACCAATCATATGATTAGATGATTTATGTTTACAATTTTAAGAATCGTTGCAAGTCGCATCTCTTGGCATTATAAATCGTAGTTGATAATAAATTGAACTATATTGTGTGTCAAGAAAAAAATAACACAATATATTGATATTTATAGCCCGATTACCATTGAAGCCTAGGGGAAAAACACACAACCAGGTTTTGAATCCATTGAAACGTCGGTCATTGAAAAATACAACCCATCCAAAAACAGAAAATATAGATTGAAAAAATGGCCGATTTGTTGCATACAACACATTGTAAATGCAGATGGTTTCAGAGATATCTCTCAAACTATGGTCCCGCAACCTTAATTTTTACCAACGGCAAAAGGAACGAAACAAATGGTCGCATGTTCAATCTGCGGTTTAACACACCATGTCGGATTTATATCAACGCGTTTTGCAGGAACAGACGGCGTATCCCTGGAAACTACAAAATGGGCCGATGTTTTTGAAAAGGAAGGATTTTCCTGTTTCTATTTTGCCGGTGAACTGGATCGGCCTCCGGATTGTTCATATCTGGTGGAAGAGGCTAATTTTACACACCCGGATATAAAATTTATCTACAATCATTGCTTTGGCGTTCATAAACGCGAGCGCCGCATCACACAAAAAATTCATGCCATTAAAGAACGGTTAAAAGATGAAATTTACAGCTTTATCGAAAAATTCAGTATCGATCTTTTGGTGCCTGAAAATTCACTCACCATCCCATTAAATATACCACTTGGGCTTGCCATCACGGAGGTCATCTCCGAAACTAAAATTCCAACCATTGCCCATCATCACGACTTTTTCTGGGAACGACAGCAGTTTCTGACAAACGCGGTCTGGGAGTACTTAAATATGGCCTTTCCGCCACATCTATCCTCCATAAAACATGTGACCATTAATTCTTCCGGTGACAACCAGCTGAGCCTCAGAACAGGTATTTCCGGCACGATCATTCCTAATGTTATGGACTTTGAAAACCCACCGCCACCCATTGACGATTATGCCTTGGATGTGCGAAAGGCACTCGGCATTGAAGACGATGAACTTTTTATTCTTCAGCCAACCCGGGTTGTAAAGCGAAAGGGAATCGAGCATGCCATTGAACTTGTGCATCGACTGGGGAAAAAAGCCAAACTGGTGATTTCACACGCTTCAGGAGATGAGGGGTATGATTACGAACAAAGGGTCAGGGAATATTCAAGGCTGTTAAATGTTAGCACCCTTTTCGTGTCGGATATCATTAATGAAAATAGAGGCCGTACCAAAGAAGGAAAGAAGATTTATACATTGGACGACATCTATCCGCATGCGGATCTGGTTACGTATCCATCCACTTTTGAAGGGTTTGGCAATGCTTTTTTAGAAGCCCTTTACTTTAAAAAACCCATCGTGGTAAACAAATATTCAATTTACACTTACGACATTGAACCCAAAGGGTTTTTGACCATAGAAATTGACGGATTTGTCACAGAAGATGCTGTTCGAATGACCAGAAATGTTCTTGAAGATTCAGAGCTATGTAAAAATATGGTCGAAAAAAATTATGCCATTGCAACACGCTGTTATTCGTATTCTGTCTTGAGACAGAAACTCAAAAACCTTATTTATGACGGCATTGCCTGCAATCCGAAAAACTTAAAACAATAAATATAGTCTGCAGCCTCAAAGGCTTTTGAAACAAATTGATTTCAAAGGAGCTTCAGGTATGATTAAATTTTGGCTGGAAGCTGACGTGTAACCGAGATGTTAATTATGAATCCTGATCAAAATAAACTCCGATATGGCTTGAATTCCGGAATTCAAAAAGGATGGCGCGGATTTCTATGGATGCTCAAAATCATCGTACCCATATCTTTTCTTACCGTTTTACTAGAATATAGCGGCTGGATACACCATATGGATTTTATTATAAAGCCTGCCATGAACCTTCTGAACCTTCCTCCCATGGCGGCCCTTCCACTGATCGTTGGAATGCTTACAGGGATATATGGGGGCATCGCTTCCATGGTGGTACTTCCCCTGACGAATAATGAAATGACCCTGATTGCCATCTTTCTTCTCATCTCCCACAACCTTATCCAGGAAGGGATTATCCAGGGTCAGTCCGGGCTGAATCCTTTTAAAGCCACACTTTTCCGTCTGACAGCTTCCAGTGTTACGGTTATCATTGTCGCCAGATTCCTTGAATCCGCACCGGTGAGTTTGGTCGAAAAAAATCTATCTGCTGCAATACAAAAGCCGCTGTTTATTCTGATGAAAAGCTGGTTTACGGCCACAATATATCTCAGCCTAAAGATATTTGTGATCATCATGGTCATCATGATTCTGCTTGAAATAATGAAAGTATTTAATATTATTCATCATATAGTTAAGGTTTTGAACCCTCTTTTAAAGGCCATGGGACTCAATCAAAAAGTGGGGTTGTTATGGCTCACGGCAGTTGTCTTTGGCGTCGCATACGGTGGCGCCGTCATTGTGGAAGAAGCAAAGGAAGGGAATATTGAAAAAGAAGACCTTGAAAAACTTCATCTTTCCATCGGAATTAATCATTCTATGATTGAGGACCCGGCGTTGTTTTTATCACTGGGGCTAAGTGCCTTCTGGCTTTGGGTACCCCGGTTGATCCTGGCGATCGTTGCCGTGCGCCTGCTTGATATATACTATAAACTTAAGATAACACATAAACCTAAACTGAGCGTTTCAAATTGTGACAGGAAATTATAACCCTATTTGATCGTAATAGTTTAGTCCTTTAAAACAAATCGACTTCAAAGGAGCTTCAGGTATAATTAAATTTTGGGCTGGAAGCGGTCTGACCCGCCTGCCACGTAATGCACGAGCGGGCAGGGTGGATTAGGGATCGTTTTGAAAGAACCATAGTCGATATAGCTTTATGGATGAAACACCCGATTAGAGCAGAAACCTTTATGAATAGATAGGGCAGGTTCTTTCATTACGAACCCTTATTCACGAGTTCTTTCAGCAAAAATTTAATTATACTTGAAGCGACAATGTTCTCAAAAGGCTAAAATTTATCCTCGTTCGTAATAAATGCAGCCCCGGCAGCCAGGAGTA
>Ga0210123_1000361_pt1 | contig 29247 bp, 32 predicted proteins | sample Muzzi_PWB_D2_FD_185535 | JGI IMG/M metagenome (GOLD analysis project Ga0210123, IMG submission 185535) | Wetland microbial communities from San Francisco Bay, California, USA, that impact long-term carbon sequestration - Muzzi_PWB_D2 (SPAdes) | ecosystem: Environmental > Aquatic > Marine >... | reverse complement strand
GACCGGGCCGGATCCGTGAACCATCACGATGGCGGGGTGCGGACCGGGGCAGCGCGGCGTGAGGAGGCGGCCGTTCAGCTCCGTCCCGTCGGCGGACGTGAAGTGGACGGGCCGCGACTCGTGGGGGAAGACCCGCTCCCCGCTCAACGTGCGGCCGCGCCCGTCCCAGGTGAGCCTGTCGCAGGTTCCATCTGCGCCGCGTCGGAAAACGATTCGTACCGCCCCGTCCGGTGGGATACGCGAGCGCAGGGTGTCACCGGCGCGCTCGAACAGCCCGCCACGCTCCAGTCCCTGGGTATCTATGTAGATCCAGAAGGCGCCGCCCTCGACCATGTAGCCGCCCGTCACCACCTCTCCGGTCTCGAGCCGGAATGAGCCGTCGAATGCCTCGAGGTCGCCGCCGCCGGGAGACTGCTGGGCGGAGCTCGAAGTCGAAGTCAGGGTGAGTGCGACACCCGCTGCGGCGACTGTCCGGATGGTCTGCTCAAATACTTTCATTCTCATCCTGCTCCCTTCTTTCGTGCCACGTCCCACGCTCGTGTACCATGACGAACTGCTCCCTGTCTGAGTTTCGGCGCGGGGGTTCCGCCGTCCCCGCCGGTCCTCTAGCTTGTCGCCCATGCCCAACGAGACTCCCAGCCTGATCAAGAAGCTGCTGTTCCGGTACGATGGAACGGCCGACAGCGCGAAGGTGAGCTTCACCAGCGCCGGGGGCACGGACTGGCAGGCGGAGCTGGCGCTGCACTCCGGCACCAACCCGCAGTCGCCGCGTCTCCTGGTGATGTTCCGGCAGCCACGGTATCCGAGCGTGCCGCAGCGCTACACCCTCCTTCCGCCTCGCTTCTCGAAGGTGCCGAAGGAGGCCGCCGAGCAGATCACCGAGGACGACCTTCGCGAGCTGCTCGCGCAGTCGGTCCAGGTGTAGGAAGAGCGGAGGAGACGCCGAGATCATGGCCCGCGAATTCATGGACGACGAGATGATGCGCTGGGAGGCGTACGTCTCCGGCGGTCAGCCCGGCGGCCGGAAGGCGGCGCGGATCTACTTCCTCAGCCTCGACTCGCCGCTCGCCAGGGCGCGCTACGTGCCACACGAGAGCCGCAGCGTCGCCACCGCCGAGCGCGAGCTCCGCGCGATGAGCGAGGACGACCTGCGGGAGCTGCTGGCCGCCAGCGCTCTCAACGACTGACCCGGACGCCGTGGCGCGCGACGGACGGGAAGGGTCGATCGAAGTCATCACCGGCGTGATGTTCAGCGGCAAGAGCGAGGAGCTCCTTCGCCGCGTCCGTCGCGCCCTCATCGCCCGCCGCAACGTGCAGGTGTTCAAGTCCCACCTCGACGATCGTTACTCCGGCATCCAGGCGATCAGCTCCCACGACGGCCGCCACATCGAGGCGCACGCCGTCAACGAAGCGGCACAGATCACGGCGCTCATCGAGCCCGACGCCGAGGTCGTCGCGATCGACGAGGTGCAGTTCCTGGATGGCGCGATCGTCGACGTGTGCAACGACCTGGCCGACCGCGGCGTGCGGGTCATCGTCTGCGGCACCGACATGGATTTCCGCGGTCGTCCGTTCGGGCCGATTTCCGAGTTGCTCGCCATCGCCGAGGAGATCGACAAGCTGCACGCGATCTGCGTGAAGTGCGGCGACCTCGCGACCCGCAATCAGCGCCTGATCGACGGCAAGCCCGCCCCCGCAGAGGGTCCGACGATTCAGGTGGGCGGCGCCGAAAGCTACGAGGCGCGTTGCCGCCGCTGCCACGAGGTGCCCTCGGCGGCCGACGAGCAGATCACGCTGGTGGAGGGCTGAGGCTCTCCCACCGCTCCGCGCCGCCACGCGTCTGTCGAACAGTCCGACATCGTTCCCACGGACCGTCGGCCGCCGGGGCCTTCTCGACGATCCGGGGCGGCGATCGCGCCGCCCGCCCGCCGCATCTGAGGTCCGGCTCTTCCCCCATCCATCCGGTTCGTCCCGGACCCCCGTTCGACCCGTCCCCGCCCGGTCGAGCCTCCGTGTCACGAGAAGATCCGCGCTCGTGGCGCGGCAACAACCGACATTATCGGGAGGAGACAAATGTCTCAGCGATTCGGGATGCGAGGGGCGATGATCACCGTGGCAACCGTCATGGCACTGGGCGCGTGCGACCAGGGTCCGACGGGTCCGACCACGGCGGACGGGGCGAACGGGCTCACGGCAGAAGCCGCGACCACAGCCGGGGGCCAGACGGGCACGCTCGCCTCCGAGGGCGTCGCGTACGCTGCCACGGGTGCGGGCCAGCAGTGGTCCACGCCGCCGGGCGAGGGCATGAAGCCGGCTCTGCGCCGCTTTACCTTCGCGGCGAACAAGCGGGCCGATGGCACCGTGTCGGGGCACTACAACATCGTCGCGGCGAGCGGCCTGCACATCGAGGGCGCCATCACTTGCCTGAACGTGGTGGGCGGTCGCGCTTGGGTGGGCGGCACGTTCCGCAACGCGCAGCCGGCGCCGCGGTTCACGCCCGTGGGCGTGGTGTTCGAGGTGCTCGACGGCGGCATGGGCCCCGACGCGGCCGATCAGATCAGCAACCTGGGCATCTTCGCGGCCGAACTCGGAGCCACCGAGGAGAACGTCCAGGAGTTCTGTGATGACGCGGTTCCGGGACCGATCGCCCCGATCGACCTCGGATCCATCCGGGTCGAGTAGAGTACTGTCCTCGCGGTGATCGCCGGGCCCGTTCCGGGTCGGGTCCGGGTCATCGCGGCTTCCACCGTCCGGCACACTTCGATGAGGAGCGCCATGCGCAAGGCGATCCGAACGCACCGAATAGCCGCCCTGTTCGGCGGGGCGCTCGTCCTCGCGACGCTCACGTCGCTGCATCTCTACCTGAACTGGCGACTGTACGGCGACACTACGTCCTATGCGACAGTCTGGCTCGGCGAGGCGATCGAGTGGACGATCTGGGCGGCCTTCGTACCCGTCGTCTGGACGTTCGAGCGCCGTTTCGGAACGGCCACCGGTCGCATCGTGCCGGCGATCGCCGGACATTTTGTGGTGCTCCTGGCATTCTATGGGTTGCTGAATGTCGGGATGACCGGCGTGACGCTGGCGCTCGGAGCCGCATCGCTCGAGGGCGGCACGTTCGGCCATCTCTGGTTGCTTCGTGCGATCAATCATGCGCCCTCGGCCGTGATCATCTACGGACTGATCGTCGGCGCGACCGTCGTCACCCGGGTTTCGGCCGCCCATGCCCGCCAGCGGGCGGTCCTCGAGTCTCAGCTTTCGGAGGCGCGGCTCCGCTATCTACGTGCACAGATCCAGCCGCATTTTCTGTTCAATACGCTGCACGGCATCGCGGGCCTGGTGCGCGAGGGGGAGCGGGACGAGGCGGTGAAGATCATCGGTCTGCTCGGCCGCCTGCTTCGGCGGGCGCTCGCGGGTGAGGGAGAGGCCGCCGTCGAGCTCGCCGACGAACTCGAGGATCTGTGGACGTACGTCGACATTCAGCGCATGCGTTTCGGCGATCGGCTGACCGTGACCTCCGACGTCCCCGCGGGCCTCGCGTCGGTGCGGGTGCCTGGCATCCTCCTGCAGCCACTGGTGGAGAACTCGATCCGGCACGGACTCGGGCCCGACGGCGGCCACGTGCACGTATCGGCGGCCCGGGAGAATGGAACGGTCGTTCTCGAGGTGCGGGACGACGGGACCGGGTTGGCTCCCGGTTTTCGGGAGGGCGTCGGGATCGGGAACCTGCGGGCACGGCTCGAAGCCATGTATGGGGCGGCGGCCGAGCTGGAGCTTCGCGACCTCGCGCCGGCAGGCGCAGGCGTTCGCATTCGGCTGCCGATCGAACCAACCCGCCCATGACTGCCGCCGCCCGTGCCCTCGTCGTCGAGGACGAGTCCGTCGCACGCCGGACGCTGCGCCGACTGCTCGACGCGGAAGCCGGCATCGAATGCGTGGGTGAGGCGTGGGGCGCGGCGGCCGTCGAGGCGATCGCCCACCATGAACCCGACGTGGTGTTTCTCGACGTGCAAATGCCCGGAATGAACGGTTTCGAGGTGCTGGAGCGAGTGGCGGACGAGCACCTGCCGCTTGTCGTGTTCGTGACGGCGTTCGACGAGTATGCCGTGCGCGCCTTCGAAGTTCGTGCGATCGACTACCTCGTGAAGCCGTTTACCGACGATCGGTTTCGCGACGTCGCGGCCCGGGTGCGCGAGCGCCTGGCGCAACGACGATCCGCCGACCTCCGTCGGCGCATGGTTCGACTCGCCGCCGCTGCGGCCGCCGTCGCCCGAGAGGTGCCCGGCGAGCGTTCCGGCGACCTTCCAGCCGGGCGGAAGGGCGGCCGGATCGTGATTCGCGGTGGCGGGCATTCGCTCGTCGTGCGCCACGCCGAGATCGACTGGATCGAGGCGGTCGGTTCCTATGTGCGCGTTCACGCCGGCGACCTTCACCGGCTGGTGCGCGGCAGCCTCACGGATTTGGAGGCGGAGCTCGACCCGGCCGTGTTTTGCCGCATCCACCGTTCCTCGATCGTCAACCTCGACCGGGTGCGTGAGATCGAGTCCCTGGATCACGGAGATGCGCTGACTCGCCTCGTCGACGGTACCGAGCTGCGGGTGAGCCGGACGCGCCGGACGGGATTCGAGACCGCCATCGACGGATGACGGTCATTGCGAGCGTCGCGTCATGGACGACCCGGACCTTACTGGTATGGAGATCCGAATACGATGTTCTCCGCTCGACCCGACAGTGGTCCTCCGGAGGCTCGCCACCTCGACGGGAGGGACCTGATGCGACTCGCCGCATGGATGATGATGCTCGTCGGATTCGCTTCCGCCTGCTCGGACACCGTGGCACCGCGGACGTTCGAGCCGGAAGTGAAGACCTATACGCTCCAGCTGACGAGCTGCATCGGCTGCTCGGAGAGCACGCCCGCGCTTGCCCGTATCTTCCAGGACGGAGTCACCGCGGAGATCGCCGTGGAGAACGTGACTCCGGCCGGGGCGGACGGCAACGTCCTGGGACTTCATCGGGGCCCGTCTAGCCTGCTGACGGCACTGCCCAGTAAGAACTTCGCTCTCACACACGACAATACCGGGGCGTACTCAGGCAGCCTGTCTTATAGCGATGGTTCGATCGCGCTCGGCCTGCAGGCGGACGGCTGCACATTCCGCCTCAACTGGCCCGGCGTGACGACCGGCGCGGGAGCCTGCCTCGTGCAGTGAAGCAGGCGGGCACCTTTCGCACCCGCGCCGGACGCCTGAAGTTCGGCCCATGGACACCGACCCCATCGCCGGCCTGCTGTTCTATGTCGTATTCCTGTTCGCCGTCACGCTGCACGAAGCCGCGCACGCTTGGACGGCCCTGAAGCTCGGCGATCCCACGGCCTACCGGGGCGGACAGGTCACGCTCGACCCCCGTCCGCACATCAAGCGCGAACCGTTCGGGATGGTGTTCCTGCCGCTCATCTCGGTGGCGCTGATCGGTTGGCCCTTCGGATATGCCAGCGCTCCGTACGATCCCAACTGGGCGATCCGCCACCCGAAGAGGGCCGGCTGGATGGCGCTGGCCGGCCCCGTCTCGAACTTCCTGCTGGCCGGGTTCGCGGGCGTCGCGATCTGGGTGCTGATCGGTACGGGCGTGTTCGCCGGGCCCGAGTCGGTCAGCTTCTCGCACCTCGTCGACCCCGTGCGCGACGGTCCCTGGAAGGGTGTGGCCTTCTTCCTCAGCGCCATGTACTCGCTGAATCTGCTGCTGGCGATCTTCAACCTGATCCCCGTACCGCCGCTCGACGGCAGTGGCGCGCTGCCCCTGCTGCTCAGCGATTCGGCGACCGAACGCTACCAGCGGGCGATCTGGGGAAACTCGGGCCTCGCGCTGATGGGCATCCTGGTCGCCTGGTACGCGTTCGACTTCGTGTTTCATCCCGTCTGGCTGGCCGCCGTCAACCTCATCCTCCCCGGGAGCTACGGATGATTCACTTCGACGTCGAGCTCAACGGAAAGCCATACTGCCGCGCAGGAGTCGACGGCCACGGCGTGGTCTCCGTCATGCTCCACTGGATGGACTTCGACGGGGAAACCGTGGTGAATGATCGCGAGCACCCGCGGACGGCCTTGACCCTGTCGGTGGCCGGCCACCGGGCCGAGCGCGCCTATACGCAGGCCGATGTCGAGGCGGGAAGGGAGCCACCACCGACGACTCCGATTCACTGGCGCGCGGTACGGCACGGGCTGCAGGCTGGCGATGAGCTGCGAGTTCGCGTCGTGGAGGCCGATGGACGCGATGTCGACCCCCCGACCGAGACGCCCATGCTGCCGAACCTGGAAGGATGATCTCGATGCCGACACTCCGTCGCGGTGCCCCACGCCTGCTCCCGCTCGCCGTCCTGGTCCTCTCCGGGTGTTCCGTCACCATCCGGTCGCCCGAGCCGCCGTCGGCCACTGACGAGACCGCAACGATCCGCGAGGCCCGACTCGCGCAGAACCGGGCGATCCGCGAGCGGGACCTCGACGCGATCGCCGAGGTCATGGAGCCGGACATCCACGCCACCTCGGGGGTGGGCATCCACATCGTCGGGCGCGACGCCTACCGCCGGGCCTACGCCGACGATTTCGAGGTGCTTGAAGACGTGCTCTACACGCGCTCGCCCGACGAAATCGAGCTGAGCAACATGGACACGGGGCTGGCCGATCGAATCGCCGCCGAGTCGGGGACGTGGACCGGCAGCTTCGTCACGCCGAGGGGGCCCGCCCAGGTGCGCGGCGTGTACACGGCGATGTGGCGGAAACGGAACGGGCGCTGGCGGATCAACAGCGAGATCTTCGTGTCGCTGACGTGCTCGGGGGGCGGGTGCCCGTGACCATGCGCACCGGCGTGCGCCGTCCCGACGAAGCGCGGGAGTTTCCTACGGAGGAGCGCTGCCACATCCTCGAGCTCAGCGGCCGGACGGACGACCCCAGGCTATCGATCGCCCGGGCGCGGGTCGAGCCGGGCGTGACCACGCAGCTCCATGTGCTCGACATCGACGAGCGCTACCTGGTCGTGGCGGGATGCGGCGTGGTCGAGGTCGGGGGCGCGGAGGAGACCGTGGGCCCGGGGGACGTGGTCTTGATCCCCGCGGGCGTGCCGCAGCGGATCACGAACCGGGAAGGCGCGGACCTGGTGTTCTACTGCCTGTGCACCCCGACGTGGACGCCGGAGACCTACCGCGCGCTGGACTGAAAAAAAAGAGAATGGGAGGTGGAAGACTGCCAGGCCTTGCGCCCCCCTGGGTATCTGACAGCCTTCCGACCTCGCCACTCACCCTAGTAATGCCGCCGGTCGGCAAAACCTTACAAACGAGTTGTTCGGCGCCCCCGTAGAGGCTCGCCTCGACGCGTGTAAGATTCCGGCGAGCGGATCGCCCTCGACGTGGAGGGCGTCGTCTACAGCTGAGGCGCCATCGCCTCCAGGCGCGCCGCCAGCCGGGGCAGCACCTCGCCGACCTTCCCTTCGACCCGCACCGTCGCGTGCGCATCGGAGAGCGTGGCGCCGAGGTTCACGATCGCGACCGGCCGGCCGTCCCGCCGGGCCCGATCCACGAATCGCCGACCGGAATAGACCGTCAGCGACGAACCCACCACGAGCACGACATCGGCCTCCTCGTAGATTGCCCAGGCCGCCTCAACGCGGTCGGCCGGGACGTTTTCGCCGAAGAAGACCACGTCGGGCTTCAAGACGCCGCCGCATGAATGGCAGATCGGTACGCGGAAATCGCGACTGAGCGACTCGGGAAGGGCGGCGTCGCCGTCGGGAGTGACCGGGAGGGCCCCGGTCTCGAGCTGTCGGACGTGGTCGGCCCAGGCGGGATTGGCGGCAAGCAGCCGCTCCTGCAGGGTGCTGCGTGATTCGATCTCCCCACAGTCCAGGCACCGCACTTCCGAGAGGGATCCGTGGAGCTCGATGACCCGTTCGCTGCCCGCGCGGCCGTGCAGTCCGTCGACGTTCTGCGTGATCACGCCCGGTATCCGACCGGCCGCCTCGAAGCGGGCCAGCGCGTGGTGCGCGGGATTCGGACGCGCGTCGGCGACCCGCCGCCAGCCCACCGCGCTCCGGGCCCAGTAGCGAGCCCGCGCCTCCGGGTTACGGACGAATTCCCGATACATGATTGGGCTCACCGGGGTGCGCCGGCTGCCGGGGCCGCGGTAGTCGGGAATCCCCGACTCGGTGCTGCAGCCCGCGCCCACGAGGGCGACGAACCGACGGCCCGCCAGGAGAGCGGCGAGGGCACCGAGGTCGGAGCCGGCCGAGGGCGGTGAATCAGGCATCATGCCGAACGCTACGCCCCGCCGGGACGCGGCGCGAGAACGTGCCGCCCCTTCGTCATCCCATACGTTTTCGATCAGACGCGGCCACCGGTCGTTGGTCTCCATCCATCTGACATCAGAGAAGGGAACGCATCATGGGAATCTTCGATTTCATGAAGGACGTGGGCCAGAAGCTGACGGGCAAAGGCGACGACGACCAGCGGAACGAGGCTCTCGAGGAGCGGATGAAGGGCAACGCCCTCATGCGCCACGTGTCCGGCCAGGTCCTGAGGATCCCCCCGCTCGACGACTGAGCCTCCGTCAGGGGACCTCGATCGTCCCCTCGAGATACGGCACGACGTGGCCGCGCAGCTGTACCCGGTCTCCCACGAGCGTGACGCCCAGCTGTCCGCCGCGGGCCGACAGCTGGGCGGCCGCGAGCTCGTTCCGCCCCAGGCGATCCGCCCAGTACGGGGTGAGGGCGCAGTGCAGTGATCCCGTGACCGGGTCCTCGGGAACGCCGTAGCTCGGGACGAAATAGCGCGACACGAAGTCGACGGCGTCGCCCGGCGCCGTGACCGCGACGCCGTGCGGGTGCGCGTCCTCCAGGCGGTTGAAGTCCGGGCGCACGGCCCGGACGGCCGCCTCGTCGGGGAGCACGACCAGGTAATTCCAGTCGTCGGCCGTGAATCGGACCTCGTCGGGAGCGGAGCCGCCGTCGGGGCGGAGGCCCTCGAGCACGGCATCCGGCACGTCCGCGGGAGCCACGCGGCGGCTGCCGATCGCGGGGAAATCCATCGCCAGCCCCTCGCTCTTCCGGGTCACGGTCAGCGGCCCGCTCTGCGTCTCGAACGTGACCTCGTCCCGTCCCGGGTCGAGCCGGTTCAGCAGGACCCAGCCCGAGGCCAGCGTCGCGTGACCACAGAGCTTCACTTCGACCTTCGGGGTGAACCAGCGCAGCGGCACCGGGTCGCGGTCAGGTAGCAAGAACGCGGTCTCGGAGAGCGCGTTCTCGAGCGCGATCGCCTGCATGGTCTCGACCGGCAACCATTCGTCCAGCGGGCAGACCGCGGCCGGGTTGCCCCGGAACAGTTCGTCGGCGAAGGCATCGACCTGGTAGATGGGGATCCGGCGCATGGGGTGAAACGGCGGGCGGAGCGGCCCGGGCGCAACCGTCTTCACATCGCGAACCCGTGCAGTGCCGTCGCCTTGATCTGCACCCAGATCTCGGCGTCTTCCGCCAGCTCGAGCTCGTCGGCCGCCGCACGCGTGACGATGGCGACCAGCTCGGCCGGTCCGGACATCCGCACCCGCACGAGCGCCCCCAGCGAGCGCACCTCGGTGACCTGGACCCGGAACCGGTTGCGGGCGCTGCCGCCCTCGGGCGCCGTGCGGGACAGGAACAGGTCCTCGGGCCGGTAGGCGAGCTTGATGGTGCGGCCGGCCGCCGACTCGCCCACGGCCTGCAGTTCGTGCTCGTCCACCCGCACCGTCAGGAGCTCGCCGTCGACGGAGGTCACGACGCCGCGCATCGCCAGCTCGGCGCCCGTGATGCCGGCGATGAACGAGTCGGCGGGGTTCTCGAACAGCTCGGACGGCGTGCCAGTCTGCACGAGCCGGCCAGCGCGGAGCACGGCGATCGAATCCGCCAGGTAGAAGGCGTCGGGTCGCTCGTGGGTGGCGAGCACGATCGAGCCGGCCCGGGCGCGGGCCACCCGGTCGAGATCCTCACGCAGGGCGGCGTGCGCCTCGGCATCGAGATTCGAGCTCGGCTCATCCAGGAACAGGACGTCGGGGTCCAGCACGAGGGCCCGGGCGAGTGCCACCCGTTGCGCCTCTCCGCCCGACAGCTCGGCGCCGTTGCGGTCGAGCAGGGATTCGAGCCCGAGCTGGGTGGCGATTGTCGCCACGCGGCGGTCGCGCTCGGCGTCTTCGATGTTACGGAATCGGAGGCCGAGCTCGAGGTTGCGGCGCACGGTGCCGGTCCACAGGTAGGGGGACTGGAACACGAAGGCCGAGCGCAGGCGGAGCGCGGCCACCGCGGTCTCGCCCGTCTTCCCCGCAAACTCGATCTCGCCCGCCGTCGGCTTCTGGAGGCCCGCCAGGATGCGCATCAGCGTACTCTTGCCGGCGCCGTTGGGGCCAAGCACGGCGAGCATCGCGTTGACCGGCACCTCGAAGTCGTCGACGTTGAGGATCGTCCGGCCGCCCGCCTCGTGCCGCAGGGCACTTACGCGCAGGACCGGGGCGTCGTCGCTCGCGCCGTTCACGACAGCACGGGCCGCCGCGTGCGGGTCCCGAGCCCGGCCAGCACGACGTTCACGAACAGCGCGACGGCCAGCAGCACGGCACCGAGCGCGATCGCGATCCCGAAGTGGCCGCGACGCGTCTCGAGGACGATCGTCGTGGTCATCACCCTGGTCTCGCCCAGGATGTTGCCGCCCACGAGCATCGCCGCGCCCACTTCGCTGATGATCGCCCCGAAGCCGGCGGCCACGGCCGCCACCAGGCTCGTCTTCACCTCGCGGAGCTGGAGCAGGGCGGCCTGCAGGCGTGTCGCTCCGAGGCCGCGGGCCTGGAGGCCGATATCGGGGGGCAGGGATTCGAGCGCGGCCAGCGTCACGGCTGCGATGTAAGGGCCGGCGAGCGCGACCTGGGCGATCCCCATGGCCCACGGCGTGAACAGGAGTTCGAGGTGGCCGAGAGGTCCCGTGCGAGAGAGCAGCAGGTAGACGGCGAGCCCGGCCACGACGGGGGGCAGGGCGAGACCCGTGTTCACGATCGCGATCGCCGGCACCCGCATGCGGAAGTTCGATAAGCCGATCATCGCGCCGATCGGCAGCCCGACCAGCGTCGCGACGACGAGGGCCGAGCCGGAGATGGTCAGCGACCGGAGGACGACCGCCAGCACGTAGGGGTCGCCGTCCATCAGCAGGTGCCACGCTTCGGCGAAGGGGTTCATGGGCGGCCGTTCGTGGGGAGCAGCGTGAACAGTGCGCTTCCGTAGTCTTCCACGCCGTAGTCGCGGATAATGTCGGCTGCCTCGGGGCCGAGGATCCATGCCTCGAATGCCGCGGCGCCATCGGGCTGGACGGCGTCGGTGACAGGGATCACAGAGTAGACGTTGCGCATCGCATCGCCGTCCGTGTACAGCTCCACGAGATCCAGTCCGCTCGCCCGCATCGTCGTCAGCGTCGCCCGGTCGGTCAGCGTGTACGCCTGCTTCTCGCCGGCGAACAGCAGCGTGGCCCCCATGCCCTGGCCCACATCCAGGTACCAGTCGCCGGCCGGCATGATACCGGCCGCGTCCCACAGCATTCGCTCGCGAATGTGGGTCCCGGAGTCGTCGCCGCGCGACGCGAATTCGGACTGCGTGGATGCGATCCGCCGCATCGCATCGGCCGCGCTCGTCGCGCCGGCGATGTCTGCCGGGTCGGACTCGGGTCCGGAGATTACGAAGTCGTTGCGCATGAACGTCGTGCGGCGCGTTCCGTAGCCGTCAGCCAGGAACTGCTCCTCCCGCTGCGGCGCGTGCACGAGCACGAGATCGGCGTCCTTGCGCCGGCCGAGCGCCAGTGCCTCACCGGTGCCGACCGCCACCACCTGCACGTCGTATCGCGGGTGCGTGGCCCGGAAGGCCGGCACCAGCACGTCCAGCAAACCGGTATCGTACAGGGACGTCGTCGAGGCGACGCGAACCGGGGTCGTCCCGTCATTCTCACCGGTTCCGCCGCATGCCGTGAAGAGGAGGAGCGTCGCCGCGAGAGCCGTCAGCCTCCAGAGGTGATTTCGCATGCGACGGAAGATCCTCGGCCGGCGGAGGCCCTGCAACCGAGCGTCCGCCGTTTGGACCTTGGGTGCCGCGCGAGCGTAGCAGGGGAGCGTAGACGATTCTTACGGAAGGTGCGGACTTCGAACGGACGAGATCCATGACGAAAAGCTCGCGACGCAAGACCTCGCCGCCCTCGATCTCATCGCTTCTGTTCGGCGGGTTGTCTGCACTGTCGCTGGCGGCCTGCCAGTCGGGAGATGCGCCGTCCGTCGCTTCGACGTCGGCGGACGCTGCGGCCACGATCAACCACCTCGCCGGGGTCGCCGGTGCCCCCGGTCGTTACGAACTCGACGACACCGAGCTCGCCTCGGCGCGCGAATGGTATCTCGACGCCGGTGACGGCTGTCGGCTCTACGTGCGGGAGTTCGGGATCGGCGACACGGTGGTCGTGCTGCATGGCGGCTGGGGCGCCGAGCATTCGTACTTGCTCACTCCATTTCGCGGCCTCGAGGACGATTACCACCTGGTGTTCTACGACCAGCGCGGATCCCTGCGCTCGCCGTGTGCCGACTCCACGGTGTCTGTCGACGCCCACGTGGCGGATCTCGAGCGCCTGCGCACCCAGCTGGGGCAGGAACGACTGACGCTGGCAGGGCACTCGATGGGCACCTGGCTGGCCATGAAGTACCTCGAGGTCCATCCCGAGCACGTGGGCGGCATGGTGCTCCTCGACGCCCTGATCCCGCGCATCGGCGAGGACGACGCCGAGCTGTATGGCGAGGAGCAGAAGGCGTTCAACGAGTGGCGCAGCGACTCGACGCGCGTGCAGGAGGTGCTGGAAGCGGAGGGGTTGGACCGCCCGGTCGAGCAGTTGAGCGATGCCGAGAAGACGGATGTGTGGCGCATCCAGTTCGCCAACGCGAACATCTTCCGCATCGATCGCTGGCGGCAGATGGAGGGCGGCCAGGTGTTCTACGACCAGGCCGCCGGATCAGCGGCCGGGCGGAGCATGAACGCGAACGCCGGCTGGGACTTTCTCGACGATCTGGCCACGCATCCTTACCCGGTGACTGTCGTCATCGGCGACCACGACCTCGTCGGGTTCGGCGGCGAACTGCACCGGCGCCAGCTCGAGCCGCTGGACAACGTGACCTTCGAGATGCTCGAGGACGCCGGCCACAACGGCTGGGTCGACCGACCCGAGGCTTATCGTGAAGCGCTGACGGCGGGGCTGGAGCGAGCGGTGGCGACGCCGGCCGCGCGCGCCACCACCTCCGCCGACTCACTCAGCCGTGGCGCATCCACCTCATGAGCTCGGGGATGCTCGGCCGCTTGCCCTTCATCAGGATACCGACCCGGTAGATCTTTCCCGCGATCCACGCGGCCAGCCAGATCGCCAGCACGAGCAGGACGATGGAACCCGCGTTCTGCCACACTGGGACGTTGGTGACCGCGTTGCGCACCGGCATGAGGATCGGGCTGAACAGGGGGAACATCGAGGTCGCCACGATCCACGTCCGGTTCGGCGTGGTGATCACCTGGGTCACGATGAGGATCGGGAACACGATCGGCATCATCACCGGCACCAGCACCTGCTGGATGTCCTGCTCGCTGGTCAGCATCGCGCCCGCCCCGGCGAACACGGCCGAGTACATGAGGTAGCCGAGCACGAAGAACAGGAACGCGAACACCAGGATGCTCCACGGGAAGGCCATCTGCGCCAGGTCCGCCGTGGCGCCGATCATGTCGCCCACCCGGCCCATGAGCCCGAACTGCGCCAGCGTGTAGGCGACGACCGCCCAGATGCCGACCTGCGTGAGGCCGACGGCCCCGATTCCGATGATCTTGCCGAGCATCATCTCCCACGGGCGCACCGACGACACGAGGATCTCGACGATATCCGACGTTTTTTCCTCCAGCACGCCGCGTGCGACCATCTGGCCGTACACGAGGAACATCAGGTAGAGGATCATCGCGAACGCGAACCCGACGAACTGGAAGATCTCGCTGCGCGCCGCCTCGGGGTCGACCGGTTCGACCTGCACGTCGACGTCCGCCAGCAGCGCGTCCGCCGCCGCCGGATCGAGTCCGGCGTTCCGGGCGCGCAGCCACTGCACGGCATCCTGGGCCGCCCGCCGGATCGAGCGTTCGCGGAACCCCAGGTCCGTCACCGTGATCATCGACGGCTCGCCGAACGTGGCGGCGTCGGCGGGGAACAGTAGAAACGCCTCCGCCGTCTCGCGGGCCGATTCCAGGTCCTCCGAGAGCATGGCTCGCACGTCGTTCATCGTCTGCATGTTCTCGCCGGCCCGGTATGGCTTCACGACGACGTCGTCCTCGGCCAGCACCGAGGAGAGTCGGTCGACCAGTCCGTCGCCCGACCGGTCGATCACCGCGATCGTCATCGGGCGGCTCTCGCCGCGCTCCGCGATGATCGCGGGAAGAAACGTCGCGCCCAGCATGAGCATCGGCACGATGAGCGTCGCGAACAAAAACCATTTGTTGCGGACCCGCTGAAGGTATTCGCGGCGCAGGATCGCCATCACGCGATGATTCATCGTGCCTCCTCTCCGGCCGGCTCGGCCATCCGGGCCGCGGCCTGCGCTTCCGCCTGGGCGCGCGCCGCTTCGAGTTCCGTGGCCGGCAGGCCCCGGGCCCCGGCCCGCTCGAGGAAGATCTCGCGCAGTGAGGGTTCGGCGATCTCGAACTTCTCGACCCGGGCGCCGGCGGAGACGGCCGCGCGCAGCACCTCCTGCGGGTCGGCGCCCTCGCGCAGTCGGACCTCGGCCCGACGCCCATGGTCGATCACCGACGCGTCGGGCAGACTCCCGAGAAAGTCCCGGTCGCCATCGAACACGAGAATTACGTCCTTGCGCCCGCTCTCGGCCCGTACGTCGACCAGCGTACCGTCGAGCACTTTTCGGGCTCCCGCAATCATGCAGACGCGGTCACAGATCCGCTCCGCGTCGTCGATCATGTGAGTGGAGAACAGCACCGTCGTGCCCGTCTCCTTTCGCTCGACCACGATCTCGCGCAGCAGCTCGGAGTTGATCGGGTCGAGACCGCTGAACGGCTCGTCCAGGATGAGCAGCTCGGGATCGTGGAGGATCGTGGCGATGAACTGCACCTTTTGCTGCATGCCCTTGGACAGGCTGTCGACCCGGTCGTCGGCCCGGTCGTCCAGTTCGAGGCGCTCGAGCCAGCGCATGGACTCGCGCCGTGCGTCGCCGTGCGACATCCCCTTGATCTCGCCGAAGAAGGTCAGCTGCTCACCGACCTTCATCTTCTGGTACATGCCGCGCTCTTCCGGCAGGTAGCCCACCTTTTCGCGCACGTCGGCGCTCACGGGCTCGCCGAGGAGCTCCACGGTGCCGCTGTCGGGCCCGAGGATGTCCAGCATGATGCGGATCGCGGTCGTCTTCCCGGCCCCGTTCGGGCCGAGCAGCCCGCACACGGTGCCGCGGGGAAGTTCGAAGTCGAGATCCCGGACCGCCTGATTGCTGCCGAAGGCCTTGTTCACGCCGCGCAGCCGCACGACGGGATCGGCCGGTGATGTCGCCACCCGTCCTCCCTGATTCGGTGAAATTGCTCCCGCCCTTTCCCGTTACCCGCCATCCCCTGCTATATTCATCCTTCGCACGCCTGCCCCTTACACGCTTCCCGGAGGTCGAGGATGGCAATATTTCGTGTGATGTACCAGACGACCGTCAACGTCGGCAGTGGCGGCCGCATCACGATTCCACAGGAAATGCGCGACGACCTGAACCTCGAAGACGGGGACACGCTGGCCGCCCGCCTCGAGGGCAGCGAGACCGGTCAGAAGCAGCTCACGATCTGGAAGCAGAAGAGCGGCTGACCGGCCCCTTCCACCGCTTCAACCGGGGACATCGCCGAAGTTCACGGCCATCGTTCCGAACACCAGGTCGACCGCCCCGCAGCGTACGAAGCCGTGCCGCTGCATCGATTCCGTGACCCCCTGTTGCGCCGGATACGTGCGCAGCGATTCGGGAATATAGCGGTACGACTCCACGTCGCGGTGGAGCACCCAGCCCGCCACCGCCGTCGACACCTCCAGGTACCTCACGTAGGCCCCGTGAAGCCATGCGGGCTCCGCGCGCCCGAAGTCGAGGGCCACGAACCGGCCGCCCGGGCGAAGCACCCGCCGGATCTCCCCGATCGAGTGATCCAGGCCCGGGAAATTGCGTAGCCCGTAGCTCACGACGACGCGGTCGACACTGGCATCGGCGAGCGGCAGCGTCATCGCGTCGCACGCCATCCAGCGGATCGCCCCCCCTCCGTCCCTCGAGCGGCCGCGCCGCATCATCTCGATCGTCAGGTCGCCGGCGATCAACAGCCCGGGAGCACCGTGGCGCCTCGCCAGGCGCAGTGATAGATCGCCCGTGCCGGCCGCCAGGTCCAGCACGACGTCTCCCGGCCGCACGTCGGCGAGGGCGAGCACCAGCCGCTTCCAGCGCCGATGCAGGCCGGCCGACATCACGTCGTTCGTCAGGTCGTAGCGTCCCGCGATCCGGCCAAATAGTCCCTGGACGTAGTTCCGTTTCGCCTCGGGTGTGACGATTTTGGCCTGGATGCGGTCTTTGAGGTGCGACGCGTTCATGGCGTGAGTGTCCCCTGCGCCTGCCGGTGTGTCAACGGAGCGCCGGTGGCGCGAGCGGGTAGAAGACGGCGACGTAAGGTGAAGCACAGTCCTTGCGGTCTTCATAGGGATGATGTCGAACAGTGGGGCACGGCCGGAACCGGCGCGGGTCGTCGGGACGGCGCATGACCGAACAAACCGGGGGAAACCATGAGGTTCAACAGAGTCCGGTCCGCATGGCTCGCGGTGCCGCTTATCGCATTGACTGCGGCGGCCTGCTCGAAGACTAACGTCAGCCGGATCGATCCGGGGGCCGTCACCGACCTGTCCGGTCGCTGGAACGACACCGACTCGCGGCTCGTAGCCGCCGCCCTGATCGACCAGAGCCTCAACGGGGTCTGGCTAGACCGGTACGCGGACGCCAACGGCGGCGCTTCGCCGCCCGTGATCGTCGGGGAGTTCCGCAACCGCTCGACCGAACACATCCCGGTGCAGACGTTCGTCGGCGACCTCGAGCGTGCGTTCGTCAACAGCGGCGCCGTGACCCTCGTGGCAGGCCGCAGCGAGCGCGACGAGGTTCGGGGCGAGCGCGAGGACCAGCAGGACAACGCGCGGGCCGGAACCCGGGCGGGGATCGGCCAGGAGCTAGGCGCCCGCTACATGCTCCAGGGGGAGCTGCAGTCGATCGAAGACGAGGAGACATCGCGCGGCGCGCTGAACAGCCGCAAGGAGAAGATCGTGTTCTACCAGGTCGACGCGCGCCTGGTCGATCTCGAGAGCAACATCGTCGTCTGGGCCGGGCAGCACAAAATCAAGAAATACATCGAGCGCCCGCCGCTCGGACTCTGAGGGGGAGACGGAATCATGGATGAGCGTATGAACATCGGAAAGCGTTTCCCGACCCGGATCGGGGGCGGCCTCGTCGTGATGGTCGGCGCCCTCACACTGAGCGCCTGCGCCACGAAGCACGTGCACGAGGAGCCGATCATCGAGCAGGGCGATCGGGTCGACGACGGCTCCGCCGCGGTCTACGAGGCGCAGCAGCGCGCCGAGGCCCGCCGGCGCCAGGCGGCCGACCAGCAGGACATCGAGGCCGAAGCGCTGGCCACCTGCAAGGGTGAAGTCTGCGACGCCGTGGTGCGCAACGAAGTGTGGATCGGGATGAACGAGACCCAGGTCCTGGCGGCGACCGGCACGACCGAGGACGCCTGGAACGTGCGGCGGGCCGGCGGCTCGACCGTCATGACGCCGCGGGACGCGGCGATGGTGCCGTCCGACGCCGTCGGCGCCGTGGCGATGGTGCAGCTCGCCGGCGGCAACGTGTCACGGTACGGCTACCAGGAACGCCAGGGCGTGCGGCTCGTGTCGAACCCCGACATGGCCACGACCGAAGGGCGCGCCGCCGAGACCGCCGAGGCGCTCCTGCGCGAAGGCGACGAGCTCGCCGCCGCCGGCCGGCTGGACGCCGCGCTCGACCGGTACGACCGGGCCAGCATCCTCGCCCCTGAGGATCCGCTGATCGACTACCGGATCGCCAGCGTACTCGACAAGGCCCTGCGCCCCTACGAGGCGCGTATCCAGTACGAGCTGTTCCTGCACCGACTCGACCTCGAGGAGATCGAGGCCCGCGGCGATGCGAACGCGAAGCTGGCCGAGGCGATCGCCCTGGCGCAGCAGCGTCTCGTCGTGCTGGAACGCAGCCGGTAACGACCGTGCTGCGGCGCGCCGCCCTGCCGGCACTCTGCCTGGCCATGGCGGGCTGCGGTCTCGTGGGGCCTCCGCACACGGGGCCCCACGGTCTGACGTCCTACGACGCCGACCTGCGGCGGCTGTCGGCGCAGGGCCGGTTCGAGCAGGCGCTCACCGTGGCCGAGGAGGACGCCGGCGACGCGGGGGACGAGCTGCTGGCCGACCTCAACCGCGCGATCGTCGAGCACTACGCGGGCCGGTACGAGGAGAGCAACGCTCGCCTGCAGGCGGCCGACCTCGAGATCGAGGAGCGCTTCACGAAGAGCGTCTCCCGGGCCGCCCTGTCGCTGCTCACCAGCGACCGCTCGCTCGCGTGGCTTCCGTCCGACAGCGAGCGGCTGATGGTCCATATGTACGGCGCGCTCAACTATCTAGAGCTTGGCGAGGCCGACGAAGCGGCCGTCGAGGCGCGCCGCCTCTCGCGGTTGCTCGACCAGCTCGCCGATGGGAGCGGGCTCGAGGCGCTCGGGCCCGACAACCGCCGCCTCTACCGCTCACTCCGCTACTTCACCGCGGCCGTGTTCGAGCAGGCGGGTGAGCGGAACGACGCGGACGTCGCCTATCGCCTGGCCGGGACGGACCCCGACGCGGAGAGCGGCAGCGGGGTCGTCGTGCTCGTCGAATCCGGCTTCGTCGCCCACCGCGTCGAGCGCTCGGTCACCCTGCTCGTGGGCGCCGACGAGCTCGACGATTTGCGGTACGGCTCCGAGGACCGCCGGCAGCGGTTCGCGCGCTGCTTCTCGCACCAGAAGTTCGAGGGAACGCTCGACGAGTGGGGCGCGCAGGATGCGGATGCCTGCGACGGGTTGGACCGCCGTCCCCGGAAGCGGGATCACGACGACAACGACCTGACCTACCTGATGCGCGTCGCGTGGCCATCGATGTACCAGCCCCTGTCGTCGCGTCCGCTCGGCTCCGTGCAGGCGTTCACCGGCGACCGACCGGTGCCGCTGCCGGGCGTGGCGCGCGACGCCACGGCCCTCGATCCGGTCCCGGCGCCGGGGGACACGGCGGGGCCCCCCGGCGACACGCCGGCCGCCCTCCCGCTCGGCCTGCCTGGCTACGGCCAGCCCGTGATGTCGGCCGACGTGTCCGGGGCCGTCATCCAGGACTTCAACCGCAAGGCGCCGGGCATTCTCGTGAAGTCGATCGCGCGCGCCGCCGTGAAGTACACGGTCGTGAAGGCGATCGATGACGGCGCGAGCGAAAAGGACGAGACGCTCGGCGACATCGCCGGGATCGTGGGCAACGTGTTCGCGGCGCTCACCGAGCGCGCCGACACCCGTTCGTGGACGCTGTTGCCGGCCCGTCTGCAGATCGTGCGGCTCGACCTGCCGCCGGGCCGCCACGAGGTGAAGATCGCGGCCGAGGGCGCGCGCGGCCGCACGATCGACGTCGGCCCGATCGAGGTCCCGCGCCGCGGCGTGGCGGTGGCCGCCGTGCGCGCCTGGCCGTAACCGCCAGCGACTCAGTCGGCGTCGAGCTCCATCCCGGCGACGATGCGCACGAACTCCTCCACCGGTCCCAGGTCGTCCAGCGCCGCGACCGCCACGTCGTAGCGAAGGTGGACCGGGCTGCAGTTTGACGCCGAGACTCTGGCCGAATCTCGCCAGGTCGTAGAGGACAGAAATCAGGTGCGGCGCCATTCCTCGATCGGAAACCGGGCACCGTTGGACTACGTTCGCTCCCCCCTTCTGTAGGGCGATGCATCACAACACTGAGCGGTCAAACGTCTCCAGCCTTTGGGGTGGACTTCCAGGAGCAACCGGTCGGCGTGGAAGGTATTCGCCTTCGGCGGCATTCCTCTAGTGAAGGCCTGTTTGAAACACCGTCCAGAGACACCCGGAGTGGTATGTTGAAGGAGACATTAACTGGTCGAGAGGAGACGATCGCGCGCCTGGTGAGCAAGGGGGCCACCAACGCTCAGATCGCTTCGGAGATCGGGATTTCCGAGCACACGGTGCGGTCTCACCTGCGCTCGATTCGCCGGAAGTGGAACGTCAGGAATCGTGTTCAGATGAGCGTTTGCTATGTGCGGCGTGACGAGGATGAGGCTCGATCAACGGGCTAGCCAGCTACCGCCGTCGCAGCGTCGTGTCATCAAGCAAGGATAGACTCGATGCATCAGCATCGGCGCGAAAGGCCGTTCTCCCGTTCCTGAACTGGTGCCTGGCAGTCTCACCACCCACGGCTTGACTCAAACTCCGACAGCCAAGCGAAGGCGATACTCTCGCAGCCGCTCTACGCCTAGCTCGTCTCTCTCAATGACCAAGACATAATCCCTGCCGAACTCCTGTACCGCGACTGTCTTCTCCAGCGCGAGCCTGTGGCGTAGCTGACCGTCTTCAAAGCGAAGCCAAATCTGTTCTGAATCGGACGGGCGAATGTATTCGCGGACCCACACGTTGCCTTCCGCCGAAATCCGGAGCGCGTCACCAAGAAGAGGGTGAGCAATATCGCATGCTGGAAACGTCCGGGCGACGGGGCTGGCGTTCAATTGGTCTTCAACCAGTTTGCTTCGCTCTAGTGGGAGCCCAGACATCGCCTCCTCGTAGAGCGCGGTAACATCCTCATCAGAGACTGTTCGGTCACCACTCCTCCAGCGGACGATCTGACGAATAACGCCATTGCGATCCAAAACCTTGAATTCCGGACTCGCGCAGTCCGACACCACCACTAAGCTTCCGCTGGCGGCCGCAGAGAATGACGGTTCAAAGTGAGGACCAGACATCACGCGCCTGCCTGCCTCGGTCGTCACAAACCCTCGACGATTCGTCGGAGCCGAGTAAATAGTATCCCGCGTCCAATCCGGGGGTCCTGCCGCAATGACGTGGGCAATGACGGGCGTCAATTCCCCCGGCTTCTCATCCCAAGCCCTCTCCACCTGGATGACGGAGAGGTCATCCAGAAACCCCGCAACCCGGGGCGGCGTCGCACTTTGGGGCCTAAGCGGATGGACGTCGACGAACTCGCCTCGCTCAGTAAGGGCCGTGACTCTCTGCCCCCGAAAATCGTATGCAGCCAGGCGAGCGCTACCTGTCGAGACCTTCCAGGGCCCTAGCACGCCGACAAACTCCCGTGGCCCCTCGCCTCTATTCCCAAACGAATGAACAAGGTCTCCCGAGCGATCGTAGATCCGTATGCTACTTGAGCCATTGTCGGACAGGGCCACACGACCCCCTTGAAGGCGGGTCGCGCCGCCGACTCGCGAGAGAAGTCTCCCCGCTTCGCCCTCGGCTTCGCCGATGCTGATGGTCAACTCACCCAATCTCAGAGCGTCAGTGTCATCAGGTACAACATGATTCTCCACAATGACGATGTCTGCGCTATCGCGCCGAACAGACCCTTGCTCGGCCTTCGTTGACTGACTCGCAGAACACGCTCCTACCCCGAAGAGGAGAATGAGCAGCAGCGACGTGTACTTGTTATTCGACACTGACACCTCAGATTTCTGGCTCGCTCGGGAACCTTGATATCCTGACATCCATTGCATCAAGCGGCAATGCACTCGCCAAATTCGAGCAGTCCGCAGTCGCATACAAGCCAACTGCAGCAATAGGTTTCAGGCGGCAGCATTATGCTGATCTCCCGCTCGCGCCAGCACCCTTGAGATGGATCTTCTGTCGCCGCGCGACCTTCAGAAACAGCAGCGATCAACAAAGCCGTGGCGAGGAGCATGACGTTAAAGAGGCCAAGGAATGCAGTTAGCTGCTTCGGCATCGTACGTCTCCCTGAATTGATGGTTGTCCCATGCTCCAATTGAGGATGAGGTTCGTACTAGGCGGTACACTCCCCAAATTCGAAGATATTACAATTGCAGACCACCCAACTGCAGCAGTATAGCTCGTTTCTCTCCGCGTCTATGCGCCAGCAACCCTTGTCCGCGTCCTGTTCCGCTGCCATGCCTGCGGGGGCAAGGACCAAGAGGGCTGCGAGGCCAAACATGACTGCATTGCCCAGACCCAGAGCCTTCACTAATGGACTCATTGCTTCCTCCCGTGAAGTGGTGCGGGGCTGGCCACATGGACAGCTCCTGAGCGCCAGTAAACTGCCAGGCGCAGTTATCGGACGACTAAGGACCGAGCTACAGAATCCGCTCGAAGGAATCCACTCCCATGATCCTCATACACGACGATTCCTGATTCATCTGTGACGAATAGCCATGGAGTTCGGCCTGATACTCTATACTCGAGCAATAACGGCATCTCAGTTTCCGCCGTCAGCGGCCGCGTTGGTTCAAGAAGAAACGTCTCGATTTTCCACCCATTCGTTGTGATGTAGTCCTCGGCGTTTGAGGCTTCATCAGTCGTTAGCCCGATAACTCTGTAGGGGCGTTCCGAAGCCAACCATGTGGCCCAATCGCCAGATATGCTGTCGCACCAAGGACATTTCGAGTTGAAGATTGCCAAGACAATCGGCTCACCCGCGACCTTCAGAGGCTCACTGAACGGGGATAAGGGTCTCGACTCCAGTCCGACGAGGCTGTCCCCCACTTGAAGTGCAATCTCGTCAGTGTCAGTGGGCTCACTGTTCGAGCCAACGAGTCGCGATGTGATAAACGCGATCTGGACCGCCGCCGCCGCGACAAGTGCCACCGACAGCCAAGTGGACTTGCGGGTCACAGAAGTGTCGGCCATCGACCAACCCCCGTTCTCATCGGCGTAGTTACCATTGCGCAGCCCGCGATTTCTTGCACTGGACGATGTTGAACGTGCGGTGGAAAGGAAGCTGCGACAATCGCCCGTTTGGGCTAGCCCAAGTCGGCTCCTCCATCGTTTCTCGGGGGTACCGAAGCGCATCCCGACTTTGGTTGGCGGCTCCAGCAAGCTTAGATTGACTGGGTCGTAGACCAAGCGAAAAGAGTCCGCATCGGGGGTATTCGGGCAGTAGAATCCGGCGAGAAGCTGCGAGACAGGTTCATCTTCGCGTGGCGGCGTTGGCCCGGTGACGGCTGCGGGGGGTAATGTGCGTGTTCGGCCAGGCCACCGGGCTCCAGACCGCGGACGGTCCGGATACGGTCCGGGCCCCCGACGAGGCGAGGATGTCCTGCCCGGCTTCCGCTGCTCCGTGGCGGAGCTCCTGACTCCCGGCTGGCAGCGCGCCGCCGCCCTCTCGCTTGGCCGCGAGCCGCCCCGGCCGTTAGGTTCGCGGCCTTTGCGGAAGCATTCGGCCGAGGACGCTCTCGGCCCGAGAGCGGTCACATCCGGCAGCGGAGCTCATGCGCGGCATCGAACGACAGAAAGTCGGACTCCTCCCCGTCTGGGCGTGGTCGATCGTGGCGGGCGGTATGGTCTGGCTGCTCTACCTGCTGACCCTCGGTCCGAGCACGGCATGGTGGGACACGTCGGAGTACATCGCCACCTCCTACATCCTCGGCCTCCCCCATCCGCCGGGGAACCCGCTGTTCGTGATCGTCGGCAAGGCGTGGCTGGTCCTCACGTCCTGGCTCCCGATGGCCGTCGCGCCCCGCATCAACCTGCTGGCGGCCACGGCGTCGGCCGTGGCGACGGCGTTCTGGTTCCTCGCGGTGATGCGGATCTGGGACCACTTCACCGAGAACCGGGCGATCTCGCTGGCGGCCGCGTTCGTCGCCGTCCTCGTGGGCGGCACCGCCTTCACCGTGTGGACACAGTCGAACGTGAACGAGAAGGTCTACACCGTCTCGCTGATGTTCGTCGCGATCCTGACCTACCTCGCCATGGTGTGGGAGGATCACAGCGAGACGTGGCGCGGCGACCGGATCCTCCTCCTCGTGTGCTTCCTGCTCGGCCTCGGCGCCACCAACCACCAGATGTCCGTGCTGCCGATCCTGGCGCTCGGCGTGTTCCTGGTCATCCACAGCTTTCGAACGCTGCTGCGTTGGAAGCTGCTCTCGGCGGCGCTCGTGCTGGCGATCGTCGGCTACTCGGTGCAGCTCCTGTTCGTGCCCATCCGCTCGGCCCAGGACCCGGTGATCGACGAGGCCGACCCGGAGTGTCCCAACCTGATCGAGGCGGTCACTCCCGGCTTCTATCCGACCACGGACGGCGACAAGCTCCTCGTGCGGTGCAACGCGCTCGCCGCCGCGTTGTCGCGCGAGCAGTATCAGAAGCCGCCGCTCAGCGAGCGCCAGGCGCCCTTCGGCGCGCAGTTCGAGAACTACTTCCAGTACTTCGACTGGCAGTGGGCCCGGTCGCTGGCCCCGAGCGGCCGCATGCTCGTGACCTTCCTGTTCACCGCGCTGGGACTCGTCGGCCTGTGGAGGCACTGGAAGGGCGATCCCGACAGCTTCTACTACTTCGTCACGTTGCTCATCACGGTCACGGTGATCCTGGTCTACTATCTGAACTTCCGGTACGGTTACTCGCTCCATCCGGAGGTCGCGATGCAGCGGCACGAGGTGCGCGAGCGCGACTATTTCTTCGTCGTGAGCTTCAACCTGTGGGGCCTCTACGCGGGGATGGGCCTCGTGACCCTGTGGCAGGGCCTGGCGGAACGTCTGGCCGCCGCGCGCCAGGCGCCGCTGACGGCCGGCCTGCGAAGCGCCTCGCCCGTGCTGGGGATCGCGCTCATCCCGCTGATCTTCAACTTCTCCTTCGCCGACCGGCGCGGGGACTTCGCGGCGCGCGACTGGGCCTACAACCTCCTGCAGTCCGTCGAGCCCTATGGCGTGCTGTTCACCAACGGGGACAACGACACCTTCCCGCTCTGGTATCTGCAGGAAGTGGAGGGCATCCGCCGCGACGTGACGGTGATCGTGCACTCGTACCTCGGGACCAAGTGGTATCCAAAGCAGCTCCGGGAGCTGACGCGGCCCTGCGACGAGGGCGAGGATCCGCTTGCCACGCCGACCGTCATCGTCTGCCAGCGGCCGTTCGACCCGTCGCAGGCGCCCGACCTCTACGAGGGAATGGGGGAGACGCCGCCGTCCAGGCCGATCCTCGAGATGACCGACGAGGAAATCGACGCGCTGCCGCCGATCCAGGAGGTTCCGGCGGGTCAGCAGGTCCGGTTCTCCGAAGAGCTGACGGTGGAGCTCGGGTCGGCGCGTTACCTGGTCCACCCCGACTTCCTGGTTTACCGGATTCTCCGGAAGTCGTTGGGGGACCGCCCGGTCTACTTCGCGGCGACCGCCCCGCCCGTGTATCGGGCCTGGGATCTTTCGCCGCATCTCCTGCGCCAGGGGCTCGCCTTCAAGCTGATCGAGCAGCCCCTGGAGTCGACGGATGACGTGGTCGATCTCTCGGGCGACATTCCGATTCCCGAGCCGTGGATCGACCGGGAGCGGACGCAGAAGCTGCTCTGGAATGTCTTCCAGCTCGACTATCTGCTCCAGCAGGACATGTGGCTGGAGCCGTCGACCCGCTCGAGCATCCCCGCCCAGTACTACTTCGCGTACGCCACGCTCGCGGCCGCGCAGGCTCAGCGCGAGGAGGAGGACCTGGCCGCCGCCAACGACGAGCGGGCGCAGCGCTTCCTCCAGATGGCCCAGCAGGTCCTGCCGTAGGGGGGTCTGGCGCCTGTTGCCGCCGGATCGACGGTCCGTTGATCGACGCGGTCGGAACCGTTGAGAGCGGGTTGATCTCCCTCCGTATCATGTAGTCAGACTCCAGCGACGAGGCTGACTTCAGATATCGAGGAGTGGACATGGGCGTTGCGAGGTGGCGGGTGCAGGAGAGGGCGGCGGCGCCGCCGCCGTATGCCGCGTCGACGGTGCCCCTCTCGCCCGACGAGCGCGAAGAGCTGGCCGAAGAGATCCGCAGCCTCGCCGCGCACCTGCACGCCGGCACCGCGCGGCTCTGCACCCTCGTCGCCCGGTTCGACGAGAGCGGCAGCTGGAAGCCCGACGGCCACCGGCACTGTGCAAACTGGCTGTCGCTGGAGACCGGCTACTCGATCCGCGTGGCCCGCGAGCTCGTTCGCGTGGCCCGGACCATGGAAGCCCTGCCCGAAACATCCGCCTCGATGCGCCGCGGCGCCCTCTCCCTCTGCCAGGTCCGGGCGTTGACCCGCGTGGCCACTCCCGAGACCGAGACCGACCTGCTCGCCCTCGCCGAGCACTGCTCGACCGCCGTGCTGGAGCGGGAGTGCCGGGCGTGGAAGACGCGGAGCCGGAAGGACGAGGCGGAGCGGGAGCGCGAGCTCCACGATTCGCGCCGACTGGCTCTCTTCCCCGACGGGAACGGGATGTACCGGATCGCCGGGGAGCTGATGCCCGAGACCGCGGCCACGACCCGACGCGCCCTCGACCTGGCCCGCTTCGCGCTTTACAGGCAGGCCCGCCGGGACGGCTGCCTGCCCGCGTCCTCGCCCGAGGAGTCCGCCCGTCAGTACGCCGATGCCCTCGGGCTCGTGGCCGAGTGGGCCCTGGCGGGCGGCGCTCCCGCGGACGCGGACCTCGACTCGGACGCCGGGGCGACCGTCGCCCCGATCAGCGGGACCCGGGCCGAGCGCTTCCAGGTCATGGTCCACGTCGACCTGGACACGCTGTCCGCGGATCGTGAGCCCGGCCGCTCCGAGCTGGACGACGGGACCCGGCTCGCCGCCGAGACCGCGCGCCGGCTCGCCTGCGATTGCGCCGTCGTCCGCGTCGAGCACGATGCCGAGGGCCAGATCCTGAACGTCGGACGCCGCACCCGGTCGCTCCCGCCTGCCCTGCGGCGGGCGCTCGAGGCGCGTGATCGCAGCTGCCGGTTCCCGGGGTGCGGACTCCGGTTCACCGACGGCCATCACATCGTCCACTGGGCCGACGGCGGCCCGACGAGCCTGGACAACACCGTCCTGCTCTGCCGCTTCCATCACCGGCTGCTGCACGAAGGCGGCTGGAAGCTGGAGCGCTGGGGGCGGGAGCGGCACTTCGTGTTCGTCGACCCGCGCGGGCAGGCCCACGCGGAATTCCGCCGGACGCCGCCGCCGCTGCCCGCGGACGCGGACCCGGTGAAGGAGCTCGTGCTCGAAAACCTCGCGGCCGGGGCCGCCCCGGACGCCAGCACCACCCGCGCCCGCTGGACCCGCCAGCGCGACATCCCCGACGACGTCTACTTCCGCGCGCTCGAGGCCACCGCGCCCGGCTAGCTCGGCGTCGGATCAGTCTCCGTCGTCTTCGATCATCTCGTCCAGCGTCTCGCGCGGCCCGTCGATCCCTCGGGCCCGCCGGCCCATGCCCTTCCACGGGTCCTCGATCTGCGCCAGGCGCCGGTCCACGTTCTCGACCGTGTAGGTGCGCGGGTGCAGGTCGCCGCGGTCGAGCTCGTCCCAGTCGAGCGGGGTCGCCACGGATGCTTCGGGCCGGGCGCGGACGGCGTACGGGAGCACCGCCGTCTGCGCGTATCCGTTGCGGCCCACGTCGAGGAACACGCGGTCGCCCCGCTTCGCCTTGCGCTGCTCGGTGGTGAGTCGATCGGGGTGCCGCCTGGCGAGCAAGTCCGTCATGTCGCGGGCCAGCTGACGCACGGCATCGAACTCCTCCACGCGGTCGAGCGGGACGTGGATGTGGAGACCCTTCGAGCCGGAGGTCTGCACGAAGGGCACGAGGCCGATCTCTCGCAGCAGGTCGGCCGTGGTTCGGGCCGCCCACCGGATCTCATCGAACGTCGCCCGCCAGTCGTCGCCCGGCGGATCGAAGTCGAACACCAGGCGGTCGGGCTGACGGATGTGGTCCACGCGGCTGAGCCAGGCGTGGGGCGTGATGCAGGCCTGGTCGGCCAGGTAGACGAGGGTCGCCGCGTCGTCGATCACGACCTGGCGCAGCGAGCCCCCCTCTTTCGCGATCCGCTCCGTGTGGATCCAGTCGGGAAAGTAGTCGGGAACGTCTTTCTGGTAGAAGCTCTCGCCGTCGAGTCCGTCGGGGAACCGCTGCATGGAGATCGGCCGCCCCGCCGCGTACGGGAGCAGGGTGGGCGCGACGCCGCGGTAGTATTCGGCCAGGTCCTGTTTCGTGATCCCGGCGTCCGGGAACAGGACCTTGTCGGGGTTCCCGATCTCGATCGTCCGGCGCCCGACCTTCATCACTGGCCGTCCTGCTCCCGCACCTCGTCGATCGTCCGGCCGCTCTTCACCGACTTCGGCTCGGTCCTCGTCGGCTTCTGTCGGGCGTCGGCCTCGTCGTCGTCCATCTTGATCAGCAGCCAGCGCTCGTCGCCGTCGTCCCCGCCGTCGGTGCGGATGAGCGCGTAGCCTCCGGAGATCTTCTCGCCATGCAGCCGGAAGGTGGCGTGGCCGTCGGCCAACTGCTCGGACAGCGGCACGGGGTTGCCGTCGTCGTCCGTCTTCAGGTCCTCCCACGTGCCGGCGTCCCAGACGATGACCGGCCCGGCACCGTACTCGCCCTCGGGGATGACGCCCTCGAAGTCGATGTAGTCGAGCGGATGGTCCTCTGTCGGGACGGCCAGGCGCTTGTCGGACGGGGCGGTGGAGGGGCCCTTCGGAACGGCCCACGACTTCAGGACGCCATCGACCTCGAGGCGGAAGTCATAATGATGCGACGAAGCGTCGTGCTCCTGGATGACGAACCGGTGGCCACCGGGGTCGGACGACGACCCGCCTTCGGGCTCGGAGGTGCCGCGGAAGTCGCGTTTCTTCCTGTATGAAGCGAGGCTCACGGTAATGGAGGTCCCTATGCGCGTCCGGCCGCCGTTTTCTCGGCCGTATTTGCCGCCTCGAGTCGCTCGGCCCGCTCCTGGATGCTGGTCACTGTCAGCTTGCGGCTGCGCAGCGCGATGATCGCCCCGGCCGCGGCGTCGGCGGCCGAGAGGGTCGTCGTGTACGGCACGCCGCGGGCGATCGCGGCGCGGCGGATCATGTAGTCGTCCTGCTGGGCGTGCTTGCCGAGCGGCGTGTTCACGAGCAGCTGGACTCCGCCCGACAGCAGCATGTCGATG
>Ga0210123_1000360_pt1 | contig 29289 bp, 23 predicted proteins | sample Muzzi_PWB_D2_FD_185535 | JGI IMG/M metagenome (GOLD analysis project Ga0210123, IMG submission 185535) | Wetland microbial communities from San Francisco Bay, California, USA, that impact long-term carbon sequestration - Muzzi_PWB_D2 (SPAdes) | ecosystem: Environmental > Aquatic > Marine >... | reverse complement strand
TCGACGACATCGGCGGCTCCGGCATGGAGGTGGTGGAGCAGATCGTCTCCATCTACTCCAACTACGCGTTCGAAACCGAAGTGCTCGTGGCCTCCGTCCGCCATCCTCTGCACGTGGTCCAGGCCGGTCTCATCGGCGCCGACGTCGCGACCATTCCGTTCGACACCCTCGAGAGGCTCTACCGGCATCCGCTCACCGACCTCGGTCTCGAGCGCTTCCTCGCCGACTGGAAGAAGACCGGAAAGAGCTTCGACGAGTAGACAAGATCACCCCTCAACCCCCCGACCCCCTTCTCTCCCTCGAGGGGAGAAGGGGGCGCCCCCACCCGCCCCGTGTCTCCAGACAGTAGGGAGCTCTCCGAGAACCCCACCACGTCGTGACTACCGATCCGGACATCCGCCCATCGGGCGCCAACCTCTACCGGATCGCCTGGGTGATCTACCTCCTCCTCGCGGTCGCCGGCGCCGTCTGGCTCGGCATCGCGGGGCGGGCCCATGGAGGCTTGCGCCTCGACCAGTTCGTGGAGGTCGATACCTGGGCGAGGGATCTCCTCTGGGGCGTCGGGTCGGGTGCCGCTCTCCTCGGGCTCTGGGAGGTCGGCCGCAGGTGGCTCCCCGCCGCCCGTGAGCTCGAGCGGGCGATCGCCGACATCCTCGCGGGCCTCTCCCCGTCGGACGCCGTCGGCCTGGCGCTCCTCTCCGGCTTCGCGGAGGAGCTCTTCTTCCGGGGCGCGGTCCAGGGCCAGTGGGGGCTCTGGGTCGCGACCGTTCTCTTCGCCCTCCTCCACACCGGCCCCGGGCGGCCGTTCTACCTCTGGACCGCGTTCGCCGCCGTCGCCGGCCTGGTGTTCGGGCTTCTGGCGGCGCACCTCGGAAACCTGCTGGCCCCGATCGTCGCCCATGTGCTGGTCAACGCCGTCAACCTCCGCCGCCTGGCGCTCCGGACGCCCGCGACCGGGCCCGGCGACGAGCCCCGCTGAGCCGCCCTGGGCCGCTCTGGGCCCCTCTGGGTAGGGCCGCCGTTGAGGCGTCCGGCAAAGCCGGCTATGCTTCCAAGTTCCGGCGGCCCCGACGGCCGCGGTGGCCGCGCGGGACTCCCTCCCCGGACGACACGAGAAAACTACGAGGAGCACGACCGTGACCGATACCAGCCGAGATGTCCTCGAGCGCATCGACCGTGAGAAGGAGCAGTACCTGGAGGAGCTCAAGGACTTCCTTCGCATCCCGTCCATCTCCACCGACCCGGACTACCGGGAGAAGGTGCTCGAAGCGGCGGCCTATCTCGAAGGCCAGATGAAGGCGGCCGGCCTGGCGACCGAGCAGATCGACGCTGGCGGCTACCCCCTGGTCTACGGCGAGTGGACCGGCGCCGAAGGAGCCCCGACCGTCCTCTTCTACGGCCACTACGACGTCCAGCCGCCCGACCCGCTCGGCGAGTGGCGCAACCCGCCCTTCGAGCCCACCGACGAGAACGGCTTCCTGGTTGCCCGGGGGGCGACGGACGACAAGGGGCAGACCTACACCCACGTGAAAGCGGTCGCCGCCATGCTCGCCGAGCGCGGCTCGCTGCCGGTCAACGTCAAGCTGATCGTCGAAGGCGAGGAGGAGTCGGGTGGCACCGCCATCGAGCGCTTCGTCCGCGAGGACGGGGGCAAGCGGCTCGGCGCCGACTGTGTCGTCATCTCCGACACCTCCATGTACGCCGAGGGCCAGCCGGCGCTCATCTACGGCTTGAAGGGCATCGCCTACATGGAGATCAAGGTGACCGGCCCGGCCATGGATCTCCACTCCGGCACCTTCGGCGGCGGCGTCACCAATCCGCTCAACGCCGTCGCGACCATCATCAGCCGGCTCTGGGACGCCGACACCGGCAAGGTGCTGATTCCCGGCTTCTACGACGACGTGCGGCCGATCGAGGACTGGGAGAAGAAAGAGTTCGCGGCGCTGCCTTTCGACGAGGCGGAGTACGCACGCTCCCTCGGCGTCGACCAGACCCACGGCGAGGAGGGCTACACCACACGGGAGCGGGTCTGGGCCCGGCCCACCTGCGACGTCAACGGCATCTTCGGCGGCTACCAGGGCAAGGGCGCGAAGACCGTCATCCCGTCCTGGGGCGGCGCGAAAATCTCCATGCGTCTCGTGCCGGACCAGGACCCCCACGACATCGCGCGCAAGTTCACCGAGTACGTGCAGCAGGTCGCGCCTCCCGGAGTGAAGGTCGAGGTCGAAGACCTCCACGGGGCGGGGCCGACGCTGCTCGAGACCGAGGGCCCGGCGGTCGAGGCGGTCCGGCAGGCGCTCGAAGAGATCTGGGGAGCTGCGCCGGTGATGGTCCGCGAAGGGGGCTCGATCCCGATCGTCCAGACGTTCGCCGAGGTGCTGGACGTGCCGGTCCTGATGCTCGGTTTCGGCCTGCCCGACGACGGGCTCCACTCGCCCAACGAGCGCTTCAAGATCGACAACTTCTACGGCGGCATTCGCACCGTCGCACGGTTCCTGGACCAGCTCGCAGAAGGCGCGGGCTAGTTTTAATGTTCAAGTTCCGATATCTTCGGAGGCCCGATGGCGTCGCAGTCCGAACAGGTTGAGCCCAACGAGCAGCGCATCGAGCGCGAGCTGAAGTTCGCCGAGGTGCAGCACGACCAGCTTCGGGACCGCCTGATCCAGATGGAGGCCGAGCGGCTGGTGCCGTCCTCGATCGAGGAGAACCTCCTCTTCGACCAGGACGGCGGCCTCTTCCGCGAGGGTTGCGTGCTCCGCCTGCGCATCGAGTCCCGGGGGTCCTGGCTCACCTACAAAGGGCCGGCCGATTTCGAAGGCCGCACCAAGGTGCGGGTCGAGCTCGAGACCGAGGTCAGCGACCCGGACGCCACCCACCGCCTGCTCGAAGCGCTCGGCTACCAGGTGACGCGCAGCTACCAGAAGCGGCGCGAGGTCTGGCAGGTGGGCGGCGTCAGCGTGGCCCTCGATCACACACCGATCGGCGACTTCGCCGAGTTCGAGGGCGATGCCGCCGAGGCGCTCGCCAAGCGCTTCGGGCTCGACCCCGAGACCGCGGAGCGGCGCAGCTACCTCCGCCTCTACGAGGACTACCTCAGAGAGAATCCGGACGCCCCCCGCAACATGACGTTCGAGCCTTGAGGTTTCGGGCCCTCGTCCTCGCCGCGGGGTACGGCACCCGCCTCGCCCCGTTGACCGAGGCGGTGCCGAAGCCGCTGACGCCGGTCCGCGGCGTCACCCCCCTCGAGCTCACCCTGGATCGCCTGGCCGCCGCCGGCTGTGAAGCGGCGGCGATCAACCTCCACCACCTGGGCGGCGCCGTCCGCGAGCGCCTCGCCGAGGCGCCTCCGGGCCGCTGGCGCGACATGGAGATCGTGTTCTCCGAAGAGCCGGAGATCCTCGGCACCTCGGGCGCTCTGGCACCGCTCGCCGACTTCTTCTCCCCGGCCGACGCCGCGGTCGTGATCAACGGCGACAGCCTCTGCCGCTGGCCGATCAAGAAGCTGCTGCGCCGCCACAAGAAGCGCGGAACGGTCGCCACGCTCCTGTTCACCACCCAGGCCGATCCGGCGAGCTTCGGCGGAGGTGTCGGAATTGACAAGAGCGGCCGGGTGCGGACCTTCGACCCGCCCGGGGACCGGCCGGATGGGCCGGAGCGGCAGCATCAGCAAGAAACCGAGCTCCGTCGCCTGGTCTTCGCCGGTGCCCAGGTGCTCTCGCCGGATCTCATCGCGCGGGTCCCGGAGGGCCGCTCGGAGACCGTGCCCACCCTCTACCGTCCCCTCCTCGCCGACGGCGCCCGCCTGGCCGCGGTCACCACGCGCCGCCCCTGGCACGACCTGGGAACGCCGCGCCGCCTGCGCAACGCGGCCCTCGGCGGCGGCGTCCGACCCTGGTGGATTCCGGGAGGCAGGGGATCGTGGATCGGCCCGGGGGCGCGGGTCGAGAAGGGTGTACGCTTCGCCAAGACCGTGGTCGAGGCGGGTGCCGTCGTCCGCGCCGGCGCGCGGGTGCGCCGCTGTCTCATCTTGCCCGGAGCCGTGATCGAGTCGGGGGCCCGGCTCGGTGGCTGCGTCATCGGCTACGGCGCCACCATTCCCCAGGGCGCCCGCGTCGCGGACCGTCTCGTCTGCCGGTGGAGCGCCGACGCCTCCCTGCCTGCCGGGTCCTCGGTTCTCCAGGACCTGATCTACGCGCCCCTCGACCCGGCCGGGCGGTAGCACGCCCATGCCGACGAACCCACCGACGCCGACGACCGGTCCGTACCGCCTCCTGGTCTTCGACTGGGACGGCACCCTCATGGACTCGATCGGCACCATCGTCGCCTGCATGGATGCCACCGTCGCCGAGCTCGGGCTGCCCCCACTGCCGGAGGGCGCCATCCGTGCCACCATCGGCCTCGGCCTCCGGGAGACCATGGACGAGCTCTATCCGGACGGCGGCGACGAGCTCTTCCGGCGGGTCGTCGACGCCTACCGCCGCCGATGGCTGGGCGGCTTCGCCGCTGGCCAGGGCCTCTTTCCGGGTGCCCGGGAGACCCTCGAACGCCTCGCGGACGAGGGGTACTGGCTCGCCGTCGCCACCGGCAAGGGCAGGATGGGCCTCGACTACGATTTCGAGCGCACCGGCGTAGCCGGCCTGTTCCTCGCCACCCGCACGGTCAGCGAGTCGCCCGCGAAGCCGAGCCCCGCCATGGTCCACGAGATCCTCGACGAGCTCGGCGTCCGCGCAGACGAGGCACTGGTCATCGGCGACACGACGCACGACCTCGACATGGCTGCCGCCGCCGGCATCCCCGCGGTCGGCGTCACCTCCGGCTCGAGCACGGGAGAGCAGCTCGCCACCCGCAAGCCCCTCGCCATCCTGCCCGGGGTGAGCGCGTTGCCGGGATGGCTCGAACCGCTCACTTGACCCGGATCGAATCGGGTGCGGTGCCGGTGTTGTTGGTCTCGTCGCTCTCGACCACTACGCCGGTCGAGTCCACCACCGCGCCCACCCAGTAGCGCCCCCGGGGCGTGTCGATGGTGATCCCGAACTTGTAGGACAGCGTCTGGTACTGACCGGTCCAGAGCTCCGGGAACGCCAAGGTGCCCAGCAACATGTCGGAGGCGTCGATCACCGTGTCCTCGGAGAGGTACATGGCGATCGTCCCACCGATCACCGTCGACGAGGCGCCCTGGTTGCGGACCGTGATCTGACCGCTCAGCAGGCTGCCGGTGTTGACGCTGGTCGGCGCGTTGATCGTCGTCACCACCAGGTCGGGCAGGCTGTTGGTGACGGTGACCTGGTTTCCGGCCAGGGCGTTGTTCGCCTCGTTGCTCTCGGGCAGGGCGCTCTGGTGGTCGGCAACGGCGCCGAGGAAGTAGCTACCCGAAGGAGTGTTGGCCGGGATGGTCACCGCGGTCACTCCGGCGTCGGTCAGGCCCACCCCGAGCGACGGCAGCAGGCGGTCGCCCACCAAGATGTCCCCGGTGTCGATCACGGAATCGGTGGATAGATAGATGCCGACGCGGAAGGCCACGGCATCGCCGGTGCCCAGGTTTTCGACCGTGGTCGAGACGTCGATGGTGTCGTTGGCCCCGGCGGCGGAGGGCCCGGACACCGCGGAGATCGCCAGGTCCGCCTGGGTGACCAGCACCGTCCCTCCGGAGAGCGAGTTGTTCCCTTCGTCCACCTCCGCCACCCGATCATCGTCATCGGCCACCGCGACCCAGTAGTAGGTCCCCGGAGCAAGATCGAGTGGAATCCGGCAATTGAACCCTTCGCTTCTGCTCTCGCCGCCGAGCAAACCGCCGAAGATGGCGTTTCGGGCGCAGCTGCGTGACGTCGCGCCAATCTGTGGCTCCTCGGAGAGGAAGATGCTCGTGCGGAACTCCTCGGCCGGCACCGTTCCCTGGTTGAGAACCGTCGCGCCCAGTTGGACCGAAGCGCCGAGGGCCGCCTCGGCGGGACCGGAGATCGCGGTCGCCACGAGGTCCACGTCCGCCGCGGACGCGACGAAGGTCCGGTCGGTCCCGTACGAGGTGCCGGTTGCGTTCTGAGCGAGCGCCCGCACGTGATAGGTCGCTCCCGGCTCGAGCCCGCTCACCGTCTCGGAGAACGGCAGATCATCGGCGACCGTGGAGAGCTGCGTGGTGGCGGTGATGTTGCCGTAGGCGGTGGAAGGACCCCATTCGAACCAGGCGGTCCCCTCCTGGCCGAGGGAGTTGACCGTACCGTTCAAGGTCGCCTGGGTAGAGGAGGTGGTAGAGACCGGATCCGTCGTCACCGCCGGTGCGAAGTAGTCGACCACCACGGTATTGCCCAGGCGGGAGTTGTCGGTCTCGTCCGTCTCGTTGATGCGATCGTCGCTGTCGGCGAGAGCGCCCAGGGTGTAGGTCCCCGTCGACAGGTAAGCGGGGACGGTGAACAAGCTGCCCCACGAAGTGGTGAGACCAGCGCCGAGAGCGGACCGCCCCAGGTTGGACAGGATCCAGTCGTCGTCCGTGATGACGCCGTCTTCGGACAGATAGATCCCGATCCAGTAGCTCGAACCGGTGCCGGCCGAGCCGAGGTTGACCGCCTCGCCGGAGACCCTCAGTTTGCCGCCGGGGGCCGAGATCGCGGCGCCGGAAAGCTCTGTGACCGTGAGGTTGGGCAGCGGTGTCTGAGAGCCCCGCACCACCGTCACCTGATAACCGCTGCCGGTGTCCGAGTCGACGGTCACGCTGACCCCGTTGGCCCCATCCGAGAACGTCTCGCCCGGGACCCAGACCGCGCCCTCGTCGTTGGGGTCGCCGTCGCCGTCCTCGTCGACCACGAACGCCTGGTAGGAGACGTCGTGGATGACCACACCTTCGGCCGGGATGCCGCTGTCGTAGCCCACCTGTTTGCGCGCCTCGACGGTGTAGGTGGTGTCGGCGTCCGCGGCGATCTCCAGCATCAGGTAGGCGCCGCTGTCCACCGGCTGGTCGAGGCGCTCCAAGATCACGGTCGACGAGCTGTCCGGTGGCACCACGAGCTTGCGAAGGGGGTCGATCCAGCCGGCGAGATCGAGATGGTAGGCGATCGTCCCGCTTCCTACCGGACCGTAGTCGGGGTCGGTCACTCCTGCGGAGCCACTGCTCATGACGTCCCAGTGGGAGTCGTAGACCTGGCCGTAGGGACCGGACGAGTGGGGCCAGCCGAAGGAATGGCCCATCTCGTGGGCGGTGATGTCCTGACGCTGCCACGCCCAGTCCGGCAGCCAGGTGACGCCGTAGGTCTTGACTACCCCGTCGACGTTCAGTGTCGCGCTCCCCCCCACCGCCCGCCCACCCAGCGAATGGTTGACCATCACGTTGATGCCGGCGAAGTCCGGCAGGTAGAGATCCGGGTCCGCCTCCGCCACACAGTCGGCGAGCAACAGTCCGTAGTCGGCGACGTCAAGCACGGTGTCGTAGTAGGTCTCGAGCGGCTCGGGTAGCCGGTACCAGCCGGACGCGGTCGAGCCGGTCAGCTCGATGAGGCCGGCCGAAATCTCCCGCCAGTAGTGGTCGAGCCCCGGGAAATCGCTCCCCATCAGGCCGTCGATGTAGGGGATGTCCCGGGGGGTCTGGTTCAAGCCTTTGAACTTACACGCCAGCGAGGCGTAGGGCTGGGCACCGAGCACGACGGTCTCGGCTTCGATGTTCCCTCCGACCTTGGTCAGCGGACCGCCCGAGCCGCCCCCGGGTCGGCCCGCCGCCGCCAGGGAGAGGACCGCGAGGGGCGCTCCGGGCCCCCCGGTGATGCCGATCGCCCGGCCGGGGGGAGCTTCGACCACCACCCGGACTCGCCGTCCACGAAGGGCGGCGGAGCCACCCGCTCCCCGGAGCACCGGCTCCGGGACCGAGAGCTCGGTCCAGCCCCCCTGGTCGTCGATCAGGACGAACCGCTGGCGGGATCGCTCCGGCAGGACGAAGTCGTCTTCGAACAGGGTGTGGAACCGGCCGGTCAGAACCTCATGACCGGACTCCGCCGGAGATCCGGCGCCTTCAGCGCGGAGGCTCGTCGGCGCACCCGAGGCGACGAGGAGCACCAAGAGAACGATGAGAACGCCGAGCGTTCTGGGCATGCGGGCCATGGAGCGGCTCCTTCCCGAATGCGAGGAGCGCTGACCCGGGCTGACCCGAGTTGACCCGAAGGGGGCTCAGGCGAGTGGAAAGCCGCGCCGGGCCACCGCGAGCAACACGCCCCGCCGTCATGTGTTCACCTGCTCGATCGACGAACCGTTGGATCGAGGAGAGCGAACCGGGAGGTGGACCCGCAAGCAACTGGTTGACAGAGAAAGACGGACGAGCCGCCCGACGTGGTCGACGCCGGACGGCCCTCACCCGCGACCGGCCACCACGGGCTCGGACTGCTCTTCCTGGTCGAGGTTGCTCTCTCCGGGGCCGATCGGCGCCTTGGCCACGAAGGGGATCGGCGCGTCGGGAGCCGCCTCGGCACGGGCACCGAAGTAGAGCGTGTCCATGGGGCAGACGGTCACACAGATGCCGCAACCGATGCACGAGGAGGTGGCGTTGTCGAGCGTCTCCTGCTTCAGGGCGTACTGCATCACGTCGATGCCGACCTGGCAGTTGCGGGAGCACTCGTTGCAGGCGATGCACTTGTCGTTGGCGTGGATGTGGAACCTCGACCATCCGAGCCGCGTGAACACCCGGGAGGAGAGCTCCATCATCTTGGCCAGCGGGCACCAGTAGCGGCACCAGACCTTACCCCCCATGAACGGGTAGAGGGTGACCGGCAGGATGCCCACCAGCCAAACGTCCACCAGCAGCCGGTAGACCCCGAGGCTCCGGTCGGCGGCCTGGTACCACTGGTAGGTGTCCTTGAGCAGCATCAGGAGCGTCGCCACCGTGGCGAACGCGAGCACTCCGAGGCCCATGGTCTCCCAGCGAAGCGCCGTCCGCCCCTTCGGCGCCAGATGCCGCCAGCGGTCGCCGAAGGTCTCGGCCAGACCACCGCAGCCGCAGACCCAGGAGCAATAGCGCTTGCCGTGGAAGAGGACCAACAGGGGGATGAGGCCGAAGGTCAGCACGATGCCCCAGACCACCCAGATCTGGTGCGGGTCGTAGAACCAGGTGTAGAAGAAGAGCGGCCAGGCGTAGACGATGCCGTAGGAGCGCCACGCCTGGTCGGCGAACTGGGGGTTGTTGGCGAGCGCCTCTCCCACCCACTGGTACTTGACCGCCCACTGAAAGAGGAACTCCGGCACGACGAAGAAGAAGATCCACTGGAAGCCGAGGAGGCTCGTGTAGCGCCAGATCTGGAACCGGTCCCGCCGGTCGATACCCCAGCGTTTCATCGCCTGAAGGCCGAACCCGGTCATCAGCGTCGTGTAGAGCACCGTGTACCAGAACGCCCACGAGCGGCCGAAGAACGAGAGCGACGAGTAGCCCCAGCCCTTGAACGGCCAGAGCTCGGAGCCCTTGCCCACCTTGACGCCGTAGATGCCGTACCAGACCAGGAACGACAGACCGAGCCAGGCCCAGCGGTCGCCCCGCTTGCCGAGCCAGATCAGCAGCAGCGGCGCGACCACCGCCACCGCCCCGCCGAGCGGCACGCCGAGATCACCGAGCGCGCCGTCCAGCGGCGCGGGCCCACCGAGAGCCGGCCCGGCGAACCAGCAGCCGAGGAGGGTCGCCGCGGTGAGGGCGAGCGCCCGGAGCACGCTCCCGCCGCCCCAATCGTTCTCCAGCCGGATGCCGAGGCTCTTCAGGAATCGGACCGGCAGCTCCGCGCCGATGAGAATGAACGCATGATCCGCGGGCACCACCCGCTCCTCCTGGTGCCCACCCCGGTCGATCGCGAGCACCGTCTCGCCGGGCCGCATTTCGCGCACCACCGAGTGGAAGGCCACCTCGATCCGCCCCTGGGCTACCGCCTCGTCGAGCAACCGGCGGTTGTCCTTGAAGATGCGGGTGAGCTCCCCCTTGCGGTAGGAGAGGACGACGCGGTTGCGCTCCGCCAGCGTCAGGGCGGCCTCGACCGCGCTGTTGCCGCCGCCGACCACCAGGATCTGCTCGTCGCGATAGCGCGTGGGCGAGTAGAGGCGGTGGTAGACGTGCTCGAGCTCCTCACCCGGCACGCCGAGCTTCCGGGGGTTGCCTCGCTGGCCGGTCGCCAGGATCACCCGCCGCGCCCGGATCTCGCCCCGGGCGGTCCGGGCGAGGAACAGGTCGCCCTGGCGCTCGAGGGAGACCAGCGGCTCCTCGGTCCGGACCTCGAGGTCGTTCTCCTCGACGATCTGGTGCCAGCGGGCGACGAGCTCCTCCTTGCGGGTGCCGTCGAGCCAGAGCTTGCCCTTCGGCGGCACGCTGTCCGGCTCGGCGTAGACCCATTTGCCCTCGGGGAAGTCGTCGATGGTGCTGGCGATCCGCTCCTTCTCCAGGACGACGAACGAGAACCCGGCTTCCTGGGCGGCGAGTGCCGCGTTGAGCCCGGCCGCGCCGGCGCCGACGATCAAGAGGTCCACGGCCCCGTCCGCACGCTCCACGCCACGCTCCCGGAGCTCCGGCAGGCCGGCCAGATGCTCGATCACCTCGACCGCCTGGGCCATGGCGAGCTTGATCACGGGGGCGCCCGCCAGGTCGCCGACGATGTAGAGCCCCTTGACGTTCGACTGGTTGTGCTTGTCGAGCACGGGACGCCGGTTCTCGGAGCTACCGCTCGAGAGCAGGGTCTCCAGCTTGCCGCGCAGATCGATCACGACGCCCTCCCTTCGCTGAGGCCGATCTCGGCGGCAACCGCAGGAGAGAGCGCCGCGCCGCAGGTGGTGCAGGTGGACGCCGCCGGGTGGTTTTCGGCGCCACACCGAGGACAGGGGAGTGGAGCTCGGGTGGACGGGATCTTCGCGAGCCCGGCCGGAAGTGTGCGTGCGCCGTCGCCCGCGGGACCGGCCAGCACCAGGGCGGCGAGCGCCACGACGGTTCCGACCAGCCCGGCGAAGAACCAGGGAAGAGCGCGCCGCGACCGGGCGAGGGCCATGCCGGCGGAGAGCGCGCCACAGACCAGGCCGAGGACGACATACAGGCCGACCGCCAGCCAGCCGGTCTCGAGAGGCCGTCCCTCCATCGCCACCTCGTCGAACAGCCCGGAGCGGGCCTGGAGCTTGCGGAAGTAGGCGTCGGGATCGCGCCGGAGCTCGTCCAGCATCGACTCCTTGACGTGGAAGATCCTGCCCTTGTAGCGAACGGCGACCGCCTCTTCACCTTCGATCGCCGTGCTACAGACCAGGCACTGCTCGCCGTCGCCCGGATGGCGGTCGAGGATCTCGAGCTCGCCGTCCGCGGGTTGGTCGATCGCGCGGCCGGCCTCGTCGGCCGACCCCCTGGGCGCAGGCGCCGCGGGCTGTGCCGCGAGGTCACCCGGTGCGACGGTCGATACGGTTCCCAGCAGCCAGAGTGTCAAGACGGCCGCCGACTTCCAGGACACAGGCGGGGGTCGTAGCAAGTCGAGCCTCGATTCCAAGGATCGTCCAAGGTGTATGGCCCATGGCGAGCCACGGGCGAACCCAGTTGCGAGCGTTGCGTTCGTGCCTCGACTGTACGCCCGAGGCAGCGCCCCCGCAAGCGTTCGGTTGCCAGGTGTTGGAGAGCGAAGAGTGGGGGGGGACTCGACTCTGCCGCCACGGCGGGCGTGCAGGCGAGCCTGCACAATTCATGAGTCACCTACTGCGAGCCGCAATTGCATGCAATCTCAGGGCGTACTCGCTCTTTGCTCCTCAACGTACTGTCCAGTACGCCTGCGTCGCGCATCGCTGTGTGCGCCCTGATCTCACACCCACTTGCGGCGCTCGCTACGGCGCCGCATGAATCGTGCAGGCTACGAGTCTTTTTTCTTGAACTGCTGGATGCTCACCACGTCGGCCGAGGCGTCGCCGGAGCCTTCGTCCTGCGGCGCCTCGTCCGGCTCCCCGCCGTCCGGCTCTTCACCCTCGGGCCCCTCGCCGCCCAGCCGGAGCGCGAACTCCGCGGCCGGGTCGACGAACGCGGTCAGCGCCTCCCAGGGTACGCCAATCCGCTCTCGCCGAGCGTCGAAGGCGAGGGTGACCGAGAGGCCCGCGTCGTCGACCAGCAGGTCCCAGAACTGCCGTTGGAGGACGATGGTGATCTCGTCCGGGTAGCGGTCGCGGAGGAACGACGGCACGACCACGCCCGGAGCGCTGGTCCTGAAGCTGAGGTAGAAGTGGTGGTCGCCAGGGAAGCCGTGCTCGGCCACCAGGCTCAGCGCCTCGCGCACCACCCCGCAGAGCGCCTGCTGGACGAGCGCCTGGTAGTCGAGGAAGTCTTCGGGGTCCCGGGCCATCGCGCCATGTTACCGGAGGCCGGAGGGCGTCCGCTCCAGATCGAGCCAGAGTCCGGCCACCGCCAGGGCCGCGTCAGGGCCCGTCCTCGGTCGGGTAGAGGTTCTCCCACCACGCGGGCTGATCCTTCAGCTCCCGGTCGAACCAGGCGAGGATCGTCTTCATCCAGCGCTCCCGCTTCGGGTAGTCGAGGATGTGGTGGTTCTGCCCCTCGATCTCCACCATCTCCACCTCCCGGCCGAGAAGCCGCAACGCGACGAAGAGCTGCTCGCTCTCGCCGATCGGCACGTTGGTGTCGGCGGCGCCGTGGAGGAGCAGCAGGGGCGTCGTGATGCGGTCCGCCCGGAAGAGCGGACTCTGGCCCACGTAGAGGTCCGGCCGGTTCCAGGGGAAGCTGTCGGCCGATGCCACCGCGCTGTACTGGTACCCCCACCAGCCCTCGCCCCAATAGCTCGACAGGCTGCTGATGCCGGCGTGGGCGACCGCCGCGCGGAAGATGTCGGTCTCGGTCAGCAGGTACATGGTCATGAACCCGCCGTAGGAGGCGCCACCGCAGCCGACCCGCTCCGGGTCGACCAGCGGATGGGCGTCGAGGAAGGCACGGGTGCCCTCGATGATCTCGCCCGCCGTCACCTTGCCCCAGTCGTTGACGTGGCGCGCCGAGAGCTTCTGGCCGAAGCCGGTCGCGCCGCTCGGCTGGAGCACGTAGACCACGTAGCCGTGGGCGGCCCACAGGTTGAACGGGTAGCGCCCGCCGAAGCTTCGCTCGACCGGCACCGTGCCGCCGTAGTAGTAGACGATCGCCGGGTAGGCGTGCTCGGCGGCGGTCGCCGGATCGACCCCCGGCGGGTAATGGACCCGACCGACGATTTCCGTCCCGCTCGACGCGGAGAAGGCGAAGTCCTCCACCCGGCCGAGCTCCACGGCTTCGTAGCGCCGCGCCCCCGGCTGGACCACCAGGCTGGGCGCACCGGCCTCGCCATCCCCGTCGAGAGCCATGGCGAGCACGCGGTGGGGCGCGGACGCCGACGAGCCCTCGTAGACGATCCGCGAGCCGTTCCGGGCCAGGTCCATGGAGCCGACCACGTCGACCCCCGTGGCGAGCTTGCGAAACGTGCCCGAGACCAGGTCGTGACGCACGATGCCGGCGAACGGACCGTCGCCCACCAGGAAGTAGACCGCCCGCCCGCCCGGCGCCCACGCCGCGTCGGTGACCGCGGGGTCGAAGTCCCGGGTCACCGCCTCCACCTCGTCGTCGTCGAGGTTCCAGAGGTAGACCTGGCCGTCGTAATCATTGGGGAGCTGTCCCTCCTCCACCGCCTGCCCCAGGGGACCGAAGGTCGACGGGCCGCCGGCCACCAGGATGCGCCGCCCGTCCGGGGCGTAGAGGGCGCCGGCCAGCCAGGGCAGACGCCGCAGCAGCCGGGCGTCCAGGGTCGCGAGGTCGAGCTCGTAGAGATCCTCGGCGCTGTACGGGCGCTCCTCGGTCTGCTCGGTGCGGGCGAACAACAGCCGCGAGCCGTCGGGCGCGATGTCGAGCAGCGAGGCGGTCTTGTCTCCCGCCGTCAACCGCCGGACAACGGGCGCCCCGGGCGCCCCGGGAGCCGCGCCGTCGACGTCCGCGGGCACCGCCACCTGGTAGAGGGACCCCCGGCCCCGCCATCCGGGTAACCGATCCTCGGGCGCGCGGAGGCGCTTGAACCCGCTGTCGTCCTGCTCCTCTTCCTCGACCAGGGTGAAGACCAGGAACGAGCCGTCCGGGCTCCATCGGGCGCCGCCGAAGCCTTCCAGCCCTGCGACGAGGGGCGCCGCCGTGGCGCGGTCGAGATCGCCGATCCAGATCGAGGTCGCTTCGCCCTCCGAGGTGGTGAACAAGTAGCGACGTCCCGCGGGCGCCCAGGCGAAGGAGCCCGGCGAGCCGACGCCGCGCAAGGTACGCACCGGCGTGCCGTCCTCGGCGCGCCGGATCTCGAGCCAGCCCTCGCGGTTCTCGGACGGCACGGCGGGCCGCGCGAGGGTCAGGGCCACGAGCTCGCCGTCGGCCGAGACCTCGGCGCCCTCGATCGCCGGGATGTCGAGCAGGTCGGAGATGGTCAGGCCGTGGGCCGGGCCGGTGCCCAGGGTCAGCGCCGCGGTGGGCGTCCCGGTCTCGGAACCCTGGACAGCAGTCTCCGCAAGGGTCAGCTCGGCGGCCACGGTCCACGCGGCGTCGCCATCCCCTGCCGCCGCCACGGTCCGGACCATCACCAGGTGGGGGCCGGGCTCGAGGGTGAGGGTGGCCTCGGCGGTGCCGGCCTCGCCATCCTCGCTCCCTCCGCCCCCTTCGCTGACCTTGCCGTCCGCCGCTTTCTCCGCCACCTGCGCGCCGTCCAGGTAGACCCGGAGCGCCTGGGGCGAGCGGACGACCAGCGTCGGCTCCACGAAGCGGTCGGCGTCGACGCGCGCCGCGAGCCAGGCGAGCCGCGCACCGTTCCCCGCGTCGAGGTCGCCCAGGGAGAGTGCCTCGCCATCGGCCGTCACCCGGCGCCAGGTCTTGCGCCCGCCGTCCGGAAGCGCCATCTCGTCCCCGGCCGCGGGCCAGGGGGCACCGCCGGTCGGCCCGGCCACCGCCAGCAGGTCGGCGGGCAGGGCGCCGTGGTGCTCCGCGTCGTGAAACGCGGGCAGGGGCACCGCCACCGGGCCGAGCATCAGCCAGGACTGGACCGCGAGGGTGGCCGGCTCGTCGGCCACGGCAGGCGGGGCGCCGGGCCCGAGGGCCATGACGGCCACCAGGGCCAGGGCGAGCAGGGCGAAGGACGGAGCGGAGCGGCGGGGAAGCATCGGAACACCTCCGGGGCAGTGATTGGGCTCAGGCCGGCGGCAGTCTACTCGACCGCTGGTAGCATCCACACGATGGCACGGTACAACGCGTGGATTATCTTCGCCGTGGTGATCTTCGGTGGCTGGTGGGTGATGTCCCGGCCGTCGGGAGAGCCCTCCTCCGAGATCGTCGATCCGGCGCTCGATCCGGTGCAGGCCGAGACCGACCGGGAGCCATTCCGGGTGGGGGAGAGCCGCATCACGCCCCGCGCGAGCTACGACATCTCGGCGGAGATCGCGAGTGTCGAGCGCTACCACTTCGACGGGTTCGCCTCTGTCGCTCCGGTCGACGCCGTGCTGACCTGGGGCAAGATGCCCGAGCCGCCCTATGCGGAGCGGGTCTCCTACGATCAGATGGGGCGCTTCTACTTCTGGCACACCCGGGCGAGCGACCTCGACCTGGGTTACATCGCCAGTCACTCGGCCAACGTCCACCTGGTGCCGGCGACCGACAACCTGCGCCGCGCGCTGGTCGGTCTCGACGCCGGGGACCGGGTGCGCTTGCGGGGGCTGCTCGTCGACATCGACTGGGACGACGGCCACTGGGTGCGTACTTCGACCGTCCGCACCGACACCGGCCCTGGCGCCTGCGAGGTGTTCTGGGTCGAGGAGGCCCAGGTGGACGATTCGGTGTATCGCTAGGGTTGATCTGATCTCCCTCCAAGCCCCTCGGTCGATCCGATCTCCCTCCAAACCCCTCGATCCCCTTCCTCCCTGGCGGGAGGCAGGGGACGCCGGTCGATCCGATCTCCCTCCAAACCCCTCGATCCCCTTCCTCCCTGGCGGGAGGCAGGGGACGCCCGCACCCGTCCCCGCGTCTGGTGAGCCGTGGCGTTGGCCTCGCCTGCCCATCGGGCGCGTTCGCCGGGGCGGGACTCCGAAAGGCAGTCGAGCGCGCGCAGGGTGCCCCCACATCCACCCCGGTCCGCCGCTCGCCTGAACCGAGGCCGAGCCCCGAGCCATCCGACCACCGAGCGCAGGCCGGTCCCCGGCCGGGAGGCCCCGAGACGCTCCCGACCCTGCCCCGCCGAAGGAACCCCCCTCCCCCCTCAGCCCACGGCAGGGTGATTCAGAGCGATTCAGGAAGCGTCGCCGCCCATCTCGGAGTGGGCCTGGGAGCGGGCCGAGCCGCGCGGGAACGCGAACGCGACCACCAGCATCCCCACGGCAAGGACCACCATCCCCACGAAGACCGGCCCGAGGCCGTCGAGAAGAGCACCCGAGAGCCGGTCCAGCAACCCCGGGTCGAGCCCGGCGCGGGCCCTGGGGTCGAGCAGGGCGTCGGCGTTGGCGGCGCCCACCGTCTCCGTGCCCAGGGAGACGCGGAGCCGGGCGTTGAGCAACGTGCCGAACGCGGCCACGGTCACCGCGCCGCCGATCGACCGGAAGAACTGGAGCGCGCTGGTCGCAGCGCCCCGGCGGCGCCACGGAACCGCGCTCTGGACCGAGACGATCTGCGGTGTCGAGGAGAACCCGAGCCCGGCACCCAGGATCAGCGTGGCGATCATCACGTCGAGGTGTCCCGAGGTGGCGTCGAGGCGTGTGAGCAGGCCGGCTCCGACCACCGCCAGCACGCCGCCGGCCATCAGCAACCGCCGGTAGCCGACGGTCAGGATCCACCGCCCGGCCAGCGTCGAGGCGATGGGCCAGCCGACCGACACCGGCGCCAGCAGCAGCCCCGCGTCGAGCGCCGTCCCCCGGAGCACGCCCTGGCCGAACATGGGCACGAACGCCGACGCGGCGTAGATCACCGCGCCGACGCCGACCGAGCCGGCCGCGGCCAGGGCCACCAGACGGCTACGGATGAGCTCCACCGGCAGCATCGGCTCGGCGGCACGCCGCTCCTGGCGCAAGAAGAGCGCCGCCGCGGCCACCGCCCCGGCGGCCAGGCCGAGGGTTCTAGGGTCGCTCCAGCCCCAGAGCTCGACCCCTTCGAGCAGGGCCACGAGCAGCAGGGTGACGGCCGCCACCAGGCTGGCCACGCCGACCAGGTCGAGGGTGCGCTCCCGGCGCTCGGCGCGCTCCGGCAGGGTGAGGGCCAGGAGCACCGCCGACGCGATGCCGAACGGGATGTTCAGGTAGAAGACCCAGCGCCAGGAGAGGAGATCGGTCACCAGCCCGCCGAGCGCCGGCCCCACCAGGCTGGAGGTCCCCCAGACGGCCGAGAACAGCCCCTGCATCCGCCCCCGCTCCTCCAGGTCGAAAATGTCGCCGATCACCGTGATCGCCACCGGCATCACGCCGCCGGCGCCTATGCCCTGAAGGGCCCGGAACAGGATGAGCTGAACGATCGAGTGGGCCGCGCCGGAGAGCGCAGAGCCGAGGCAGAAGAACACGACCGCGATGCCGTAGATTTTCCGCCGCCCGTAGAGGTCGGCCAGCTTGCCGTAGAGTGGCACGGTGGCGGTGGAGGTGAGAAGGTAGGCGGAGAAGACCCAGCTATAGCGGCCCATGCCTCCCAGCTCGCCGACCACGGTCGGCATGGCGGCGGCCACGGCCGTCGCTTCGAGAGCGGCGAGGAACATGCCGAGCATCACCGAGGCGGTGACCAGGCGGCGGCGGGGTCCGGGTTCCAAGGCAGGGGGCTCGCGTCGGAGTGGGTGGTGACTGAGGGGGGGCGCGTGGGGCGCGGCCCCTCTCCAGGGCCGTGCGAGTCTACATCGGCCGATCCCGGCGAGCGCCGGCCCCGCGGTTTGCTAACCTCCCGGCTCCGAACGACAACGGCCCGCGGGGCCGGGTGCTGACTCGTCTTTCAACGACTCGAGGAGGGTCGACCATGCCGATCGTGACCGTCAAGTACCAGGGAGAGCATCAGGTGGACGTGCCGGAGGGCACCCGGCTGGTCCATGCCGTGAAGCAGGCCGGGGTGGAAATCGGCCACCGTTGCGGGGGCCATGCCAGGTGCACCACCTGCAGGGTCGAGATCGAGGCCGGCGAGCCCGAGAAGATGACCGAGGCGGAGGCGGAGCGCCTCGGTCGGGGAGACGTCGGCGACGTACGGCTGGCCTGCCAGATCGCCGTCGAGGGGGACATGACGGTGATCCCGGCAATGGTGCTTCAAGACCAGGACTGGAGCGACGCCGGTCCGGAGCCGGCGGAAGAGATCACCCCCGAGCCGGTCTGGACGACCCAAGGCGCCACGTAGCAGATCCGAAGCGGCCGGCCTCCGTGCCGACCGAGCTGGGCTCGGAAGCTGCCGGCTGTCCGACGAGGACGGTCCGTTCTCGTCCAGCCCCGTTCAACCGCCGAAGCCGCCGTCCGCGCGGGGTTTCCGCTCGCCCAGCCGGTTGGCCCGCTCCTTGGACGCCCGGGCCTCGTCCTCCGCGCCGTCCCGGTCGTACTCCGTCGGCGAGGCCACCCAGCCCTGGAGGTGGCGCTCGACCAGGTCGGCGAGGAAGCGCAGGTGGTCGGGGCGGTCGTTGAGCGCCGGGATGTAGCGGAAGCGCTTGCCGCCGTTGTCCTCGAAGAACTCCCGGTTCTGGACGTTGATCTCTTCGATCGTCTCCAGGCAGTCGGCGGAGAACCCGGGGCAGATCACGTCCAGGCTCTCGACCCCGGACTTGGCCATGGCGGTCACCGTGTCCGCGGTGTACGGCTTGAGCCACTCCTCCTTGCCGAACAGCGACTGGAAGGCCAGCACCCAGCGGTCGTCCGCCAGGCCCAGCTCTTCGGCCACCAGCCGCGCCGTCTTGTGGCACAGGCAGTGGTAGGGGTCGCCCCCCTCGAAGTAGCGCTTCGGGATGCCGTGGAAGGAGAAGAGGAGCTTCTCCGGCTCGCCGTCCCGCCACGCGTCACGGATGCTCGCCGCCAGCGCCCCGACGTAGCCGGGCTCGTCGTGGTAGGTCTGGATGAAGCGGTGCTCCGGCACCACCCGCCAGGTGGTGAGCTCCCGGGCCACCGTGTCGTAGACCGAGCCGACCGTGGTCCCCGAGTACTGGGGGTACATGGGCAGGATCAAGATCCGGCCGCACCCCTTCTCGCGGAGCGTCCGGAGCGCGGTTCCCACCGACGGCTCGCCGTAGGTCATGCCGGCCTCCACGTGGGTCGGTGTGCCCACCTCCCGGGCGAGGATCTCGGAGATGCCCCGCGCCTGGCGCCGGGTGATCGACAGAAGAGGCGATCCCTCGTCGGTCCAGACCACCTGGTAGGCGTGGGCCGACTTCTTCGGCCGGGTGGTCAGGACGAACAGGTTCAGGATCGGCAACCACTGCAGCTTGGGCAGCTCGATCACCCGGGGGTCCGACAGGAACTGCCGCAGGTAGCGGCGCAGAGACGGCGTGTCCGGTGCGTCCGGGGTGCCGAGGTTGACCACCAGCACTCCGACCGCCGGAACCTCGCCGTGGGGGAAGCTCTCGCGGGCTGTGTAATCCATGGTCGCGCGAGTTTAGCGGAAGCGGCTCCCGGACCGGCTCCTCCGCTCAACCGGCGGCGAACGAGCGCTCCAGGAGGCCGAACGAATCGTTCACCTGCTCCCAGCCGATGCGCATCAGGAACGCGCTGTTCCTGCCGTAGGACTTGGCGCCCAGGATGAAGAACCGGGGCTCGGGGCTGAGGAGAGTCTCGGGGCCGAAGCCGGTCTGGGCCATGCAGTCGCCACCACCGCCCCCCCCGCTGCCCTGGTCGGCGCCGAGGAGTGCGGCGGAGAGCTTCATCGGCGCGCCGGTGGCCCAGCACTCGTGGACCTGGAGCTGGCGGTAGATCCGGTCGTCCCCCACCGAGCCGGTGAGCGCCAGGACCCGGTCGACGGTGACCGTGCGGGGCCCGGCATCGCCGTCCGGCGTGGCCGGCCGGAGCGTCACCTCGAGACCTCCCGCGCCGTTGCGTTCGATGCCCGAGAGCGCCTCGACCACCACGCCCAGGATCGGCTCGACCGCCGGGGAGGCGCCCCGGGCGAGAGCCTCGGCCTCCCGGGCGAGAGCCGCGCGGGCCGGCAGCGGGTCGTCGTCGATCAGCCACCGGGGCTCGCCGGCCCGAAGCGCCCAGAGCGCCCGGGTCTCCGGCGCGTCCTCCGCCAGGCGGGCGAGGTCGCGGGCCGCCGTCTGGGCCGAGTGGCCGCCGCCCACGAGGAGCGTCGTCCGGCCCGCCCAGGGCTCCGGGTCGCCCGCCACGTCGGGCACCCGCCGGCAGATCCGATCGGCCGCGGCGGCTTCGCCCGGCGCCGGGATGCCGCCGTCGCCCAGGCTGTTGGGATGGGTGTACGTGCCGGTCGAGTCGAGGACTGCGTCGGCGTGCTCGATCCTCTCCGCCCCGGCGGCGTCCCGGACCAGGAGCCGGAACGGCGGCTCCCCCCGCGACGCCTCGCCGATCCGCTCGTTCTTGAGCAGCCCCTCGCGCCCCACCGCGACCACCCGCGTGCCGAGCCGCAGGTGGGGAGCGATCTCGGGCGAGGCGGCCACCGGGTCGAGCACTCGGTCGCAGAGCTCGTGGCCGGTGGGGCAGGTGTCGTCGGCCGGCGCCGAGGTACCCCGGCGCTCGAGAGCGCTCCGCATCCGCGGTGACGCGTCGATCGACCAGGGGGAGAAGAGCCGCACGTGGCCCCAGTCGCGGACGTGGGCCGCCGGCCGCTCGCCGGCCTCGTAGAGGGTGAAGCCCCAGCCCCGCTCGGCGGCGGCCAGGGCGGCGTCGAGCCCCACCGGGCCGGCGCCCAGGATGGCGACGTGGGGGTGCGCGCGGTCGGCGCTCATGCGATCACTCCTTCCAGAAGCTCTTCCAGGCGGCCGTCCCGCAGCAGGTCGTCGCAGGCTTCGCACGCCGTGACGGCGCCGGCCCCGCCCGGTCCGGGCGTCACGCAGGCGGCGCGGTCGGCCACCCGGCGGGCCTGCTCCGGGTCGTGGGTCACGAGGATCAGGGTGCGCGGTCCCTTCAAGGCGAGGGCCAGCTCTTCGATCGTCCGGGCCGAGCGCGGGTCGAGGGCGCTCGTCGGCTCGTCCATGAGGATGATGTGCGGCTCGAGCGCCAGGGTGCGGGCGAGGCAGAGGCGCTGCTGCTGGCCGACGGAGAGGGTCGTCGCCGGCTCGTCCAGGCGGTCCCGGACCTCGCGCCAGAGACCGACCTCCCGGAGCGCCCGCTCGGCCCGTCCGGGAAGCTCCCGCCGGGGAGTCCGGGAAGCACCGTGGCGCAGACCGAAGACCACGTTGTCGAGGATGCTCGCCGGGAAGATCACCGGCTGCTGGAAGAGCATGCCCACCCGGCTCCGCAGCAGGTCGGGGTCGACCTCGGGCCGGTAGACCGGCTCTCCCTCGATCAGCACCTCGCCCCGCACGTCGAGCCCCGGTTCGAGATCGATCAACCGGTTGATGCACTTGAGCAGCGTGCTCTTGCCCACGCCCGAGGGCCCGAGCAGGCAGAGGATCTCGCCCGGCGCCACCGCCAGGTCGACGTCCGAGAGGATCGCCCGGCCGCCGGCGAAGACGGACAGGTCCCGGAGCTCCACGGCCGGGGTGGGGATCGACGCGCAGGCGGTGCGGTCGGCTCTGGTCGGGAACGGTTCGAGCATCACGGGCCTCCTCCATCACGAGCCTCGTCGTAGACGCGGAGCCTCATCGGCAGCGACAGCAGGCCGAGGCCGAAGACGAGGGCGATGAGCACGAACGCGGCGGCCCACAGACGAGTGGCCGCGCCCGGCTCGAGGGAGTCCTGGGCCAGGACGAAGATGTGGTACGGCAGCGCGAGGACGGGCGACTCCCGCACGGCGTCCGGCAGCGTGGCACCGGAGAAGACCGCCGCCGTGAACAGGATCGGCGCCGTCTCGCCGGCCGCCCGGGCGAGGCCGAGGAGGGCGCCCGAGACCAGCCCGCCGGCGCTCTGGGGCAGGAGCACCGAGGTCACCACCCGGGAGCGGGTCAGGCCGAGGCCCCGGGCCGCCTCCACGTAGCGCCGCGGCACGGCGTCGATGCGCTCGGCGAGCGAGACGGTGAGCGTGGGCAGGATCATCAGCCCGAGCACCAGCCCGCCGGCGAGCCAGGACTTGCCCCAGCCCGCCCAGCGCACCAGGACGATCAGCCCGAAGAGGCCGAAGAGGACCGACGGCACGCCGTTCCAGAGATAGAGCGCCAGGCGCAGCCGGGCGGCCCCCCGCTCGCCCAGGTAGACGCTCACCGCGAGAGCCAGCCCGACCGCCACCGGCACGGCGACGGCGAGCGCCGTGGCAATCAGGATCAGGGTGCCGGCGAGCTGGTAGACGATGCCGCCCTCGGCGCCGGCGGAGCTCGACGCGCGGACCAGGAAGCCCCAGGAGAGGGCGTCCGCGCCCCGGGCCACGGTGGCGATCAGGATGCCGGCGCAGACCGCGCAGGCGCCGGCCGCGCAAAGAGCGGTGGCGCCCCAGAAGAGCCGCTCAGCGCCGCGCCGCATCGCCACCTCTCTTGCGCACCAGGATGGCGCCGACCAGCGTCACCGCGCCGACCAGCGCCAGGAGCACCAGGCCGAGGCCGGCGATCGCCGCCCAGTGGAGCGGGTCGCCCCAGGCGAGGAACGTCTCCGAGCCCCCGAGCTTGGTGGTCAGGGTCTGGCCGGCCCGGGTTGTCTGGAGCAGGGGCTCGGCCGAGAGCCAGCCCTCCGGGAGCTGGTTGTCCCGCCGGCCGATCACCAGGAAGACGGCGATCGTCTCCCCCAGAGCCCGGCCGAGGGCGAGGAGCGCCGCCGCCGCCAGGCCGGGCAGGGCCTGGGGCAGCACCACCCGGAGCGCCGTGGTGCCCCGGGTGAGCCCGAGGCCGCGGGCGGCCCGGCGCTGGGCCCCGGGCACTCCGCGCAACGCGTCCTCCGAGAAGGTGGTGACGGTGGGCAGGATCATCACCGCGAGCAGCACGCCCGCGGTCAGCAGCGTGTCCCCGCTCAGGGGGTCGAACGGAGAGAGGAGGCGATACATCCAGTCGCGCAGCAGCAGCACGCCCAGCAGGCCGTAGACCACCGACGGCACCCCGGCCAGCAGCTCGATCACCGTCTTGAGCGCCAGCCGCGCCCGGGGCGGCAGCACCTCGGAGGCGAAGAGCGCGGCCCCCAGCCCCACCGGCAACGCCAGCACCAGGGCGACGGCCGAGACCGCCACCGTGCCGTAGATCATCGGCAGGGCGCCGAAGGTCCGGGCGCGGAAGAACCACCGGCCGCCGGCGAGAAAACCGGCGACGCCCTCGTGGCGCCAGGCAGGCAGGCACTGGACCGCCAGCAACCCGACCAGGCCGGCGAGAAACGCCGCCGCCAGGGCGCAGGCGGCGAGGCTCGCGACCCGGATCGGGTCGAGGCGCCGCCGGCCGGTGAAAAGCCAGGCGGGGCGAGCCGCTGCCACGGGCAGGCTCACGACGCCGGTGCCTCCTCGGCGGCCACGGCGCCGTCGGCGTCACCCAGGGGCAGATAGCCGGCCTTCTCGACCAGCTTCTGCCCCTCCGGGCCGACCAGGTAATCGATCAGCTCCGCCGCCGTGCCGGTCGGCTCACCGTCGGTGACCACCAGGAGCTGGCGCGAGATCGGGTAGCGGCCCGCCGCCACCGTCTCCGGCGTCGGCGCCACCACCTCGCCCTCCGCGCTGTCGACCGCCAGGGGGAAGACCGTCTCGCCATCCGCCCAGGCGAAGGAGAGCTGGGTCACCGCGCCCGCCGTCGAGGCCACCTTGGTCCGGCCCTCCTCGTTCGAGCCGACCTCGAGATGGCTCACCAGGGGCGCCTCGTCCGGGTCGCCGTAGAGCCACTTGGCGAACACCTCCCAGGTGCCGCGCCCCGGCTCCTTGTTGAAGAAGGCGATCGGCACGTCCGGGCCGCCGAGCTCGCTCCAGTTGGAGACCCGGCTCTCGTAGATCGCCTGCATCTGGTCCCGGGTCAGGGCGTGGACGCCCCCCTCCCAGACGTCGCGGGAGACGACCAGGGCCACCGCGTCGACGCCGATCCGGACCGGCCGGAAGTCGACCTCCGGGTAGGCGTCGTGGTCGTGCTGGTTGACCGGGCGCGATGACATCGCCACCTCGACACGGCCCTCGCCGAGGGCGGCGAGGCCGCCGGAGCTTCCGCCCTGGGTGTCGACGGTGATCTCCAGGCCGCGCTCGGCGCGGAGGAGCTCGGCGGCCCGGGAAACCACCGGGTTGACGGTGGTCGAGCCGTTGACCCGAAGGACGGCGGAGTCAGTACCGGCGCCGTCCGGCGCTTCGCCCGGCGCCCCGCAGGCCGCCAGGATCAGGGCCAGGCCGAGGACCAGGGCGAGCGGGGCAGCGAGCGCCAGGGCGGCGCGCGAACGATCCGTCCGCCGGGTGGCCATCAGCAGCACCCCTCGGGGCCGCAGCAGCTCGCGGCTTCGGTGGTCAGGTGGTAGTCCTGGCCCTTCGTCTCCCGCGGGTCGCGCAGCCGGGTGCCGGCGCAGTCGAACGGCTCCGCCTGGTCGAGCGGGATCTCCTCGAGCGGCTCGATGAAGTCGAAGTACGCCCGGTAGGGCTCCTGGCGGTAGATCTGGAAGGTCTTGTCACAGACCGCGTAGCGGTGGCCGCGCACCATTCGGTGGCCGTCGTCGTCGAGCACCTCCTTGAACGGGCCCTTGTAGACCACCGCCTGGTTGCGCTCCCAGCAGGCCCCTTCCTTGCCCTTGAACGCCTCGACGGTGAGCGACCGGAACTCGATGCCGTCGACCGTCTGCCAGGCTTCCTCCTGGCGCTCGAGGACCCGGATGCCGTAGAAGCCGGCGCGCTCGAACGCCTCCAGGAACCCGTGCTCGGTGAACGCGCCCGAGATGCAGCCGCTCCAGAGCTCCGGGTCCCGCTGGAGCTCCTCCGGGACCTCCTCGTCGCTCACGATGTCCGAGATCACCGCCCGCCCGCCCCGGCGGAGCACCCGGTGGATCTCCCGGAACATCTGCTCTTTCTCCCCGTTGGCGACCAGGTTGAGAACGCAGTTCGACACCACGACGTCGACCGACTCGGTGGCGACCAGCGGCTCCGTGGCGCGGAGCTCCTCGGTCAGCGCCTGAGCGGCGAAGAGGCCCTCGGCGTCGGTCACCGGTCGGCCGGAGAGACGCTCGTCGAGCCGGTCGAGGTCCAGGCCGAGGTCCTGGATCCGGCCGCGGCGGAACTCGACGTTGGCGAAGCCGATGCGCTCGGCGACCGTGGGCGCGGCGTCTCGGGCCACGGAGAGCATCTCGGGGGTCATGTCGACGCCGATCACCCGTCCCTCGGGACCGACCACCTGGGCCGCGATGAAGCAGATCTTGCCGGTGCCGCTGCCGAGGTCGAGGACGGTCTCGCCGGGGCGCACGTGCTTGCTCGGGTCGCCGCAGCCGTAGTCACGCTCGAGCACCTCTTGCGGGATCGGCTCGAGGTACTTCGGGTCGTAGTCGACCGGGCAGCACAGGGCGGGCACCTGTTGGGCCGCCCCCTCGGCGTAGCGGTCCTTGACCGCGGCTTCGACGTGGGACGAGGTGTTCATGGTCGGTCTCTCCTCCAGCAGAGTGGGTGTTGTCATCTGGTTCCGTTCAATCGACAGCAAGGTCGTGGTCTTCGGTTCAGTACTTCGAGGCGGCGCGCTCCTTGGCGGGCAGCACCTCCAGGCAGGTGGTCCACCAGCCGGTCTCGACGGTTTCCACGAACTCCTCCGGCAGCTTCTCGGCGCGCATCTCGGCGGCCAGGCTCTGCCAGTCGTACTCGAGCGGCAGGAGCTCGACGCCGAGCTCGCTCCCCCGGTCCTCGACCACCGCGTACCAGACGTTGGTGCGGCCGTCGTTGGCGGGGCGGCCGATGACGCCGACGTTGACGACGTCGCGGCCGGAGGCGAGGTGCCGGTGCCAATAGAGCCCGGTGTGGGTGACCAGGAGGCCGTCGGCCCGCTCCTGGTCGAGGAGCACTTCGAGGTAGGGCGCGGGTGCCGACGACTCGAACAGGAACTCGTTGATCCGCCGCGGCGAGCCGTGGGCCAGGAGCAGCTCGCGCTCGCCCACGCGCACGCGGCGCCGCCGGGGGAGCGTGCCCATCCAGCGCTTGAAGCCCTCGGAGCAGCGCTCCTCGGTGTAGCGGTAGGAGATGTCGGCGAAGTGGTTGTCGCGAGGATCGGTGTAGCCGCAGTTGCAGTCGGCGGCGCCGGAGAAGAGCGACTCCTCGTAGTTGCCCTGGATGGTCAGCACGCCGCCCTCGTCGAGGAGCGGCCGCACCTTCTCCGGGTTCGGACCGAACGCGCCCAGGTCGCCCAGGCAGTAGACCGCCTCGACGCCCCGGCGCTGGGCGTCTTCGAGCAGGGCGGCGAGAGCCAGGTGGTTCGAGTAGACGCCGCCGAAGACGGCGATCTTGCCGTAGGGGCCCTCGACCGGCGTCGGGTCCTCCCGCGGCGCGACGTAGGCGCGGCGCTCGGTGGCGGCCTCCTCGGCGGAGAGGTGGCGGCCCACCTCGCGGGCGGCCTCCTTGAACTCGCCCAGGGGGACGAGTCGCTCCCCCCAGGTGGCCATGCCGCGGTGGGCGGTCAGCTTCTCCCGGGCGACCTCGCGCTGGCGTGCCAGGCGGCGGCGCTGGTCCTCCTCGCGGGACTGTGGTGGTCGTTGTGCCATGGCTCGGGTCGTGTCCTCAGGCTCAGTTCGTCGGTTCAGGGTGTAGGGCCGCTCGCTGCGCTCGTGCTGCGGCCGGCACAGGTCCGGGTAGGGTCGCTCGCTTCGCTCGCACTTCGGCCGGCACAGGTCCGGCCGCTTCATCTGGAGAGGGTGCTTCCGAACCGCGATCCCCAAATCGAAGCGGCCGGACCTGTGCCGGCCGGGTGCGCCCGCCAGGGCGCGGCCTCCCTCCTCGGCGCCGGAACCGGGGGGTCGACGGCGCGGGCTCGAGCCCCGCTTCACGTCTTGCATGACACCCCGTACACGTGGCAGGTCCAGCAGGCCGGATGGTCGAGCGGGTAGGCGTCCAGGCTGTCGGCCAGGGTCTCGCCCATGCGGCCGGCCGGCTCGTTGACCAGGATCGGGCAGACCCACACGCCCTGGTCGGTGACCATCCGGCAGCTCGAGCACTGGAGGTGGTCCCAGGAGCCGTCGGGCACGTCACCCTCCCGCAGGCGCTGCCAGGTCTCGTAGGCACCGCTCCGCTCCGCCTCGGCACCGATCTGGAAGATCGGCAGCACCTTGAGCCGCGGCTTGTCGATCCCCAGCTCCCGAAGCAGGGCGAAGAAGCGCTCCTTGCCCGCGGGCGATGCGTTCTCCTCGTGCACCTCGGTCACCGTCAACACCGGGTTGAGCCCGGCCCGCCGCAGGTTGCGGATGCCCTCCATGGCGCGCTCGAAGACCCCGTCGCCCCGGATCGCGTCGTTCGACTCGGGCGTCATGCCGTCGAGCGAGACCCGCACGTCGAGGGAGTACTCCGAGCCCTCGGAGAGGGCCGCGAGGCGCCGGCAGCGCTCGGCGTCGAGGAGCAGGCCGTTGGTCAGCACCGTCACCGGGCCGGCGTCGAGAGCGGCTTCGAGGATCGCCTCCATCTCCGGGTTGAGGAACGGCTCCCCGCCGGTGAAGTAGTACTCCTTGACCCCCAGCTCCACGGCCTCGGCGAGGGCGCGCCGCACCGCCTGGAGCGACAGGAAGTCGTGGGTCCGATTGGTCGGCGAGCAGGAGACGAAGCAGTGGGTGCAGGCCAGGTTGCACACCGTGCCCGCCACCTGGAACCAGAGGGTGTCGAGCGAGGTGAGCCGCACCCGGGGGGCCCCCATTGCCGTGTGGGCATCCGGCTGGATGCCGGTCTGGGGGGCGGCCGGGTCTGGAGCCTGCTGCTCGCGGATCGCTTCGGTCATCGGGTTCACCTCCAGCGCACGGCGTCGGGGCCGCGCGAAGCTCGTCGAGCGCTTCGGTTCGGCTCGGGTACGGCGCGATCAGCCGGCCAGCAGGCCGGGGGCCGGGGGCCGGCGACGGCTCGGTGATCCGGGGTGCTCGAGAAAAGAGCTCCCCCGGCCACCGGACCGCCGAGCCGGAGGCCACCGTTCACCATCGGGGCTCCAGCCGGTCGCACCGGTTGCGGGATTCGGTCTACAGGGAGAGGAGGGTGGGCGGCGCCCGTCCGCGACGCGCGGGTACCGGCGCGAACCGTGGCCGGCCGAGCACCCGCGGGGCAGGTGGCCGCCGGAGGGCGGCGAGCGCCCGGGAGACGGCGGCGGCCCAGCGCTCGGTCAGCGTGCCGGCCGAGAACGCCGGCCGGCCCCCGCGGCGGGCGAGCCAGCCCTCGAGATCCGACCGCCGGTCGAGGTCGGCCAGGGGCTCGAGCAGGACGACCGACAGGCCGGCCTCCTCCAGCACCCGGCGCAGGTGGGCCAGGGTATCGGAGCGGCACCAGCGGACCTGGCGCAGCAGCGCTCCCAGCGGGCGATTGGCGGCGAGCAGGTAGAAGCCGCCGTCCGGGCTGGGGCCGACGACGACGCGCTCTCGCCGCCGGTCTCCGTCGTGGCCGAGAAGCGCCAGGGCGCGGGCCACGTGGTGGGTCCGGAGGCCGGGGGTGTCGGTGCCGACGGCGATCACCCGCGGGCTTGTCGGGATGCTCCGCGGATCGTCCCCGGTGCGGGCGAACGCGGCGTCGAAGGAATCGGCGAAGCGTTCGCCGAAGCAGGTGCCGCGCTGGCCGGTGCGGCGGGCGTCAGAGGGCAGGTCGCCCAGGGCGACGTCCGCGGGAGAGGCCACCTCCAGGCGGCAGCCGTTGGCCCGCCCGGCGGCCAGGGCCTCGGCCATGCAGGCGTCGTAGAGGCCCCGCTCCCGGTCCCGCAGGCGCGCGGGGAGCAGGCGTCGCCGACGCCGCTCCGCCTCCGGCCCGAGGGTGAAGACCAGCAGCGTCGGCGAGTGGTCGCCGGGGCTGGTCTCTCTGGGAGGGTTCGTGCTCATGGTGTCACCGGCCCATGGATACGGATCACCGGCCCGGGTGGATTGCCGTGCTCGTTGACTCGACCGATGTCGGGGCGTATGTGCGAACTCTAGCAGTATCTTGGTCTCCCCCCATCCCCTCGATCCCCTTCCCGCCCTCCGGGGGGAAGGGGACGCCACCGCCCGGCCCTTTCGCTTGCTCATCTGGGCCGGACCTCCCCCCATCCCCTCGATCCCCTTCCCGCCCTCCGGGGGGAAGGGGACGCCACCGCCCGGCCCTTTCGCTTGCTCATCTGGGCCGGACCTCCCCCCATCCCCTCGATCCCCTTCCCGCCCTCCGGG